>Ga0102589_1001171_pt1 | contig 38539 bp, 38 predicted proteins | sample AraplaMF_Col_mLB_FD_76858 | JGI IMG/M metagenome (GOLD analysis project Ga0102589, IMG submission 76858) | Arabidopsis root microbial communities from the University of North Carolina, USA - plate scrape MF_Col_mLB | ecosystem: Host-associated > Plants > Roots > Endosphere | place: USA...
AATTGCCTTTCCCTGTTAAAATACCGTATTTCATGTTAAACATTGTTAGACGTTCATATAGAAAATATAAGAAGCTTAAAAAGAAATTCAAATTGTAAAAGGACCACATACTTATCTTTAGGTTAGAGAAAACATGATGAAGATAAAATAGGTATTATAAAATAGCAAAAAGGAATCTATTCCAGGTCCCTTTTTGCTATTTATGACGTAGTAGAAAAATCCCTTCAAAAAGGTGTAAATGAATTTTTACATATTCATTTAGAACCCGATACACAAAATGACCGAACCTATAGTTCCACTTGTTTGCAAACGGTACAAAGAGATGATTTATGTATACGTGATTTAGGTTGAAAGATCTACATCAAATGGATGTGAGAGGATCCTTTTACATCTCTCGCTTAAAATTAAACACTCGGATTTATCGGAAGAATCCTGAAGCCGAATATTTTAAAAATAGGAAAAACATATCCTAGAATTACCCTTGGGATGAAAAACTACTTTTCTCCGCTAACCAATTACTATTTTAGAAAGAAAAAGTATCGTTTCTTATATTAAATGTGTCGTTATTGTACAGGTGATACGTTTAATATAAGAGGATATCTAACATGAATTTAAACTTAAATTATTAATGCCCGTAATAATGATTCAACAACATAAAATTACAGAGTAGAGCGTTTATTGTTATTTTTCACTATATCTAATATATCCCTTATTACCTCAACAACAACTTGAGGTTTATCAATATGTATTGCGTGTCCAGCATCTTCAACAATAATATGTTTTTTATTAGTTGACAAGTTAGCAAGCTCTCTCTGGAATTTCATCCAAGTAGCCATAGATTCTGCCGTATGAAAAGGTTGCAGACCTCCTGTTACAACAATGAGTGGAATATTTCCAAGTGATTTAGAAGTACGAACTTGTTCTAAACTTTCTTCCACCTCATTAAGAGAACCTTCCAAAGTAAATTGATTATAATAAGCCTCCTGAACCCCTTTTGTAAATAAAGAGGGCAATATTCTGTTTTGATCCTCATGAGTTGAGTCTAAGAGAACTACTCCTACTACTTCCTCTGGATAAGTGCTTGCAAATAATCTTGTATTTAATCCTCCAAATGAGTGCCCAACTAATACATATGGAGGTTTTATACCGGCTTTATTAAGTAAGATACGTAGATTTTCGACACTTTGTTGACTATGGCGAGGGGTTTCATTCATTCCACTTTTGCCAATACCGGCTCTATCATAAATAAACATTTTTGAGAACTTTGAAATGTCATCTCTAATAGGATTCCAGCTTTCTAAAGTGGCTCCATATCCTGAATCAAAAACTAGGGTTGGACCTTCATTATTTCTCCCTAACAATTCATAGTATAATTCAATACCGCCTATATCTTGTTTTTGTCCTATTTCATTCACAATAAATTCACTCATATCTAATCCCCATTCTTTGTTTTATCCATTTGAAAATCCAAATTAAGTAAGTTCAATTTAATTGAACTTATCGTAACATGTACTGATTTTCTTTTCAAGCTAAGGTTTAATATAATTGAACTAGTAAATTGAATTACAAAGGATGTTGAATATGAATGAGTTAGGAAAACGAATAAATAAATTAAGAATAGAAAGAGGTATGACACTTGTAGAGTTAGCTGGTAATAAAATGTCAAAAGGGATGTTAAGCATGATTGAAAATGGGCACTCGAACCCTTCGATGGATAGTTTAAAATTTATCGCGCACCAGTTGGGCTGCGATCCCCAATATTTGTTAGGAAGCCCTACATCCGATGGGCTAAAGGACTTATTTAATAAGGTAGAAGAAGCGTTTGAAAAAAATAATGATGAACAGATAATTAATTTGACACAAGACATGTTGGACCAACAGTTTCCCATTTCATTTGAATCTGCTAGGATATTAGAAATTTCTGGAAGGGTAATTGTGAAATCCGAGAAAAAACGTGGAGAAATGTTGATAGAACAAGCAATAGCGATCTATGAACGGTTATCTCTCTATAGTCACTGTGTAGCTGCTAAAGTGCATATAGTGGAATACCATGCAAAAGAGGAGAATTATTATAATGCCCTAATAATGTTGCGAAATATAAGAAAAGAGTATCATGAAAAAGCAACAGTGATCGATATGGTCGTTGAAATAGAAGCAAATTACGTTGAAATGGTTTTACTCTTTGGGATAGGTGACTATAAAGCAGGAAAGAGTAAGCTTAATCAATTAATTGAACTATCCAAGAGGAAAATGATCTTTTATAAGATGGATAATATTTTTCGAATTGCAGCGTTCCAAGCCCTTATTCATAACAATGAAAATGATTATGCTTATTTTATCAAGAAGTCAGAACAGTTTGCTATTTTTAGTGAAAATGATGAGTCTCTAGGTTTTACACTGTTACTTCAAGCACATTACCATAATCAAACATCAAAGAATTATGAACAGGCCCTTTATTACTTAGATAGGTTTGCTACCCTAGTAAAGGGGAATATCGGAAGTGACTATTATTATCTTGAAAAAGGGAAAGCATTATTAGGAAAAGGGTATGTAAAAGAAGCTCTTGAAGCATTTGAGCAATTCAAGCTGCCAAATACGATTATTTACCCACTTGAATTATGTATTCTCTACACTGCAGATGCATATAGGGCAAATTGTCTTTTGCAACTTGGAAGAGTAGAGGAAGCACTTATCTATGCTCAGAGAGCAGCTAGTAAAATAGATTCGCTACCCAAAACGCCTTATCAAGCTTTTATAAGTAGCACCTTAGAGTTAGTGAATAAAAACTTATAATAGTATTTCCGAAAAAATGAACAATTTATAGGAAATAAAGAAGAGAATTCCAATTTAAGAAAAGCGACTACCGCAAAAAGAAAAAAATGAGCTGAACTCTCATAAGTGTCTCAAAATTTTAGCTTGATGGGCATGTGGTGGGACCTAACATAGCAAGAATAAAAAAGTATCCTTACACTATAAAGGATACTTTTTCTATATTTATACATTTGAACGAAAAATCGTACAGATGTATAAAAAATCGACACTTCAGATTAGCTTGTAATGAATTTTAACGTCCATAATAATACAGTTGGTATCAGAATGTTCAAATCATCTTATAGAGCCGATATAAGCAGTCAAATGAAATAAATGTATTGTTATGACCTAGTTTTACACGTATCTCGATTGAATCACAAAATAGTAATTATTCTAGGATTAGTTATAATCTAAACTTATTCTTTGGTATTATCTATATTAACGCTCCATGGAGTCCTGGTAGAAAAACGATGAGTACTAAAGTTTACCACAATGCTTACATCGACCGCGTCTTCTTAAATAATAGGCCAGAATTGCGATCCCTAGTGATATTCCCCAAGGCAGCCAGGATAAAAAGGGAACAAGTTTTCCCCAATTTTCGATAGTGATTGTACCATTAACCATCATATATATGATTGAGGGACTAAGCTTCAGACCTGTTATTGTGATTATAGCCGAAATAAACGTGGCAGGAGCTACTACAATCCAGATTGGAATTTGTTTACCTGCTAGAAATAAACACCAACGTGGAAAAATTTCTCCCCATCTCTGAATAAGCCCTAGGGTTAGGATTCCACCGCCAATACATAACCCTCCTAAGATGGCTTCAGTTATTACAATGTCTTCATTCCCAACTATTGCTATGTTATTTGTCCCCAATGGAATACCTAGGGCCCATGCCCAGCGGACGATACCATATGGAAACGCCAAAATGACCGCTAGGTAGGTAAACCACTTTCCCCACTGAGGAGCAGCAGATTTTGCTGATGATCCTTCAGAAACGTCCTTCCTGCCGCAGTTGACACAAGCATTCCGTGTGAGACGAAAGTACACTAAAGCAGAAGCACCCCATATGAAGCCGCCCACTATACAAAAGACTTGATTAGCAACTCTCCAGTCAATCAGATCGAAATGAAGCAAAAATAAATAAGCAAAGTTCTGCACAATTCGAGCATCGGGAACTATCAATACAAGCGTAACACTCTTTATCCATGCAAAAGAGAGCAATATCACAATAGGAATTCGGCGTCCCCATGTACTTATCATCGCAAAAGCTACCACTGTTCCCACTAATCCAGCAGTGGCAATGACTGTTCCTCCGACCTCTACATTAAGATCTGATAAAAACGAGCCCATCATTTTTCCACGTAAATCGCTTTTACCAAAAGGAAATCTAGTTCCTCCAAATAACCAATACAGCCCGAGTAACCCGTATAGTAGAGACCATATAGCTGCAGCATACCCGGTCCATTGCGGCCAGCGTGACAGCCAAGAAAAATGTGCTGAATGATTGATATTTATTTTCGGTTCCATTTCACCCTCCTTAAAGCTACTTTCTTATTAAAATACGAATACTCCAAGATGGAATAATCCTTTTAATTGGTTCACCTCCCATAAAGTTCTTTGTCGATTTTACCATTTTTTTCTTGTCCAAGTAATCTCTCGTTAAATTAAAAAATTATTTTTCGGTTCCGGCATAGCAGGGACTCATATCCCATTTTCCTTTATTACATCAAGGTGCTTCATTAGTACATCGGATCTAATAACATCAAGATTATTTACAATTTGCGAGAAATAACAATTTAAGACTCTTTTTTAAGCGTTTGGCATAGCAATATAAAATAAATAGTATTCATGGAGAAGATGAAACATCATCGAGTGCATGAATACTATTTGATATATTTCAAAATAAATGAGGGTGATGAATATGCTAGAACATTTAATAACTGAAACACGCAATAAAAAAACAATGAATTTAGACGAAATGTCAACAATTGAACTTTTAACAATCATGAATGAAGAAGATGCAAAAGTCGCAGAAGCAGTGAAACAAGAACTTCCACAAATCACTAAGGCAGTGAAAGCGATTGTTACAGCAAAAAGAAAAGGCGGCCGCTTCATATATATAGGAGCTGGAACGAGCGGACGTATTGGTTTGTTAGATGCGGTTGAATGTCCTCCAACATTCGGAACAGATTCAGAAGAAGTAATCGGATTAATCGCTGGCGGTGAAAAAGCCTTCATGAAAGCAGTAGAAGGTGCAGAAGACAGTAGAGAATTAGGTATTCAAGACTTAAAAAATATTAATTTAACAAACAAAGATATTGTAGTAGGAATTGCAGCGAGTGGTCGAACTCCATACGTTATTGGTGGATTAGAATATGCCAATTCAATTGGGACACAAACAGTCGCAATATGTTGTAACAAAGGCTCGGCAGTAGGAAAAGTTGCAACCATTGCCATTGAAGTAGTAAACGGACCAGAAATATTAACTGGTTCCACCCGTTTAAAAGCAGGCACATCACAAAAATTAATTTGTAATATGCTTTCAACAGCTTCTATGGTAGGAATCGGGAAAGTGTATGGGAATTTAATGGTTGATGTTCAATTAACAAATGAAAAGTTAGTTGAGCGCGCAAAGCTTATCGTGATGGAAGCAACATCTTGCGATTATGAAACAGCTGAAACCTACTTAGTAAAAGCAGATCATAAGCCTAAAATTGCAACTGTTGATGATGAAACATACCAAATTATTCTTGGACCAGGTGTTGTAACAAAAGTAGCAGAACAATTCGGTATTTTATTAGCAGAGAGAAAAGGTGGTTCTTCAAAAGCTTCTTCTGCAGAAGAACTACAAGCAAAAGGTGCAGAAATTAAGGCAGAATTAAAGAAAAAGAATCATACACCTTTTAAAAAATTTTTAAGAAAAGTTGGAAGCATTTTCATTCCTCTTATACCAGCATTCGTTGGAGTAGGGTTAATTGCTGGTATTGCTTCTATCCTATTAAATAATATTACTGCTGGAAATTTAGACAAAGAAACTTGGGGACAATACGTAACAGTTTTAAATGTGATTAAAAATGCACTATTTAGTTATTTAGTAATTTATGTCGGCATTAATGCGGCAAAAGAATTCGATGCAACGCCAGCACTTGGCGGAGTAATCGGTGGTATTACACTTTTAACTGGCATGACGTCAGAACATCCAATTCTTAATATCTTTACTGGTCAGCCGTTATCACCAGGACAAGGTGGAGTTATTGGTGTATTATTGGCTGTTTGGATCTTAGCATTTGTAGAAAAGAAATTACGTAAAGTGATTCCCGATGCAATTGATATGATTGTGACACCTACAATTTCATTATTAATAGTAGGGCTTGTAACAATTTTCTTACTCATGCCATTAGCAGGTTTCGTTTCGAATAACTTAATTGATGCTATCAATTGGGTATTATTACGCGGTGGTGCATTTGCTGGATTTGTACTTGGCGCAACATTCTTACCACTTGTTATGTTAGGATTACATCAAATATTAATACCAATTCATATTGAAATGATCAATTCAACAGGTATGACACAATTACTTCCTATTCTTTCGATGGCAGGGGCTGGGCAAGTTGGAGCAGCAATCGCATTATGGATTCGCTGTCGTAAAAATAAATCTTTAACAAATGTAATCAAAGGTTCACTCCCAGTAGGAATTCTTGGCATTGGGGAACCATTAATTTACGGTGTCACATTACCATTAGGCCATCCTTTTATCACCGCATGTATCGGTGGAGGTATTGGAGGAGCAGTCATCGGATTACTTAGTAACGTTGGTACAATTACGATCGGACCATCTGGTCTAGCATTAATTCCTTTGATTGCTGGTGGAGTATGGTGGAAATACGTCATTGGATTATTTGCAGGATACGTCGGTGGGTTTATCGTAACCTATTTCTTCGGTGTACCAAAGGAAGCGATGATGGAACAAGAATAATATATCTTAAAAAGAAGACAAAACAAGCGGTTCAGAGTCTTCATGATTAATAAAATTTGAGAAATATTTAAAAGCTAACATACATGACCTAATACATCCTGATATCTTATAATAGTAGGTAATTAATGTTAAAGGAGGGGGAACATGGTTGAACGAATACTGAAAATAAATAAAGTAGAGATTTGTACAGAAAGTTTTGGAAATCCTAAGGACCCTGCTGTACTTTTAATCATGGGAGCTATGTCTTCATTAGATTGGTGGGATGAGGACTTCTGTCTCCGCCTCGCTGATCAAGGAAGATTTGTCATTCGATACGATCATCGTGATCTCGGGAGATCGACTACTTATGAACCTGGTACTTCCAACTACACAATATTAGACATGGCTACTGATGCAGTTGGAGTCCTGGATGCTTATTCCATAAAGCGAGCTCATGTCGTTGGAATGTCTTTAGGTGGTTTGATTGGTCAAATTCTTGCCCTGAGATATCCGAATCGTATATTTACGCTTACTTTAATTGCATCAAGTGTGTTCGGGACTGAGATGGAAAAACTTCCTCCGATGGATGAGAATATCCTAAATTACCATGCAAAGAGTACTTCAGTAGATTGGTCAAATCAAGAAGCGGCTGTTTCCTATATTGCGGGTGTATGGAAAACTTTAGCCGGTTCCAAACCTTATGAGAGGGAAAGAATATATAAACTGGCGAAAAGAGAAGTGATCCGCGCTAAACAACTTCCAAGTAGATTTAATCATGCCATGTTGCAAGGTGGAGGTGATTATTACGATAGGATGAGAGAAATCAGCATACCGGTACTCATTATTCACGGAACAGAAGATCCAGCTCTGCCATACGAGCATGGACTTGCTCTTGCGAAAGCCATTCCCCATGCTGAATTAGTGACTCTTGAAGGATCAGGGCATGAGATTCATAGTGAAGATTGGGAACAAATGATAGAATCAATTGTAAAATTTGGTTCCCAATGAAAAGATGTAGTTAATAATTTTAATGGCTCTCAATGAATCTTGAGGAAATGGTTTAAATATATAAGCCGACCATCACAATATTAAGGAGGTCGGCTTTACTCGTTATCTATTTATTCCTATCAGTTTATAACATTTCTTAAAGAATACCCGGCTCAATTCCACCCATATCCAGCTGTACACAAAAGAAAAAATATAAATATATCCTATGATTTTTAATGAAATTGATGTACTGACGACTGGACCTAAAACAGGGAATTGGAGAATATAGAGAAGGAAACAGATTCCACCTAGCAATAAGAATGATGTAAAAACGATAATGTTGATTCGTCTTTTTAAACTAAAAAGAGATAATCCAATTCCTAAACCTACTATACCTGTTGTGAACGGAAAAACAAAAGATTCACCGGGTTGGATCAGAACCAGTAAAAGAAAGGTTAAAACATAACTTTGAATTCCAAAGGGAATCGATACAATAGTACAAATTAAAATAGGAGCAGTAGCAAAAGGACTAATGAGATATCCGATCCCTGGAAGAAGGTTTCCGGTTGACTGCAGGATCGCTGCAAGTGCGGAAAAAATGGCAGTGAGCACGAGTTTTTTAGAATAAGAAAATGTTTTAAAATAATCGTGAAGTTTATATGACTCTTGTGACAAAACGCTAAGCCAATACATAGCATTCTCCTTTTTCGTTTGTACTTAGATAAGAAGTTACAGATTATCTTAAAATAGGGATACCGTCTGAATAAGAATCAGGCGATGTATTATATTTCTTTCTCAATATGCCATAAAGTTCTTGTTTTAGAGATTGGCTTTTCCCCTGTAACCGGACTCCCTAAAATCCAAAAATCAACGATCTATTACTTAAAAATCTTTCGCAGAATTTTAATTTTGTTCCTGTACGGTGGAAATACCAATCCAAAGTCTACCTTTGAGCTTTTCTTTAAAATGCTTTTATGATGTGTAAAAGTATCAAAACTATGTTTGCCATGATAGGCACCGAACCCTGCACTTCCTACTCCACCAAAAGGCAAATGGAGATTAGCCATGTGTGACATTGTATCATTGACGCATCCTCCTCCAAAAGAAACTCGTCCTAATACTTGTCTTTCAACATTTTTACTTTCAGTAAACACATATAAAGCTAACGGTTTGGGATAGTTGTTAATCATGTGAATGACCCCATCTAAATTACTGTACTCCATAATTGGTAAAATTGGTCCGAAAATTTCTTCTTTCATAGCTGCATCATCCCATGATTTTACTTCAAGAAGTGTCGGTTCAATATATAAATGACCTCTAGATGAATTCCCACCAAATAGTATATGATTTTGGTCTTGTTCTAATATAGAAAGAAGTCTATCAAACTGTCTCTCATTTACAATTCGACCATAATCATTGCTTTTTGATACATCTGATCCATAAAAACTTGTGATAACTTCCTTCATTTTTGAAATCAGTTTTCCCTTGATAGATCTGTGTGCAATAACGTAATCAGGCGCTATACAAGATTGCCCAGCATTTATGAATTTTCCCCAGATAATACGTTTGGCTGCTATATCGAGGTTAGCTGTTTCATCGACAATAGCTGGCCCTTTTCCACCAAGTTCTAATGTTACTGGTACAAGGTTTTTCGCCGCAGCTTCCATGACAATTTTTCCAACTGGAACGCTACCAGTAAAAAAGATATGGTCAAATGGTGCATGAATCAATAAAGAAGTTGTGTCTCTGTCTCCTTCAATTACACGAATATATTGCTTATCAAACGTTTCACTTATTATTTTGTTCATTATAGCTGAAACGTTTGGTGCATTTTCTGAAGGCTTGAGAACTACACAATTCCCTGCTGCAATTGCCCCAATAAGAGGTTCAATTAATGATTGAAATGGATAATTAAAAGGTCCAACAATGAGCACTGTACCATATGGTTCTTTTATTATGTAGCTTTTGGAAGGGAAAAAGTGAATAGGTGTTTTTACTTTTTGAGGTTTCATCCACTGTTTTAGGTATTTCATTATAAAGTTGATACTGTTATATGCGAAACCAATTTCTGCAGCATATGATTCAAACTCGCTTTTGTGTAAATCTTGATATAATGCGCTCAGCACTTGATTTTCATATTTTTGAATAGAGTTTTTTAGTTTTTTAAGCTGTTCAAGACGGAAGTGAAAACTTCTTGTATGATCATTATGGAAAAATTGTCTATGTTCTTGAATTATTTGTTGTATATTATCAACCATTATGGAATCCCTCCAATAAAAAGAAAATATTTACATACTATGTACATCAATTGAGATAGTACTCATTAATTCATCTTAGACCATGCGATCTACCAAAGTTATGTATTCCCTATAAAAAAGAAGCTTTAAAACATGCAATAAATTTCTAATAATACGTATTGAAATTATATTCTTAAAAAGCAGTTAATATACAAGGAGTGTGATGCTTATAAAACGAAATTTAAATTTACTGGTGTCAGTTATGTAAGTGGGAAATTGATAATGATTGCTGAAAAGGAGCGTTTACAATTACATGGAATATTTATCCCTTTAAGTATTAATTTCCTTGCTATAATAAAGATAACAAAATAAAGGGAGAACGATTAAATGAGTCAACTATATTTTATAAAAGATTATAAGCATAATGAAGCTCTTAGAAAAAGTTATTGTGAACTTACTAATAATATATTCGGTATAAGCTTTGAGGAGTATTATCTAAAAGGATTCTGGAATAATCGATATATTCCTTTTTCTTATGTTCATGAAGACACAGTAATAGCTAATGTTTCAGTTAACGTTCTTGACTTAGTGATAGATGGTAAAAACAAGAAGGCCATACAAATTGGCACCGTTATGACACATCCAAATTATCGAAATCAAGGGCTTTCGGCTGCTTTAATGAATAAAGTTTTAGAAGAATACGATGGAACCTATGATTTTATATATCTATTCGCAAATAAAAATGTCTTAGATTTTTATCCGAAATTTGGTTTCAAAGCAGTTAATGAATATGAATTTTCAATGGATTTCTCTTTAAAAGAGAGTTTAAATACAAATATTCATAAATTAGATATAACTAACATAAAAGATAGACATTTCATATATGAATTTGCAACCAAAAGAGTTCCTGTTTCTCAAATATTTAGCACAAAAAATGCACAACACATATTTATGTTTTACTGTCTACATGTTTTTCCTCATGATATTTACTATCTTGAACCTGAAGATGTGATTGTTATATTTAAAAGAGAACTAGAACAAATTCATATTTTTGATATTGTTAGTAAAAGAGGACTTGAAATTCAGCACATTTTAACAAAAATTGCTGATCATTCTACGAAAAAAATAGTATTTCATTACACCCCAGACTATGAAAATATTCAAATAGAAAGTAGTATCTTTAATGGAAGTGAAGTATTATTTGTAAAATCCGCTAGTAATGAGGACTTTCCTATACATATAAAGCATCCAATCACGTCTCAAGCATAGAGTTGTAACTGAACAGAATTTTTTTAAAGTTTTTATGGACAATTAAAAATAATTCGTGCATAATTGTAATTAATAATTAACGTATTGTTAATTATTAAGAAGAAAGAAATACGTAAAGAGAAATACTAACCGTTTAGGAGGGGGACAAATGTCAAACCAAGAAGCTCTAAAACAATATGATGTAAAAAAATATCACACACCTGATGGATATACATCAGATATTGCAGTATTTACTATTGTTACTGAAGAAAAAGAAGAACATAAACCTCCTGTTATGGCTCTGAAATTAATGCTGATAAAACGGGCATTAACAAATGCAGAAGGAAAACCTAATATTGAAGCAGGGAAATGGGCGTTACCTGGCGGCTTTGTACAGGAGGATGAAACAGCGTTTGAAGCAGCAAAGCGAGAGTTAGAGGAAGAAACAGGTGTAGAAGGTATACATATTAAGCATTATGGTGTATATGATAAACCTGGCCGTGATCCACGTGGTTGGATTATTTCTAACGCCCATTATGCGATTGTACCAGAGTATTATTTAGAAAAACGTCAAGCAAATGACGATGCTGCAGAAGTTACATTATTTTCAATTGATGAAGTCTTGAAATTAGATTTAGCTTTTGATCATTATCAGATCATAAGTGAAGCAATCAAAGTCATTACAATTGATTTACTTCAAACAACTGTCGCAAAAAACTTCTTACCAAAGAGTTTCACATATTCTGAGTTACAAGCCGTATTGTTAACTGTTACTGAGGATCCAGCAATTAAGAGTGGACAGGCATTCGCGAGAAAAATAAAAACGTTGCCGTTTATTCAAGAAATTACGGGTCAAACGACTCAACGAACATCGAAAAAGTCCGCACAATTATATCGTTTTGTAGAGATGGACATAGTACAACCAATATACACGGCTAGATATTAATTTTTTTAAAATAAATATTTAACAATTTGTTAATTGTTAAATATTATCGAGAATAAAATATATGTTTACATACCGGGAGGAATTTATAATGAATCATACATATACAGATGATAGCTTAGCACTACATACTGATCTTTATCAAATAAATATGGCGGAAACGTACTGGGAAGATAAAATGCATAATCGTAAAGCTGTATTTGAGGTATTCTTTCGAAAACTTCCATTCGGAAATGGGTACGCTGTCTTCGCTGGTTTAGAAAGAATCATACATTACTTAAAAAATTTCCGATTTACTGAAAGTGATATTGCATATCTTCGCGATGAATTAGGGTATCAAGAGGATTTTTTGAAGTTTTTAAAAGGGATAAAGTTTACCGGAACTGTCCGCTCAATGAAAGAAGGAGAATTAGTTTTTGGGAATGAACCAATACTTCGAATAGAGGCACCTTTAGTAGAAGCCCAACTCATTGAAACAGCTATTCTAAACATTGTAAATTACCAAACATTGATTGCAACGAAAGCTTCGCGGATGAAACAAGTAGTAGGAGAACAAACTGCAATGGAATTTGGAACTCGCCGGGCTCATGAAATGGATGCAGCGATTTGGGGTACAAGAGCTGCATATATCGGTGGTTTTGAAGCTACATCTAATGTACGTGCTGGGAAATTGTTTGGAATTCCCGTAGTTGGTACACATGCACATGCAATGGTTCAAGCATACCGCGATGAATACACAGCTTTTCATAAATACGCTCGTAGACATAAGGATTGCGTATTTTTAGTAGACACTTATGATACATTAAAATCAGGGGTACCAAATGCTATTAAAGTTGCCAAAGAACTCGGCGATCAAATTAACTTTAAGGGAATTCGATTAGATAGTGGAGATTTAGCTTATTTATCTAAAGAAGCAAGAAAAATGTTAGATGCTGCCGGATATACAGAAACAAAAATTATTGCATCTAATGATTTAGACGAAAAAACGATCACTCATTTAAAATCACAAGGAGCGAAAATTGATATTTGGGGAATTGGAACAAAATTAATTACAGCATTTGATTCTCCTGCACTTGGGGCCGTTTACAAACTTGTTTCCATCGAAGATAAGAACGGTGAAATGGTGGATACAATTAAAATCAGTTCCAATCCAGAAAAAGTAACTACTCCGGGTCTTAAGAAAGTGTACCGTATTATTAATACGATAAACAAAAAATCAGAAGGAGATTACATCGCGTTAGAGACAGAAAAACCAGCTGAAAAAGATCGATTAAAAATGTTTCATCCAACGCATACATTCATTAGTAAATTTGTAACTAACTTTGAGGCTAAAGAGCTGCATCACGATATTTTCTTAGAGGGTGAATGTGTATATCAATCTCCATCACTGCAGGAAATCCAGCAATTCACAAAAGAAAACTTAGATTTACTTTGGGATGAATATAAACGTGGATTAAATCCAGAAGAATATCCTATGGACCTTAGTCAAAAGTGTTGGGACAACAAAATGAAGAATATTGAGGAAGTAAAACAAAAAGTTGCGGAGATGATTGAAAATGAAAATAAATGAAATCGAATCAACGAAAAGTATGGAGTATCTTCAAAAATTGAATCCAGAAAAAGATATTAGTGAGCTGTTTAAAAAAGGGCGACGAATTGGGATATACGGTTCATCATTTGATCCCATTACAAATGTTCATTTGTGGACTGCTTCAACTGTAGCGCATCGTAAAAAACTAGATTACATTATCTTTTTACCTTCTACAAACATGCGCATTGATAAGAAAATAAAGACGACCGGGGATCATCGTACTAAGATGATTAGTTTAGCCATACAAGATAACCCGAAGTTCATTCTGGACACTCATGAATTAAACGTATTACCAGGCGAACATTATACATACTATACAATGAAGCATTTTAGGACTATATTTAAAGAAGCGGAATTATTCTTTATCATGGGTGCAGACCTTTTAGTAGATATCGCTGATGGAAAATGGAAGATGGATAAAGAATTGATTAGTGAAAATAATTTTATCGTTATGGCTCGCAATGGTATCGATATGCTCCAAACGATTAGTCGATCTGCTCTCCTTCGTAATTATGACGATGGTAGGTTTCAATTAATCGATAAAGGATTAGCTATGGAAATTAGCTCTACATATATACGCGAAGAATTTTCTAAGGGCGGTGAACCGCGTTACCTACTTCCGGATAGCTGCTACTATTACATTAAAGAACGAGGTTTGTATCAATAATAGAGATTACATATCATATAAAACGCAAAAAAACTGAAAGGGAAGATTTTGAAATGACAAATTTACAACAAAAAATCATGTCAGACTTAAATGTGTCAGCAGTCATTGAACCTAATCAAGAAATTCGAAAAAGAGTCGATTTTTTAAAGGAGTATGTACTTAAAACAGGAGCAAAAGGATTCGTTTTAGGAATTAGCGGTGGTCAAGATTCAACATTGGCTGGAAGACTCGCTCAACTAGCGGTAGAAGAATTGAGAACCGAAGGACATAATGTAAAATTTGTAGCTATTCGCCTACCGTACGGAGTTCAAAAAGATGAAGATGATGCACAAGCAGCATTACAATTCATTCAAGCAGATGAAGAACTTGCACTTGATATTAAAACTACAGTAGACGCTTTCGCAGAGCAATATGAAAAAGATGCAAAAGAAGAGCTTACAGATTTCAATAAAGGAAATGTAAAAGCACGAGTTCGAATGATTTCACAATACGCAGTTGGTGGGCAAAATGGTCTACTTGTAATCGGTACAGACCACGCAGCAGAAGCTATTACAGGTTTCTACACGAAATACGGAGATGGTGGTGCCGACATTCTTCCGTTATCTGGATTAACAAAAAGACAAGGAAGAGAACTATTAAAAGCTTTAGGTGCTTCTGAAAGATTGTATTTAAAAGTTCCAACGGCTGATTTATTAGATAATAAACCACAACAAGCAGATGAAACAGAGCTAGGAATTTCTTATGAAGAACTAGATGATTATTTAGAAGGTAAGCAAGTATCTAAAGAAGTAGCAGAAGCAATCGAAAAACGATATTTAGTTACAGAACATAAACGACAACTTCCTACAACTATGTTTGATGATTGGTGGAAATAATAGAGAGCAATAATACGAAGTAAATAATACTTTTTCATTAACGATATAGATTAATTCAATAACAAGCCCAATAAAGAATGCGCATATAGATACATCTAATATGTGCATTCTTTTTGTTTGTATATATTCATGTTATCTCCATACTTTTATTTCAATGTAATTCTAGTAGCTCAAAATAGAAAGTATGGTATGTATAACATTCAAAATTGGAAAAATTCCCAAAATAAAGTAAAATAATAAAGAAAGCCCAAATGAAAATCTAATATACAGGAAAGTATCATTAAATTCATATAGTAAGCATACAAATGAATCTAAATAAGGAGCGAGTGAACAAATGCAAGGAACTGTCGGTATCGATGTTGGGGGCACATTAACCAAAATTGCTTATTTTGATAAAGATAATGAATTACAACTTCATCAATTTTGTTCCGATGAACTTGAAAAAGTAGCAAGGTGGATGAATACGAATGATTTAACAAATGAAATATGTATTACTGGCGGCAAAGCTGAACAGTTAAAAAAACTTATTTTAGGGAAACGATATATTCATTATATTCTAGAGTTCGATGCTACATGTAGAGGGGTTAATTATCTACTGCATAAAAGTAATTATTCTCTTGAGAATTATGTAGTTGCCAATATTGGAACAGGTACTTCCATACATATAATGTTCGGAAATACATACAATCGTATAGGCGGAACTGGAATAGGTGGTGGCACATTGAAAGGGTTATCTACACTATTAACTGGTATCGAAAATTTTGATGAAATCGTAAAATATTCAAAAACTGGTTCTAGGACAAACTTAGATATAAAAGTTAGTGATATTTATAGCGAAATAAAATCTCCTATTGATGGAGATCTAACTGCCAGTAACTTTGGAAATGCTGCCATTAATAAAGGGATTAATAATAAATCAGATTTAATCGCAACTGTTCAAGGGCTTGTTGGAGAGGTTATTACAACTTTAAGTCTTCAAATTGCAGAGGCGCAAAGCATAGATAATATTGTTTATATCGGATCTACTTTATCAAATAATGAACCGTTAAAAGATATCATAAGCGGTTATACACTACAGAACAATAAAAATCCTATTTTCTTTAAAGATCCTGGATTTAGCGGTGCTATCGGTGCATTATTAAGTAAAACTAGTTCATAAAACGCACCCAAAAAGCATGGTAAATTACCATGCTTTTTGCATAAATCTTTCTAGAACATCCACTAGAAAATTCATTAATAACTATAGAACATCTTTTTTACTTGATAATTCGCTGCTAGATTCCCCTTTGGACTGAGAAGTATCTTTCGCACGAACATAACCCGTAGTTGCTTCATCAGTAGTAGGTCCAGCTGTGTTGAATCTCTCATCTCCAGTGCGATGAGAGTCGTTCGATTGATTTTTCATGGAGCACCTCCTAATTAGAATAAGTGTAGTATGCCCATGTTAGAGGCAATATTATATTTCATTTTTGCTTATTATTCCATTCTTATATTTTTTTGAATATTACAGGCTTTTTTAATAAAAATGCTATGATTATGTAAGGGAGTGATTATATGTTAAATATGCTAGATAGGCCTAAAATTAAGATTCCAAAAACAAAAAGTGAATGGATTTGGGACATAATAGGTTTTTTATTTTATATCGGTTCTATAATCTTCTTAATATCTGTTTGGAATCAATTACCTGAAAAAGTACCTACACATTTTAATGGTCTTGGTGAAGTGGATCGTATGGATTCAAAATGGCAATTATTAATTTTACCTGGTATTGGATTATTTATTATATTGTTAATGAAAATTTTAGAAAAACACCCAGAATCACATAATTATCCTGAAAGATTTAATGAATCGAATGCAAGACAGTTTTATTTAATAAGTCGAAAAATAATTAATCAATTAAAAAACATCTGTTTAATTATCTTTTCTTTCATTGTATTTGAATCCGCTTTTATTGGATTGGGGTGGGGTAGCGGTTTTGGAAAATGGTTTTTACCGCTAACAATTAGCGGTTTAGGTATTCCTATTGTATTAGGTATTATAAAACAGAGAAAAATTTTATAAGAAAATCAAAGTATTACTAAGAAAGGGGAAATAAAGTGTCATCTCATATTTATTTTCAAGAGAAAATAACACATACGGATTATGAAATAAAAATGATTTCATCTGGAGACAACTTTCCAAGTATTAATATATCTGAATCACGACTCCATTATCTACTTATAATGATCCGTTCAGTCATAGACATACAGAGTGTAAAGAAAGAAATGAATTGGACTACAAAAGAGCTAGATCAACATATCAACACATTATTGAAAGAAGGGTTATTAAAAGAAAGAAAAGGTAGTTATTTTCCTGCATGTATGATAATAACAGCTCATGAAGGAAAGGAGTTATATAATCTATGCGAGCCTCTAATTACACAAACACTTCAAATCATTGAAAAACATTCAAAACAAATCATTACTCTTTGCCAAAAAATTGATACATTTAAACAATTATCCATAGAAACTTGCAGTCTCTTACTATATAGCGGTATTTTATTGGATTTTGGACAAATCAATAATGTGGAGAATAATTATTTAAAAAGTGAGCGACCTCTTAGAAACAATAAAAGGTATTACTATTCCATTCAAGAAAAAGAAAAAATAAACGAAGAAGCTTTTGGGATATATGGAAATCATTATTTAGACTTAGGTGAAATTCAAATTTGTCTCTATGGAAATAAAAGATATACAACAACTAATCTAATAACTGCTAATAAAGAGATGTTAGAAGAATACTTTCAACAGCCTGTACTCGATGTTAATCAATTTAAAAAACAACTAGTTCAAAAATTTGTTTCTTCGAACACACAAATAGATGTACCACTTCATTTATTCTATGAAAAAGTAGGATTACACAAGGACTCAAAACCTATGACCCCATTATTCAAAACAGCTGACTTAATAATACTAGATGAGATTGCTAGTACAATTAGCGAAGATCTTATCACTTTATTTCAGGAAAATGAACAGTATCTGAAAAGATATTACTTATCAAGTTCTTACGCTAAAGAAATAACATACGAAGAGTTTTTTATATGGTGGTATCACTTTTTCTATACAAAAGTAACTGATGAATTAATTAAAAATGACATAATAAAAAAGCTCGATCAAGAAAATCAAACATATTTGGTTTTACAGTAACAAAAATGTTGAGTACATATTAAATAGACCATTGTATTTATGAAGGATAAGACTATTCATATAATATGGAGGTAGTTAAATTGGAAAGTAGCAAAGTGCAATTAAAAATACCAAAATGGGGTAGCGTCAGGAAAATGCGAATTTACAACGTTAAGGAAATTTCAATATTAAAAAGCCTAATTTCTCAATTTAATGCGAAGAAATTAGGCTTTTTTCATTACTCAAAGCTTGTTTACTTGAACAAGAAAATATCTTTGTTACATGTAATAAGAAGAATGCGTATTAACATAACAACACATAATCCTCGATAAGATTATAGTTTATCGATTAATGTCTCCCATGTAAGTTCAAGAACACTCACCATATTTTGTGGTTCATTTGAAATATATGTTATAACTGCATTTTTATCTGGCAGCATTACAACATATTGACCATATAAACCATCCATGCGATATGAATGAGAGCAAGAGTTCATCCATATTTGATAGCCGTATCCTTGATGATGGTCTGCCGTAGCAAAATAAGGATTAAAATCGTTGGTCTTTATTTGGACAGATGTTGCTTGTTCAATGTAACTTGAAGGAATCAGTTGCTTACCTTTCCAGACACCTTTATCGAGAATTAATTGCCCAAATCTGGATAATTGTTCTGCTGTTAAATATAAACCTGAGAATCCCTGTGGAATTCCTTTTGGACATGTATCCCATTTAGGTTTTGGTATGTCTAAATGTTTAAATATTCTTCTATCTAAGTATTCATCCAAGTTACTTCCTGTAGTAATACTTATTATTTTGGAAAGCATATAGGTTGCGGCATTGTTATATGTAAAATGAGTACCTGGTTTAAATACAATCGGTTCATCAAAGAATAATTGTGAAATATCCCATTCCTGACCACTACTCCAATCAGCCTTCATAACTGGGCATTCTGCATGTCCAGTTCCCATGCAAAGCAAATCATGAATAGTCATCTCTTTTAGGTATTCATTCATTGGATCATGTTGTATATCTGAGAAAAAATCTATAACATGGTCATTAATTTTAAAGTAACCCTCTCTAATGGCAATACCGACTGCCATTGATGTAAATGTTTTGCTTACTGAATATAAAAGAGCAGGCTTTTCTTCTTCAAAATCATGTTTTGCAATTATATTTCCATTTTTCCTAACAACTACATTCAGAACATGAAGATTCTTACTATTTACAGATAAAATCAAATCATTCAATATTTCATTATTCATTGTAACTCTCTCCATTAAATATATATTTCTTAACAATCCTTAATTCGTATAATCCTACTTATGAGTAGTTTTAAATGTATTGAAATAGATAAATTATAACATTAGTGATAACTTGTTTAAATGTAATGCTTCACACACTTCATACCAATGTTATCAAAATTCGTTGTTTCGCATCTTCCATTGTTCGCGCCCAATCATCAAAAAGTTTTTGTGTAGTTTCAGACGTACGTAGCAAATAACGTTCCTCCCTTTATAAAGTATCTACCTCTATTTTCAATGTGAAAGTGTTATTAATATTCATCATTGTTATCACTCCAATCCATATGTATTAATTAATGTCTTCGATTCAAAATTTTGAAATCCTTCTAGCTGTACCATTTTCATGGAAATAATCACCAAAAAACATAATAGTAAAATTATATTTTATGGTCAAAAAGAATGCTGCAAAGAAATAAAGCAGTAAGTTTCATTCTTTGGAGAAGCAAGACTTTGTATGATACTTAAAAATAAAACAATATATAATGAACATAAAAACCCTATACAACAAGCAATTAAAAACTTAGATAAAAGGACAAATTTCTTTTAAATTCTCCGTCTTTAAAAGAGAACTAGTCTTTTTCCCACATTCTAGCATATTTATTTTCTAGAAGGGAGGAGAAAATGAAAAGAAATTCTATATTTATAAAGACTGTCAAAATGAATAAAATCATAACTTTGCTTATATTATCCGTCTTATTATCTACTATTCTTGCTATTATTATTGCTACAAGCCTGCAAAGTTTTAAATTTTATTATATAAACCAGTGGTTAGGTAAGTTTTCTCTCAATGGTTATATGCATGCATTTGAATCCGAAAATAGATACTTTGCTCATGATTACTTTTTAGAAAACAAGAGAGATTCGTTTGACTCATTGTTGTTTTCTTCAATAAGTGATATAAAACTACAAGATATTCGAACTTTAGTTAGTCGAGAAATTCCTGGAATGTCAAAATACTACTCTGGAATTTTAGTGGCCGGAGAAGGGACAGATTTCACTAATATCCCAAATGAATCTAGTATTCCCATGGAAGACATTACAAAAAAACGAGAAGTTGATACTAGCAAACTGGATGAACTAAAAAAGCACCCCACAACTGAAAATAAAACCTCATCACCTAAAGGAACGCACTCTGTATTAGTTTATCATTCGCATAGTTGGGAATCATTTTTACCATTAATTCCTGGTGCAACGAAACTAAACGAAGCCTCTAGTCCTGAAGTTAATGTGTCGTTATTAGGAAATAAACTAAAAGAACTTTTAGAAGCAAAGAACATTCCTGTAGTGCACGATTCAACCAATATGAGTGAGTATCTAGCTACAAAAGGATTGAATTGGGAAACAGCTTACAAAGGATCTCGGCAAATTGTACAAGCTACTTTAGCTCAAAATAAAGATATTAAGTACTTAATTGATCTACATCGTGATGATGCCCGTAAGAAGCAAACAACAAAAATAATAAATGGTAAGTCATATGCAAGATTGTTTTTATAGTAGGTATGGAAAATAAAAATAAGCAACAAAATATGGAATTGGTAAAGAAAATAAACACTGCTTTAGAGCAGAAATATACAGGTATCAGTAGAGGGATATTTCCAAAGTACTATTACAATGGTAATGGTGTATATAATCAAGATTTATCCTCTAATTCATTGCTAATTGAAATCGGTGGGGTAGATAACACTATGGAAGAACTAAACAACTCTGTTGAAGCACTAGCCGAGATCATTAGTGAGCAATATTGGCAAAATGAAAAGGTGAACGGATAAGGAGAGACTGATTAATTAAAGGGGTGTAAGTTGTGAAAGTGAAGAAACTTGTAGGTTTTGCAATACCCGTAATGATATTATTAAGTAGTTGTGGGGTAGAAAATAAGACTTCAAAAGAAACAAAGACTGAAGTAAACGAAAAAGGGAATCAAAAAGTAAGGGTTTCAGAAGAAGAATACGCTGAATACGTATTAGATTTAGGTACTGAATTTACAAAAGCATATGAGACTTTTATTCCAACAGTAAAGAACAAGCAATCAAGTAAAAAAGTGTTAGATGAGTTAAAAAGGGTAGATAAAGTTTTAACGAAATTTGATTCTATTGACCCTCCTAATAAATACGAAGACATACAGAAGAATATAAAGAAATCAACCTCATCTTATAGAACAGCATTCTCTATTGTTAGAGACTTGTATTCGCAAGACAAGGTAAACGATAAAGAGATAAGTAGAGAAGTCCTTGAAAAAATGAAACCTTATTTACAAGACGGTGATGGTTATTGGACTACCGTATATAATGAGTTGAAGACAGAAATTACAATGACAAAAGGTGGTTATCTAGACTCTGAGGACTTTAAAAATACGAAAACAGAAAATGTAATAGACTATGAAAAAATGAAGAAAGACATAGTAGATGGTACAGAGTTAGTAGGGAATTGGGGTATCATACGCAAAGATAAGTTTATAACAACATTTGTATTAAAAGACGGGAATCCTAAGACGTTTGAGATGTACACAGAAGACGACTATCCAAGTAAGAGAAACATAATAGAAGGTACGTGGGAATATGATAGAGAAAGTGTGATGTTAAAACTTCATATCACAAAACAAGTAACAAACTGGGTATTCGTTAGCCATAAAAAGAGAAACATATTTTATATGGTACAAAACTACAATGAAAACTTTTTACAACTATACAACGGTGGACCAGAAACTACAACTAGAAATGTAAAGCATAAATAATGTATCGCTTCATGAAACAGTAATATAAGAAAGTAAAGGGATTAGGTGTAGAAACCTAGTCCCTTTTTATTAAGGAAGTATATGTAGTAGACTTAGGTGAAGAGTTAGACAAAGAATTTAAAAGTTTCGCTGATATTGCAGCAGGATACTATAATGGTAAGAAAACAAACCAGGATGTCTTAGATGGTATCGAAAGATTCGATAAGGTAACTGATAAGTTTTTAGCAATTGACCCACCTAGTGAACATGTAGGCCAACAAAAGGTTATTGAAAAAGCGATGGTAAAGTATAAGAAAGCATTCTCATTAATAAAAGACGTTCGTACAGGAAAGAAGTCATCTCCTAAGGAAGATGGTAAAACAGCATACCAACTCACTGAAGAAGGAGACGAGTACTGGGGTGTAGTTCACAAAGAACTGAAAAATGAACTAACACATTCAAAATGAGGGTTTATTAGACTTACCACTTTTAGAAAAAGAATGGAAAACAAATCGATAAAAACCATAGAACAAATGAATCCAGAAGCAGCCGTTGATTTAACAGACTTATAAGTATTGAAAAACCTTCTGAATCCATTCTCCTTTTTTACGGAAATATACTCCTAGTAATCAGCAGATGAATACAAAAGTAAAAAGATCATCTTAAAAGAAAAAATATAGATAATAAGACGGTTCATTCTTCTTAACGCGGGAGAGCGCAGCATATTTGTGGTCTTCTTGCTACTACATTTATAGCTATGTATCTTAATACTTATGAAAAAAGGAAAGGTAGGTCTTAATATGTACAAGTTGTATTGTAGATTATATCAAAACACGTTTAAGTTGGTTTCCCACTTTTTACCTTGGCGTGAACCTCAATTATTAACTGGAGAAAATAGCTTGAGTAAACTTCCAATTCATTTAAATAGCAACAATATCGATAGAGTGTTAATAGTGACAGACAAGGGGATTACGTCAATTGGATTATTAGATGAATTTCTTAAACAACTAAAAGAGGCAGGAGTAAAATATTTTATTTATGATAAAACCGTTTCAAACCCTACAATTTATAATATTGAAGATGCACTATCTCTTTACCACGAAAGTAAGTGTCAAGGTATCATTGCATTTGGTGGTGGATCACCGATTGATTGTGCAAAAGCGGTCGGGGCGCGTGTTGCTAGACCGAAAAAAAGTATTTCTGAAATGAAAGGGGTTTTAAAGGTCAGAAAAAAGATTCCACCCTTATTCGCGATCCCTACAACATCAGGTACAGGAAGTGAGGCTACAGTCGCTACTGTTGTATCTAATAGTGAGACACATGAAAAGTATGCAATTAACGATCATGCACTTATCCCGCAATTAGCTGTACTGGATCCAATGCTTACCGTTAAACTACCTCCTCATATAACTTCAACTACTGGAATGGACGCTTTGACACATGCGGTTGAGGCATACATTGGAAAAAGTAATACAGAAGAAACAAAACAGAACAGTAGAGAGGCGGTTCAATTGATATTTAATAACCTTTATGAATCCTATATAAATGGTTCAAATATTAATGCACGCAAAAACATGCAGAAAGCGTCATATTTAGCCGGTGTAGCGTTTACCCGCGCATATGTTGGATATGTTCATGCTATTGCACATACATTAGGAGGATTTTATTCCGTTCCTCATGGGTTAGCTAATGCTATAATCTTGCCCTATGTTTTGGAGTATTATGGAAAATCAGCATATAAACCGTTAGCTGAACTAGCGGATTTAATTGGGATCAGTAATTCATCAGACACCGATGAACAAAAGTCAAAAAAGTTTATAGAAGCAATAAAGAAACTCAGTGAAGACATGAGTATACCCAAAAAGGTCAGCTGCATTCTTGATAAAGATATTCCTGTTATGGTAAACCGGGCTTTAAAAGAGGCAAATCCGCTCTATCCCGTTCCCAAAATTTTTTCAAAAGTAGACATGGTTCAGCTTTATCAAATGATAAAAGAATAGAAATGTTACAATGGGTAAAGACAAATTAGCTTTAAAACAAGCAACAAGCATAGTAGTTGCAACGGAAGGTAACAGACAAGCACAGTTAAACATGGTAGAAGTTATGGGTTTAGAGTACGATGAAGCAACTCAACTGTTAAAAGACGATGAGAAAGATGACGGTATTCGCTTTGACATTCGTTTAGCAGAGACAATCTTAGAAAACGGCTATGAAGATGTAAAAGACTTCATTTTTGGTGGTAAATAATAAAAGAGGGGTAGATAGACTTTGATTTCATCAAACGATAATAACATCCAACACAGCATTCTAAACAAAGAACCGATAGAAGTACCATTCCACTATGATTATACTCCTGGTGTAACTTTAGGTTCAATCTTCTTAGGTAAGTATATACCAGGTAAACTGCATACTCCCATCTTAGACTTCAAACTTAAGAGTATTACACATTCAAACGAGCGTAGAGACGATGGTTACGTCTATTTACAGAAGAGATTGGGAGATAACCTATGTAGTTTTTATGTTAACAAGTTTGATGAGTTACAGTCAATCATAACAAAACTGGAACTATTGGGTCAAAAGCTAATTATACATATAGACTATGAGCCACTTGAAGCACACTTCACAATTGATTGTATGTTAACGAAATTTGAAGTGCAGACTGTATTAAATAATGTAAGAGAGGGGTAGAAGACATGCCTATATTCATGTTATGTGTATTGTTTGTAGTAGGTTTACTATTTGTTGCAGTAGAACGAGTAACAAGACTAAACGGTTTCGGTATAGGTTGTTTAGGATTAATTGGTTAGCTACTAATGATTTTTGTTATTGTAATGGGTTTTATGTTCTCATCAATCTAAGAAACAAGTTGAGAGGTGAAAGACTTGTTAGTATTATGTTTACTATTTCTAATAGTGGTAGGATTACTACTTATAATCATAGGAAACCTAAACAAAAAGAAACAAGACAGCCTAGGTCGTTTAGCTTTAACGGGGTATAGTTTAATAGCACTAGCCTACTTTGGTAGTATAAACATAAACCGTACAGGTGTGTTAGGCTCATAAAGGGGTAGATAAACATGGATATCTTCATGTGGTGTTTAGGTTTCACTGGTTCTATCATTGTAGCAATAACTAGATACCGTAGAGATGGGACTATGAAAAGTCTTATGTGGGAGCAACAGACGTAAAACATTAAGGGGGAAATCTTAAAATATTCTTATCAACAACAAAAACAAATGGATTCGGCATTAAAAAAGGGGCAAATAAAAAGCGATTACAACAAGGTACAATAGATGAGAAAAAATCCCTCCCAAATCAACTCCATCAACCTCTGCAAAGATAAAAACCGATTGGGTGCCTAATAATCCTATACGTGCTGAATTAGTGACATGGGACGACAGCTACCACCATCCAAACAAAGACGTTCCTATGAAACTATTCAACAGTGGTTTACACGTATTGGTTGTTCACATGAAATAGTAGGATTGTACGAAAAAATCCGTTATGGAGATTTTTCCTTTACTTCAGACGACAGCAACTTTATACATGAATGGATTAAAAAACACACTTAATACGATTCTAGATTAAAAATTTCTACTTTAGCAAAAAAAGATCGGCACGTTATTAGTGTGCTGATCTTTTTCTCTGAGTTACTGTATCAAACTTAAACAGCAAATGCACAAAAAGAATTGGCATTTTAACATCGAAAGGGTAGAAGGATTTAACTTACTAAATACTAACTTTATTTTAGTTTATTCCTTTTTGTTAGTTAACATAATATAAATTATGGGCAGTTGTAAAATAAAAGTGTTTTCTATCTCTATAACTAAGTAAACTATACATTTTGAGATGAAACAGAGATTTTTGAAACAATCTACAACATATTTACATACCGGTTTAAAACTTCATAAATAATTTAAATAAACGCTAAAAATCTATACACAACAATTCATTACATCCAGCCGCAGAAATTTTATTTTAAATCATTACACAGTCATAGTTTATATTGAATCACACTAGAAATTTCATTTATGAAATTTCGTTTTATTTTATATTCATTAATATCTTACTTTTTAAATATACACAGAAACTTGCTGTATATAAAAATTCTTTATAATTCGACTCTAACCTATCTTTCTTTTATTCAATTCACAACTTTTAGTTAACATAATATTTTTATAATATAAAACAAAAATCCCCCTTATTATTTTTCGGGAGATTTTCAATGTCAATTTCTTTGTAATTTTTATGGTTACTATTGTAATCTTTTTAGCAATTTGAAATTTATTTTTTACTTTTCTAGGTGTTTCTGTACATAAAAGCACTTTTAAAGGTGTCAGATTTTAAAGTATTTAGCATCAATAAGTATGTATCCTATGAAAGTTAAAAGAAGAATTACGGTAAAAAAGATTGTTTTTTGCTTTTTACTTCTATTCTTAAACCATCCCCATCTTTTGGTATCTATATCTAACCAATAGTAATCAACCAGAAGAAATAACAAAATGAGTATGAAATAGAAAAAGATTTTCAGTATAATCATCTCCTTCATTTGCTCCATAGGTTCATAGTATCTTCCTTTTCATACTATTTTAACTGTAATCATGCTATGTCAAATCTGGAACTAATTTTACATTCAATCAGGTAATTCTCTTCTATCAAGAACTGTATCAAATTTAGCTAACCATGCTAAAACATTTTTTCCGAAGATATTAACTCGGTTTACTTATTTTCATTTTTTGTGCTGACGGCGGACAAGTTAAATTGTACTCATGAATCTTTTTATTAATCAATTCAATCAATGCACTAGCTTCTTCCTTATCCGTGCATGTATGCAACTTCTCCTTTAAGGTATCAATCTCTTTCGAAAGCTCAATCCACCCCGGCAAAATATGATTATCTTTCATTGTTTTATATAGTTGTTTTTCTGGATTATAAGATAAATTTTTATCAATTTGCAGTGGTTTTCCTTTTCCTACTAAGTCATCAAATACGCCTTCTTTTTGCGATCTTTTAATAATCGAACTAATATGATCTTCGTACGTATATGACCATACTTTCTCATCTTTAGCTAAAATTTCTTGTTTCTTTAATGCTTTATCTAATTCTTTTTCTCGATCTTTCATATGTTTTCTCCTCCCTTTTTATTATTTCATAGGTATTTTTAATTGTTGTAAGGCTACTAATCCATCAGCAAGCTGTTTGTGCCACCACAGTACATCATGACCACCAAGGAATTCAGTATAGGTACTTTGATATCCTTTTTCTTTAAGTACTTGTGATAACCTTCTATTTGCTTCTAACAATGGTTTATTTTCTAACTGCCCGGCACTCATATAAATTTGTAATGGTAATCTGCTGCTTCTTTTAAATTGATTTTCAATCCAATGGTGTGCTCCATTGTAGTTTTCTTTTTTCCGATGTACAGAGCCAGACATCGATAAAACATTTCCAAAGATATCTGGATATTGCAACGCTGCATAAAAAGCTGCTAAACCACCAAGACTGAATCCACCAATTGTTGTATGATATGGATCTGCATGAACGTGATATCTTTCTTGAATCCAAGGAAGTAGTTCTTTTGTTAAAAACATATTCATTTCCTTATAAAATGTGAGTTCTGTAAATCGATCTACATGATCAATACCAATTAGAATACACGGAGGAATTTCTTTTGTATGTATAAGATGATCTAGTGTTGCAGCTGCTGATAACGTCTGCAGCATAGATTTGCCATCAAACATGATAAGAAGGTCATAAGAAGATTGTTCAGGTGAGTAATTATGTGGAGTATATATCCAAATTTGTCGTTCATTCTTTAAAATTGAACTATAGAACTGATGCGTTTCTACTTTTCCTTTTGGAATGTGAGTTTGTTGCTTTGTTTTATCACTTTGCGTTGATAGGCCTAATTCTAAAAAAGACATTGGTTCTGCTTCATGCCCAAATATTTTAGAATTCAATGGATCATGCTTATAATTTTCACTTCGTTTTACCCAATTTTGTTCAAAGTTATCATTAATAGAAAAATAATACGTCGAAGCAAACGTTTCTTTCGTTCGAAACGTTTTAAACCATATGTTTGTATGTAAGAGCTTATCCATTTCATTCGCTTCTATATCCCAACCAGGAAAACTTCCAAATACATATGCATTTTCGGTTTGTTCATCACCTAACCAAATATATGTAACAAGATTGTACTCATCATCAATTGGACAAGTCTCCACAATAGGTGTTTCATGTTTTTTTATGCTCTTTAAAAACAATGTAAGAGCATAATGGTTCCCTTGGTTTAACCGCTTCGCCAAATCATGCATAATCGGACTCGTTAGTTCCTTCATCTTTTACCTCCCTTTTCTCTTTCTAACTCAATACTTACTTCAATAATAGATTGATTGTTCCCTTGTTATTTACTGTGTGTATAGTGTCTATTTTGTGAACAAAATTTATATTTAGGTCTATATAGAATAAAGTATTTAAAAAGGTGTTTTCCTGTCTAGAAAACACCTTTTTTAACATACCCCTAATTATCGATAGTTCTTCACGAAATCATTTTATTTTCTCAAATACATGAAAGTAATAATCATAATGGTTCTTTTCGTCTTTTATTCCTTTTTCGACTGATAATTCTTTCCACGACAAATAATCAATCGTTGGGAAAAAACGATCTCCTTCAAAAGGAGCGTGAATCTTAGTTATGTACAACTTTTGAGTGTAAGGAAGGAATTGTCGATAGATCTCTTCTCCCCCAAGAATAAATACTTCTTCTCCTTCACATTTAGAAAGAGCGTCTTCGATCGAATAAGCTATATGACAGCCTTCAGCTTTAAAGTCTTTATTTGTTGTTAGGACGATGTTTTTACGTCCATCTAAAGGTTTTCCTATTGATTCATAATTCTTTCTTCCTAGAATGATAGAATGTCCCATAGTAATTCGTCTCAAATATGCCCAATCATTCGGGAGTCTCCAAGGAAGATCGTTATCTTTTCCAATTACATTATTTTCCCCTACAGCAACCATTGCGTATATTATCATGTTCTCATCGCCTTTACGGATTTAAATCAAAAATTAAAGTGTGCTAACCCAACATGTTTCTATATCATGTTCTTGAACTTTTTTCATTAATATTTGCACGGCACTTTCCGGCATTACATTATATCTTTTTAAATTTTCTTCAGTAGGTGCAATCCAATGAAAATCCAGATGAGATTCCCTAGATTTAGGAGGTGTTTCCACTTTCAATTGTTCACTATTTACTTTGAATACATGATTAATTTCATAATGCAAAGTGTCTCCGTCTCTCCACTGATTTTCAATCACACCAAGAAATTTTTCGATTGAACAAGAAGTACCTATTTCTTCTTTCCATTCGCGTATAAGTGCATTTTCAACTGATTCACCTAATTCAATGTGTCCTCCTGGTAAAAAACAATGATGCCCTTTATAATGTGCTACTAAAAGTTTTCCGTCTTTTATAAGTATTCCTCTTACAATGTGGTGAAATTGAGTTTTCATATCATAGTCCTCCTTTTTTACACAGCAGATACTAAATTCTAATATGAGTAGTCAAATTCCTTTTTCAGTTGCATATAGATGTATATCTTGATAAAGATTTATTTTTTTGTTGTAAAAATACGGTAAATGAAATTAGATTGAACAATAATCACCTTCACCTTTGTAACATTACGTCTGCTACTAACTCATATTTCAAACGTTCTTTCATTCACAGCTTATTTAAGCCATTCTTTCAACTGCTCAAATTGATTTTTCGCATCGTTATAACCAAGTTCATATAAATGCACTAATCTTTCTTGATTACGCTCCAAACCACTTACAGGTAATTGCACACTTGGTTGTATGACAAAGAAATTTTCTTTTTGTCCTTTTGAGTAAAGATACGATATAGCATTGTTATATATTTCAGAATGCTGAGTAAGACGATCTGCTACATTTGGATAATGCCTGTATAACCATTTTGCAATGGAAGAAAGCTTATTAGACTCTTTTTTATATCCTGCTGGCTTTGTCATAATTACAACATTTTTTTGATATCCATCATCCTGCGCTTTCTGAATTGGAATTGGATCAGTTATTCCTCCATCAAGTAGCTTTTTATTATCATATTGAACTACCGGCGCAATGAATGGCACAGAACTTGATGCACGGATAATTTTTAAAATATCATCTCCATGTTCATGCTTATTGTAATACATAGCTTCTCCTGTTTCACAATCCGTTGTACCAATAACAAACTGTTCTGCTCCATCATGAAACGTTTGAAAGTCAAATGGTACAATTTTATTAGGTACTTCATCAAATAAAAAATCCATGCCAAACAATTCACGTTTTCGTAAAAAATTTCGAAATGAGATGTAGCGTGGATCACTTACAAGTTCTGTATTTACTTTCTTATTTCGTCCTTTTTGACGTGATAAATACGTAGCAGCCATACAAGCTCCTGCTGAAACACCAATTACATACGGAAAATATAAATTTTGTTCCATAAAAAATTCTAATACACCTGCTGTATAAAGCCCTTTCATTCCTCCGCCTTCTAAAACTAGCCCAACATTGTTCATGTATTTTCCCTCTAATTTATAAGTTTTTGTATTTTCATATTGTACCAAACAATGACTCGCAGAGATAAAGGAAATACTGTGCGCAGGTAGAAATTTATCTTATACCCTTACTAGGAGGCATATAAAATGAAAGTATTAATAACTGGGGCATCTCAGTTACTGCAATTCACCCTGGACAACTAAAAACAGCAATGGCTGCACATGACGCTGATACACCTTCATTTCAAGGGGCGAATAATATATATTTATGGATTTTAAACAATGAACAAGAGAGTTCCGGAAAATTTATTCAACCTTATGTTGGAGAATTAAACTGGTAATAATATTGTCTTTTCGTATAAAACCTTATACAAAAAAGTAAGAAGTGTATCTTCTCTCCATATAAAACAGCATGGTAAAATAAGAATTGATTATTCCTAAAGGAGGAATTCATAATGAGTTTATTTAGCGGTTTTTTAGGAAATGCATCTGATGCAGATATAAGTAGCGTAGAACGTGATCTACAAGCGATTATGTTAGACGATGAGCAAGTAGAACACGCTTATAAATTAATTCGCGATTTAATCGTATTTACAAATCGTCGTCTGATTTTAGTAGATAAGCAAGGTATGACTGGTAAAAAAACGGAATATCATTCTATTCCATATAAAAGTATTACACAATTTAGCATCGAAACAGCTGGTCACTTTGATTTAGATGCTGAATTAAAAATTTGGGTATCAAGTATGTCTACTCCGATTACGAAAGAATTTAGAAAAGACGATAGTATTTACAGCATTCAAAAGGCGCTCGTAGCATATACAACGAAATAACGTTTTTGTATTTTTATACAAAACAAAAAGTATTAACCCCGTTATTTTTGGAACAACATACAATATATTTGATTAAAAATACAAAAACAGACTTTTCTATGATAGTCTGTTTTTGTATTCCATCATCTTAATCTATCCCTTTAAGTGAAATAAAATTACACTACTTAATTTCGTCTAAACTTCAATGATTATCGGCAGAATCATCGGTTTTCTTTTTGTCTGTTCGTATAAAAATCGCCCAAGTGTTTCTCTTGTCTGCTTTTTTACAACATTCCAATTGTTAATGTCCTTCTTTTGTAAATTGTGGATGGTTGTTGTAACTAATTGATTAATTTTCTTCATGAAGTCTTCCGAATCACGCATATATACAAATCCACGTGAAATAATGTCTGGACTAGAAATCATTTTCCCCTCTGTTTTACTAAGAGTTATGACTATAACAAGCATACCGTCCTCAGCAAGCTGTTTGCGGTCACGCAAAATAATATTTCCGACATCTCCAATACCTAATCCATCTACATATACATTTCCTGCAGGTATTCGTCTAGTTTGATAAGCCACTTGATTTCTTATGTCAACAACATCCCCGTTATTCATAACATAAATGTTGTCTTTCTCAACACCGACAGATTCCGCTAAAAGACGATGATGATGCAACATTCTAAATTCACCATGAATTGGAATGAAATATTTCGGTTTCATTAATGTAAGCATTAACTTTAGTTCTTCTTGATAAGCGTGTCCAGAAACGTGCATCCCTGTTGAACTCCCTGATCCATAAATCACATTAGCCCCTAATAAAAATAAGTTGTCTACAATTCGTGATACACTACGTTCATTTCCTGGTATAGGAGTCGCAGCGATAATAACCGTATCTTCGGGAAGGATATCTACCTGTCTATAACTTCCGCTAGCTAAACGGGCTAAAGCGGCCATCGGCTCACCTTGGCTACCCGTACAAAGAATCGCTACCTTTTCTGGCTCCATTTGATTAATTTCATGCGCTTCAATTAACATTCCCTCTGGAATATTCAAATATCCTTGTTCTAATGCAACTGTTACGACGTTTACCATACTCCTTCCGAGCAAAGCAAGCTTTCGATTTGTTTTAATAGCAGCATCTACCACTTGTTGTACGCGATTAACATTAGAAGCAAAGGTAGAAAGTATAACTTTTCTAGAAGCTTTGAAAAATGCTTCTTCAATATGGTTACCTACCAACCGTTCCGACGGAGTAAATCCAGAGCGCTCTGCATTTGTACTTTCAGATAGTAAAGCTAAAACACCGCTTTCGCCTATTTTCGCCATTTTATGAATATCAGGATATTGATTATTAATAGGAGTCAAATCAAACTTAAAGTCTCCTGTATGCACCACCGTACCTTCAGGTGTATGAAAAGCAATGCCAAGACAATCGGGAATGCTGTGATTCGTTTTGAAAAAAGACAGGCTTATTTGGCCAAGTTCAATTAACGATTCAGAGTCAATAACAAATAAATCAGTTACGTGTTTTAATCCATGTTCTTTTAATTTAACTTCAATTAAACCTAGCGTTAAACGTGTTGCATAAATTGGTACATTCAATTGTTTTAATAAATATGGTATACCGCCAATATGATCTTCGTGTCCATGAGTTACAACTAATGCTCGGACCTTATCTTTATTTTCCTGCAAGTATGTAATATCTGGGATAATTAAATCAATTCCTAATAAACTTTCATCAGGGAATTTCGAACCACAATCAATTATGACGATATCATCTGCGTATTGTACTACATACATATTTTTTCCTATTTCATTTACACCACCTAAAGCAAAAATAGATAGTGTATTTTCTGCTGTATCCAAAATCAAAATCCTCCTTTTACACGTTATAAAAAATACGGATTTCCTTATTATGATTAACCCAACTAAGTCAATGTTATTCTAATTTATCGTGAATCAATAATTGACTTTTCTTTTGTTAATTAATCAGATGAACTGTTTGAAAAAGCTTAAATAATGAGTTTTTATTTCAAACCAACAATTTGCATACAGATTTAATAAAAGGTAAATAATTTTAATTAAATTGAATCATTTATTTTTGCAGCACATGTGTAGATTTTTAAAGACTACATGCATTTGATTAAGGAGTGAGTACTTATAAATATAGATCGAAAGGACAAATGGAGTTTATGGGCTCTTTCATCTGTGCCATTAGTTATGACACTTGGAAACTCCATGTTAATTCCAGTCCTTCCATTAATCGAAAAAAAATTGAATATTACTGACTTACAAGTATCTCTTATTATTACCATTTATTCCATCGTCGCTATTGTTTTGATTCCTGTAGCTGGATATTTGTCTGATAAATGGGGAAGAAAAAAAGTAATTATTCCTAGCCTATTTATAGCAGCTATTGGGGGCGCTCTTACTGGTTGGGTATCATGGAAGGTAGACAATCCTTATACGTGGATTTTAATCGGAAGAATCATTCAAGGAATTGGTTCAGCTGGTGCCATGCCTGTTGTTATTCCCTGTGTAGGTGATATGTTTCAAGATGAAGAACAAGTCAGTTCTGGTCTAGGACTCGTGGAAACATCCAATACATTAGGGAAAGTTTTAAGCCCAATTTTAGGCTCTTTATTAGCTTCATTTGTCTGGTTTCTGCCTTTTTGGTTTATCCCTATTTTGTGCATCGTTTCAATTGTTTTAATTATATTTCTTGTTAAACCACCGGAACACACTAAAGAAGCACCTCCATTAAAAGTCTTTTTAAAAAATGTAAAAGGTATCTTAATGGAAAAAGGACGTTGGCTACTTCCTATTTTTTTACTGGGTGGCATTATAATGTTTATTTTATTTGGTATTCTTTTTTATTTGTCCTCACTTTTAGAAAAACGCTATCACTTAGAAGGCGTGTGGAAAGGTCTTGTACTAGCAATTCCTTTAGCTTCTCTCTCCCTTACTTCTTATATAACGGGAAAAAAGATTGGAGATAAAAAAGGTGTTATGAAATGGTGTATATGTATTGGATTTTTCTTATTAGGAATAACATTAACAATTCCGATATTCTTTAAAAGTATTTATATTATTATCATTAGTCTTGTGATAAGTGGTATCGGAATCGGAGTGGCTCTTCCAAGCCTAGATGCTTTAGTAACAGAAGGTGTAGAAAAAGAACAAAGGGGATCTATCACATCTCTTTATAGTTCGATGCGTTTTGTAGGTGTAGCGGCTGGTCCGCCTTTATTTGCTTTATTAATGAAGGGACCAGATAATTATATCTTCTATCTTTCCATTTCCCTTGCTCTTTTAGGAGCTATATTAGCTCTTAAATTTATTAAACCGGAACATAATTAAATAACCAAAGTTCCGCTGTGAAACGGAGCTTTGGTTATTTATATCCTCGTTTTCATTTGTTCAATTCGTTTATTTGTCTTAATTAGACCAATGCGCTGGACGAGTAAGCATACGAGGTAATTTTGTACGAGCATCTCCCTTTGCCGAGTTAATCTGCACTTGAGTAAGAAAGATACTTCCTGTGAGATCTGCTCCACTAAGATCAGCATCTCGTAAATCCGCACCGATTAAGTCAGCTGCTCGCAAATCTGCACCGCGAAGGTTAGCAGCAATCAAGTACGCTCCCCTTAAATTAGCTCCTCTAAAGTCTACTCCTTTAAGATTAGCGCCCATTAGAATAGCACTTCGATGATTGATTCGCTTGTTTTTTTGAGAACCCTTACGCTGGCGTCGTGATTCCATCCACACGAGTTCACTTGTCTGTAAAAGTAACTCATTTACATTCGTTCGGTGTGACGGAACATTTAGTTCTAAAAGGAAATCAGGACTAAGTTGCGAAAGTCGTTCCAGTTCGTCAAGCGCACGTCTCAGCTCGCTGTGAATCGAATGGGTCGCTTCCAACTTTAAAGCTTCCGTCAAATACGAGAGCATTTCATGAAGTTGCTGCATTATCGGGAACACAGCAAACATTTTCTTTTTCGTATCGGTACTTTCTTTCCAATCAACGCCCTCAAAAGTCACTTGTGAAACCTTTTGACCTGCTCCGAAACATTCAAAAACTGTACATCCCTTAAACCCTTTTTCTCTAAGATTTTTATGAATACCGCACCGAAAATCCAATTTAAGGTTTTTGCATGGCGTTCCACCGTCTTTATCAATTGCAAAATCTGCGGAAGCAGCAAAAGGCAGTGCAACGCAACATAAACCGAAACAATTTTCGCAGTCAGCGCGCAAACTATGAAAACGAATATCATGCTTTATATTTGGATCATTATGTTTCTCAAACAATGTGTGCATCCCCTTTGTTTCCATGTGTCTTACATGAATGAATACCTACACTTTTGCTTCAATTGGTTACCACAATCGTTATAGTATAAAAAATTCCAAATGACTAATTTACAGTCTCTTTAACTATTACCATCCTAATCGATTACGAAGAGAAGTAATGTGTGCTGTATGATGCCGGCCGTGCCATGCATAAAGCCCAATCGTTACATCTAATTTATTAGCCCCTGATTCAGGGTGATGGAACGTCTTTTCAAAATCACTAGATTTCATTGCTTTTAGCAAAGTAACCCATCTCTTATGTAACGATTCTAAAAGTGCTAAAGATATATCTACTGGAAGTTCAGAATCCGGAAGATCTGCCCATTTCTCTTCCATATATGGTTTTATCGTTGGATTATGTTCTGTCAGCGCCAATTTAAAACGAATATAACTATTCATATGACTATCGGCAATGTGATGAACAACTTGACGCACTGTCCATCCATCAGGACGATATGGCGTTTCTAGCTGATTTTCATCTAAATCTTTTATTGCCTGCGTTAATTCATTTGGAAGGTCTTCAATTTGTCTTATCCAATTTTCAATCGTTTCTTGTGTAACCGTTTCATCATAAGTGAAATGACCAATCGGGTAACGTAAGTCCATAAATGTATCCTTCTCCTTTTTGTATTAATTAGTATATTTCCAAACATAATGAATAAAATCAGTTTGATCTATGTTTGTATCCATTGGAATACGTGAAAAATAACTCTTTTCTAATACTTTTTGAGAAGCAATATTATCCATTGTTGTTTTCGCATGAATTTCCGTAACGTGATAATTTTCAGCTTCCTCTAAAAGGAGTTTTACACTTTTAGTAGCAATACCTCTTCCAACATATTTTTCTCCTATTCTATATCCAAGATAACCCAATTCTTTATCTTTCTCAATGTCTACTAAATTAATTCGACCAACAATTGTTCCTTCATGATTCCTTATGAGATGAAAATATGAAATACCTTCAAATTGCTCTTGCAATAATTCATAAAATATCTTTTGAAACGTTTCAAATATATAGTAATCCTCACCGCGGCTTGGCACCGTCTTTTCAAAGAAATCTCTGTTACTACATTCAAAAGCAAATAATTCTTCTGCATCTTGTTCCTTTAACTTTTCTATATAGAGTTCCATACGCTAATCATCCCTTTTCAAAATCTATCAACTATATACATTTTGCTATTTATTCATAAAATCCTGCTAGTGAAAGTCTATTTCCTTCGATTTGTAAATACAGCAAACAATACTTTTGGATGAAAAAGGTGTAAAGGGCCACGAATGAGATTCATAACTCGAACTAATCGAATATAAACTTCTGAATTGCTTGCGGAAAGTTGATATATTTTTTTCGTATACCACTGTTGAAAAGGCTGCATAATAGGTTTACTTCCTTTAATCTTTGGATGACGAGATGATTCTGTAGTAGTCATATCCCATGGCGTTGCAATAATCTTGGCTATTCGCTTATAAAATTTTCTAGTAAATCCTTTTTCTAGCGGATTTCCTTGCTGCAGGCATAACTGTAATTCTACTGCTTCCATTGCCGCGACAGAAATTCCTTGCCCAAACACAGGATCAAAACGGCAATGAGCATCTCCAATGACTAAGAAACCTTCGGGAATATTTCTCGCTAAATCAAAACGTCGCCGCACTTGACAAGGAATCTTATGTATTTTTATATCTGTAATCGATTCTGCTTGTGTAAGAAAACCAAGCACATCTGGAATAGGTAATTTATGTGCAAAGATAAGAAATTCTTTATCAGTTTGTGGTGCAGTCTCATTGGCGTAACCACTAAACGTAACTAAATAACGATTATCTTCAATGGTTTGAATAAATGCACCATATGGGTTTTCTGGAAAACTAGGAGAAACAAGTAAATTACACCAGTCAGGACGTTCTTTATGCTTTAGACAAACTAATTTCGTTGCATAAAATAACTGAATCCATACTTTTTCTTCTTTCACCCCTATACCATGTGTTTGTAACCAATCTATATTTTTAGAACCAAATCCGCTTGCATCAACAACTACATTTACATGAAGTTCCTCTTCTTTTCCTGTTTTCAAACATTGTATTTTCACTCCGAGAATTTTGTTCTGCTGCTGATCTATTAGCAATTGTTTCACCTTTGTTTCATATTTCGTGCTAATATTAGTAACTTCACTGATTCTTCTTTGCAAATGCCACTCGAGCATCGGCCGACTCTGTTGGACCATTTTCAATTCTCCAACAAAAGGTTTCTTCCATAAACCAAAATGATGCCACCTTAAATCCCCCGTAAAGTTATTTACAATACTTCCATCTTCAATTAATTGCTCCGAAATGCCAG
>Ga0102589_1001174_pt1 | contig 38490 bp, 37 predicted proteins | sample AraplaMF_Col_mLB_FD_76858 | JGI IMG/M metagenome (GOLD analysis project Ga0102589, IMG submission 76858) | Arabidopsis root microbial communities from the University of North Carolina, USA - plate scrape MF_Col_mLB | ecosystem: Host-associated > Plants > Roots > Endosphere | place: USA...
CGCGCGTGTTGGCCAGCACCTTGAGGGCGCTGGCCGTGTCCAGGTAGGTGATGACCACCGCGCTGGCGCGCGCCAGGCCGGCGGCCATCAGGGCCTGCAGGCGCACGGCGTCGCCGAACACGACCGAGTCGCCGGCGGCGGCGGCCTGGCGCACGCGGTCGGGGTCCAGGTCCAGCGCCATGTACTGGATGCCTTCGCGCTCCAGCATGTGGCCCAGGTTCTGGCCGCAGCGGCCGTAGCCGCAGATGATGACGTGCTTGTTGGCATTGATGGACTTGCGTGCGATGGTGGTCATCTGCAGCGACTGTTGAAGCCATTCGCTGGAGACAAGCTTCATCACGATGCGGTTGCTGTACATGATGATGAAGGGCGTGGCCAGCATGGACAGCACCATGCTCGCCAGAATGGGGTTCAGCAAGGCCGGCGGCACCAGGCGGTTCTGCTGGGCCAGCGTGAGCAGCACAAAGCCGAACTCGCCGGCCTGGGCCAGGTACAGGCCGGTGCGCAGTGAAACGCCGGCGGTTGCGCCCAGCGAGCGGGCCAGCGCGGTGACCAGCACCAGCTTGAAGATGACGGGCAGCGTCATCAGCAGCAGCACCAGCGGCCAGCGCTCCAGCACCAGGCGCCAGTCCAGCAGCATGCCGATGCTGATGAAGAACAGGCCCAGCAGCACGTCGTGGAAAGGCCGGATGTCGGTCTCCACCTGGTGCTTGTATTCGGTTTCCGAGATCAGCATGCCGGCGATGAAGGCGCCCAGCGCCAGGCTCAGGCCCGCGCGTTCCGTCAGCCAGGCCAGCGCCAGCGTGACCAGCAGCAGGTTGAGCACGAAGAGCTCTTCGCTCTTGCGCCGTGCCACGAGGGTGAGCCACCAGCGCATGATGCGTTGCCCACCGGTCAGCAACAGCCCCACCAGGATGGCCGCTTTCAGCCCGGCGACGGCGAGCGCCATGAGGAGCGCATCGGCGGGCGCGCCCAGCGCGGGGATCAGCACCAGCAGCGGCACCACGGCCAGATCCTGGAACAGCAGCACGCCCATGACGCGTTTGCCGTGTTCGGACTCCAGCTCGAGCCGCTCCGACAACAGCTTGACCACGATAGCGGTGCTGCTCATGGCGATCGCGCCGGACAGCGCCAGCGCGGTCTGCCAGCCCATGGTCCAGAGGCTGGGCGCCATGCTGGCAAGAAACAGCGAGCCCACGGTGGCCAGCACGATGGTGAGCGCCACCTGCAGCAGCCCCAGGCCGAACACGTGGCGCCGCATGGAGCGCAGCTTGGGCAGGTTGAACTCCAGCCCGATCACGAACATCAGGAATACCACGCCGAATTCGCCCAGGTGCCGGATGCCGTCCGAGTTCTGCGCCAGCGCCAGCGCGTTGGGGCCTATGAGCACGCCCACGGCCAGATAGCCCAGCATGGGCGGCAGCTTGAGCGAGCGGCAGGCGACCACTCCCAGCACCGCGGCCAGCAGGTACAGCAGGGTCAGTTCAAGCGCGCTCATGCGCCGATGGTAGCCGAGGAAACCGGGCCGCCGTGGGCCTTTGTACGCCTCTATAGAATGCAGCCATGAACCCGGACCCCGTGAAATTGAATGCCGAGCAGGTGCTGGACCTGGCCCGCAAGACCTTTGAGATTGAAGCCGCCGCCGTGCTGGGTCTGGCAAAGCGTCTGGGCGGCGAATTCGCCCAGGCGGTGGGACTGATACTGGCCTGCCGCGGCCGGGTGGTGGTCATGGGCATGGGTAAAAGCGGCCACATAGGCCGCAAGATCGCAGCCACGCTGGCCTCCACCGGCACCCCCGCCATGTTTGTGCACCCGGCCGAAGCCAGCCACGGCGACCTGGGCATGATCACCGCGCAGGACGTGGTCCTGGCCATTTCCAACAGCGGCGAAAGCGAAGAACTCACGGTGATCCTGCCGGTGCTGAGCCGCCAGGGCGTGCCCATGATCGCCATCACCGGCGGCGCCCAGTCGGCCCTGGCGCGCCATGCACGTGTCACGCTGGACAGCAGCGTCGCGCTGGAGGCCTGCCCTCTGAACCTGGCGCCCACCGCCAGCACCACCGCGCAGCTTGCCATGGGGGATGCGCTGGCCGTCGCGCTGCTCGATGTGCGCGGCTTTCGTGAAGAAGACTTTGCCCGCTCGCACCCGGGCGGCGCGCTGGGGCGCAAGCTGCTCACGCACGTCAGCGACGTGATGCGCAGCGGCGATGCGGTGCCGCAGGTGCGGCTCGATACCAGCTTCAGCGACCTGATGCGCGAGATGAGCGCCAAGGGCCTGGGCGCCTCCGCCGTCGTCGACGGCGAGCGTCGCGTACTTGGAATCTTTACCGACGGCGATTTGCGCCGCCTGGTCGAAAAGGGCACAGACCTGCGCAGCAGCAAGGCCGGCGACGTGATGCATGCGAACCCGCGGACCGTGCGGGCCGACTCGCTGGCGGTTGAAGCCGCCGCGCTGATGGAGCAGCATCGCATCACCAGCGTGCTGGTGGTCGACGAAGCCGGCGCGCTGTGCGGCGCGCTCAACTCCAACGACCTGATGCGCGCGAAGGTCATCTGATGGCCCAGAAGCCCGCCCTGAATTTCGCTCCCGAACTGCTGCTGCGCGCCCAGGGCGTCAAGGTCGTGTTCTTCGACGTGGACGGCGTGTTGACCGACGGTGGCCTGTATTTTTCGGAATATCCGGAAGGCCATGCCCTGGCACAAGCCGGCGGCGGTTATCGCGCCTCCGGCGAGATCATCAAGCGCTTCAACACCCTGGACGGCCACGGGCTCAAGCTGCTGCAGCGCGCCGGCATTACCCCGGTGGTGATCACCGGGCGGGACAGCGATGTGCTGCGCGCCCGGCTGCAGGCACTGGGCGTCACGCACGCGCATTTCGGCACGGAAGACAAGCGCCCCGCGGCCGAGGCTACCTTGCAGGCGCTGGGCCTGCAGTGGTCGGAGGCGGGCGCCATGGGCGATGACTGGCCGGACCTGCCGGTGATGTCCCGTGTCGCGATCAGCTGCGCACCCTCCAACGCGCATGTGGAAGTGCTGGCGCAGGCCCACTACATCACGCGGGTACCGGGCGGCCATGGCGCGGCGCGCGAGTTTTGCGACCTGCTGCTGGTGGCGAGCGGACGCTACGCCGGGCTTCTTGAGGAATACCGCCAATGAGCACGGCAGCAACGCAGGGCCAGGGCACGCGCCGCGCAGGCAAGCCCCCCGGGCTGCTCAGGAAGGGCTGGCGCGGCGTTCTACGCGTATGGGACAGCATGGCCATCTACATGCCGCTCTTGATGATGGGCGCGCTGGCGCTCGGGACTTACTGGCTGGTGCGCAACACGCCGATTTTCAGCGCGCCGGAAGCGGCCCGCGAAGCCAGCCATGACATCGACTATTTCATGCGCAAGTTCACCGTCAAGACCTTTGACGAGAAGGGCCAGCTCAAGAGCGAGATCTACGGCATAGAGGCCCGGCATTTCCCCGACACCGATATTCTGGAGATCGACCAGGCGCGTATACGCAGCATCCGACCGGACGGCCGCGTCACCATCGCCACGGCCAACCGCGCCTATTCCAATGGCGACGGCTCGGAAGTGCAGCTGACCGGCAATGCGCGTGTGGTCCGGGAGGCCAGCAAGGATGCCAGCGGCAAGGAAACGCCGCGCATGGAGTTTCGCGGCGAGTTCCTGCATGCCTTTCTGAACGATGAGCGCGTGAAGTCCCACAAGCCCGTGCTGCTGATCCGCGGCACCGACCAGTTCGTCGGCGATACCTTCGCCTATGACAACCTGGACCAGGTGGCAGACCTCAAGGGCCGTGTCCACGGCATTCTGGTGCCCCGCTCAGCGGCCAGCGAGGCCGGCCTTCCCACCTTGACCTTGCCGGCGGCGCCGGCGAGCCCCGCCAAACCGGCCGCGCCCTAGCGCCGGCTTTCTGAACGGCTACCCATGTCCAGACTCGTATTCATCACCGGCGCATCCAGCGGCATAGGCCAGGCGCTGGCCATGCGGTTTTATTCGGCGGGTTACCGGCTGGCACTGGCGGCGCGCCGCACCGCCGAGGTCCAGGCCTGGGCCGAGGCCAACGCCCTCAGCGCGGGGCGCTACCAGGTCTACAGCGCCGATGTGGCCGATACCGACAGCATCGTCGCGGCCGGCCAGGCCTGCATTGGCGCCCAGGGAGTGCCCGATGTGGTGATCGCCAACGCCGGCATCAGCATAGGCATGGACACCGCCGAGCGATCGGACCTGGATGTGATGGCGCGGACCTTCGCGACCAACAACATCGGCGTGGCCGCCACCTTCCACCCTTTTCTGGCCGGCATGGTGGCGCGCGGTACCGGCACGCTTGTGGGCATAGGCAGCGTGGCCGGCATACGCGGCCTGCCCGGCCACGGCGCGTATTGCGCCAGCAAGGCGGCAGTCATTGCCTACTGCGAAAGCCTGCGCGGCGAACTGCGCCCCAGCGGCGTGAAGGTGGTGACCATCTGCCCCGGGTACATCGACACGCCCTTGACCCGTGAAAACCGCTACCCCATGCCCTTCCTGATGAAGGCCGAAGTTTTCGCCGACAAGGCCTTCGCGACCATCCATGCGGGGCACAGCTACCGCGTTATTCCCTGGCAGATGGGTGTGGTGGCCAAGCTGCTTCGCCTGTTGCCAAACGCGCTGTTTGACAAGGCCCTGGCCGGGCGCGCGCGCAAGCACCGCCAGGGTGAGCGCTGACCGTCCTTCCTTGACCGTTTAGGGCCGGAAAAGCAAAAAGGCTTCAAAACCGAAGTCTTGAAGCCTTTTTGCGTCTTCAGCCGTGGCTGAAGAGCGGGTTCAGCAGGGCTTAGTAGCCGCCGCGTCCACCACCGCCGCCGGAACGGCCACCGCCGCTACCGCCGCCGCCGTAAGGGCTGCGGAAACCGCCGTCGCCGCCGCCGCCGGAGCGACCACCGCCGCCGTAGCCGCCGCCACCACCACCACCGCCATAGCCGCCACCGCCGCCGAAGCCACCGCTACGGGGAGGACGTGCTTCCATCGGGCGTGCTTCGTTCACGACGACGCTGCGGCCGCCCAGAGGCTGGCCGTTCATGCCGTTGATGGCTGCTTGGGCTTCTGCATCGCTGCCCATTTCGACAAAACCAAAGCCCTTGGAGCGGCCGGTGTCGCGCTCCATCATGACCTTAGCGCTGGTGACAGCGCCGAATTGGCTGAAAGACTGTTGCAGGTCTTCGTCGCGCACCGAGTAAGGCAGGTTGCCGACGTATAGTTTGTTGCCCATGAAGGGACTCCTCTAAAACACAAAGAAAAAGCGATGGGGTCCCGAAAGCACAACAAATCTTGATACGTACCGCTGTAGCGCGCGAAACTGACCGATCACTAACGTGTGCGAATGCTGGCACTCGCACCGGCATATTATGCTTCAGTTATCCAAAACACAATCCACTAGCGTTAGTACCTAGGCTTCGCCGGCCCGCATGAACAGGCGCTTTTCCGGCCTCATCGGGAAATGGCCGGGGCAGGGTTTTCGCGACGCGGGCCACGTGTTCACCACGCGCAATGCATGCCGCCGGCACTTCCGTGGCGCGAGAAAATGAAGCATAAAGACTTCCATATCTCCGCCAGCGCCGCCACAGCGGTATTTCCCCGGGTGGGCCCTGAAAGTCAAGTGGCCATTGATTTTCCGGATAAGTTAGCGCCCACATTGAAAATGGAGGTGTTATAAAACCCCCGCGCATCGTGTTTTGGAACGCCAGCTGGGCTGATCGGAATCCGCAAGCATCGGGAAGCAGAGCATGAGGGCTACCCGACTTCAAGGAATGCAATCGCCTGTGATGCGCCTTGTTCCAAATTCGCGGAAATAGTTACACAAAATTGCATTCACGAAAAGCGCGCTTCGTGCTTTTTTGGGGGTGGGAATGGTTCGTCACACGGGCTGGAATGGGCTCAAAGCCCTGCTTCACGGGCTCGTCCGCTTGCCCTGAGTGGTCTATTCAGCGCCGCCCGAATAGTGCCGCCAGCGTTTCATCGCGGCACGCATGGTCAGGATCTGGTTTTCAAATTTGGGGCAGGCTTCGCAGGCCATCAGGTGCAGCTTCAGCGCGACATGGTCGGGCAGGCTGAGCGCGCGATCTTCGCGCGCGATCAGCAGTGCTGCGGCTTCCCGGCAGGTACGTCTTAACGGGTTGATCTTGGGTTTCATGTCAGGGAGCGAGGAACATCAGGCGCTGGGGCTCAGGTGCTGGGTTTGCCGAACCAGTGGATGTTCAGGCATTCCTGCAAGCGCAGGCGGGCCCGGTGCAACTGGACATACAGGTTGGTCGGCGTTAACGAGAGTTCCTTACAGACTTCCTGCGAGGAAAGCTCCAGCCATTCGCGCATCAAAAACAGCCGGCCCAGCGCGGGCGGCAGGCGCTCCATGCAGGCGTCCAGCACCTGGAAGAACTGCGCCTGCTGCAAGGTCTGGTCGGGGTTGCCCCAGTCGTTGGGCGTCTCGGTGAAGTGGCCGTCGGCCTTGAAGGACAGCCGGTCGAGCTCGTCTCCCTCTTCGTCGGCCTGCGCATCGGGCACGGCCACAAGGCGGGCATTGCTGCGGATCAGATCGATGACCTTGTGCTTGAGGATGCCGACCAGCCAGGTCTTGAGCTGCGAACGGTTGCCGAAGGACTGCGGCTTGGACAGCGCCGCGAGCAGGGTTTCCGACACCGCGTCTTCCGCCCATTCGTCATTGCGCAGCTGCAGCCGCGCAAAGCGCAGGAGGTAAAGCCGGTGCTCGACCAGCTGCTCTTCAAAAGTAGGCATGGCCAGGAGTCTAGCGGCATGGCGCAGCGCCGCAATAAAAATTTGGAGGAAATGCGTAAGGACCGAGGCCGGATTGCGACTACTGCCAGATACATCACTACCAAGGACATCATCATGGGCCCCACTGAATACACACCGGTGCAACAAACCGCCTATCACCAACCCAACGCGTTTTATCGGCGGGCCCTGCTGCTGTCATGCGCTGCCTTGATGTCAGCAGCATCGGTCCTCGCGCAAACCGCGGCCGCACCAGCGGCAACCCCTGTCATGACCCCGCAGATCGAGGGCAAAACAATTGATGGAGCGTCCTTCAAGCTGTCTTCCCTCAAAGGCAAGGTGGTGCTGGTGATGTTCTGGTCAACCGGCTGCGCGGTGTGCCGCGACAAGATGCCGGAGCTGCGAAACAACTATGAGGGCTGGGCCGGCAAGCCCTTTGAGCTGGTCGCCGTCAACACAGACGCACGCATGCAGGACCTCATGGAGTATGAGCGCATCATTTCCCGCACGGTCCCTTTGAAGCAGCGCTTTGTGCAGCTCTGGACGGGAGAAGGCGGCTACAAGGACAACATAGGCAAGTCTGCGCAGTTGCCGGCTGCTTTCCTCGTCGACAAGAGCGGCAAAGTGGTCGAGCGTTACGTCGGACGCATTCCCCCTGAAGCCTGGGACCGCATCGCCGACTTGCTGTAGCAGGCAAGTGTGGATGCGGGTCCCGGTCACGCGGGCAAAAATTATTTTGAAGGCAGCGTAAGAAAAACAAAGCGCCCCAGACTAATTCGCAACCACACGGAAAAACCTCTGCGGTGGTTGTTATTCAACTTTCACAATTCACGAATCAACAGGAGTCTTCACCATGAACCAACGCGCCATGATCGCCGCCGCAGCAGCATCGCTGCTGTCCACCATGCTGGTTGCCACGCCCGCCGTCGCCCAGGAAAAAGAAAAATGCTACGGCATCACCACCGCCGGCCAGAACGACTGCGCCAACCTGAGCGGCACGCACTCGTGCGCCGGCCAGTCCAAGGTCAGCGCCGATGCCAACGAATGGAAGTATGTGGCCAAAGGCACCTGCGCCAGCATGAAGGGCATGACCGTGGAACAGGCCAAGATGAAGGCCATGGAAAAGAAGGGCTGAGCACGCACTTTCTTTTAGCTTGAAAGAAGTGGGGATGCGCCGGGAGGCCGCCCCGCTTTTCAAAAACTTCAACGCCACGCCACATCCACCATGTCCCTCTTACATCACGCGGATCACGTTCCCTGCGGCATTGGCTGGCGGCATCCCCACTACGGCGAATTACTGGAGTCATTGCCAGGCCTTGATTTCATCGAGGTCCATTCCGAGAATTTTTTTGCCGAAGGCGGCGCCGGGTTGGCCGTTCTGGGCCAGGCTCGCGAACACTATCCCGTCAGCCTGCATGGTGTGGGACTGGGGCTGGGTTCGGCCTGCGGCATCGACACCTGGCACCTGGACCAGCTGGCCCGCCTTGTCGAGCGCGTCGAGCCGGTTCGTGTTTCCGACCATGCCTGCTTTGCGCGAGGCACGGCGGCGGGCCGCCAGCTCCACGCCGCGGACCTGCTGCCCATTGCATTCAACGGCGCCACACTGGATGTGATGTGCGCCAACGTGCAGCGCGTCCAGGACAGGCTGAAGCGCCAGTTGCTGGTGGAGAACCTGTCGGCCTATCTTTGCTTCAACAGTTCAGACCGGGATGAAACCACGTTCCTTCGCGAACTGGTTGAGCGCACCGGCTGCAGCCTGCTGGTCGATGTGAACAATATTTATGTCAACGCGCTCAACGCGCGCCTTGCCGGCAGCGCGGCCGATCCCCTGGCCGCTTGCCTGCGTTGGGTGGAGCAAATTCCGCCAGACTGCGTGAGTGAACTGCACCTGGCCGGCCATCACGACGGCCGCGACATCGTGATCGATGACCATGGCGGCCGCGTGTGTGCTGACGTCTGGCGGATTTATCGCCACGCCCAGCAACGCTTCGGCGGCGTGCCGGCGTTGGTGGAATGGGACACTGACATCCCGCCGCTGGCGGTGTTGCTGGAGGAAGCCGCCTGTGCACGAAATATCACGGCGGACGCTCCGCAGGCGGTAAGCGCATGAACGCAATCGACCGGCTGGCTCGAGAGCAGCAAGCATTGCTGCACGCCGTGCTGGATGAGCGCGACGACAGCAGCTTGTGGCCGCACGTTCGGCGCGATGGCGTCGATGCAACCCTGTCGCGCCGGGGCTTGCAGGCCTACCAGGCCAACGGGCTGGCATTGGCGGAGCGGGCGCTGGGTGCTGCATACCCCGTGCTGGCGCAGCTGATCGGTGGTGAAAGCTTTGCCCCGCTTGCGCGGCATTTTTGGCGCCGCCATCCTCCCTGCCGGGGCGACATGGCTTGCTGGGGTGACGGGCTGGCGGGTTTCCTGGAGGCTTCCTCGCAATTGGCGGATGAACCCTATCTGGGCGACGTCGCCCGCATCGAGTGGGCGCTGCACCGGGCAGCCGCGGCAGCCGATGCCCAGGCCGACCCGCACTCCTTTGCCCTGCTTTCCTCGGCCGATCCCACAGAAGTCACGCTGACGCTGGGCACCGGTGTTCTTCTGCTGGCCAGTGCCTACCCGGTGGCCAGCATCGTCAATGCCCACTTGCTGGATGAGCCCGCGCTGGCTGACGCGGCTGCGTTGCTGCACGCTGGTGCGGCCGAGTCTGTGCTGGTCTGGCGGCAGGGCTTCAGGCCTCGTGTGCGCGCCGTCACTGCGGCTGAGTATGCCTTGCTGGCGGCGCTTCAAGCCGGGAGCACGCTCGACACCGCGCTGGACGACGCACTGACACGTGCGGCCGCCGTCGCGCCGGATACCGCTGCCGCTTTCAGTTTCGAACACTGGCTGGGCCGCGCTGTGCGGGACGGCCTTGTCACGGGCGCGCGCCGGCTGGCGCATTCACCTGTGCAGGCATCCCGTCCTTCGGAACCCAACGCTTTCATCTTCCATAACAACCCAGGGGAACATCAATGAACACCATCCACACCGCGCCGACAAATCCTGCAGGTCTCTGGCAGCGCGGCCAAAGCCTGTGGGGCCAGCTGACCCGTTTGTTGGATTCACTCCAGCCACTTGCGGCCTTGTTGGCCCGGCTGTACATCGCGCAAGTCTTCTTTCTCTCAGGCCTAACCAAATTGCGCGACTGGGAGGTCACCCTGGCTCTCTTCACCGACGAGTACAAGGTGCCCTTGTTGCCGCCTGCTTTGGCCGCAGCCATGGGGACGGCAGGAGAGCTTGCCCTGCCGGTCCTGCTCGTATTGGGCCTGGGAGGCCGGTTTTCTCCCCTGGGACTGTTCGTGGTGAATGTCGTGGCGGCTATTTCTCTTGGTGAAATTGCCCCGGCCGCACTGCAGCAGCATGTGTTCTGGGGCTCACTGCTTGCGGGGTTGGCCATTTATGGCCTGGGCCCTTGGTCGCTGGACCGCTGGATGGCGCCACGCCAGCGGCGGCCTTTCTAACACCTACCAGTTGACTTCGCGGTCAGGTGTAGAGCCGATGCGGTGAACCGACAGGTCGGCGCCTTCAAACTCTTCTTCCTGGCTCAGGCGCAAGCCCATGGCGGCCTTAAGGGTGCCGTAAACGGCAAAGCCCCCGAGCAGTGCCCAAGCTACGCCCATGACGCTGCCGATCAGCTGTGCAACCAAGCTCACACCACCCAGCCCGCCCAGCGCGTGGCTGCCGAAAATACCGGCCGCGATGCCGCCCCACAGGCCGCACAGGCCGTGCAGCGGCCAGACGCCCAGCACGTCGTCAATCTTCCATTTGTTTTGCGTCAGCGTGAACATCACCACAAAGACGCCGCCGGCCACTCCGCCCGTCACCAGGGCGCCCAACGGATGCATCAGGTCCGAGCCCGCGCACACCGCGACCAGGCCGGCCAGCGGGCCGTTGTGTACAAAGCCCGGGTCGTTCTTGCCGAAGGCCAGCGCCGCCAGCGTGCCGCCCACCATGGCCATCAGCGAATTGACGGCAACCAGGCCGGAGATCTTGTCGATGGTCTGCGCGCTCATCACGTTGAAGCCGAACCAGCCGACGGTGAGGATCCAGGCGCCCAGCGCGAGAAACGGGATGTTGGACGGCGGATGGGCCGACACCGCGCCGTCCTTGCGGTAGCGGTTGCTGCGCGCGCCCAGCAGTATCACCGCCGGCAATGCGAGCCAGCCGCCCACCGCGTGGACCACGATGGAGCCCGCAAAATCATGGAACTCCGCGCCGGTCAGCGACTTGATCCAGGCTTGCACGCCGAAATGCTGGTTCCAGGCAATGCCCTCGAAGAAGGGGTAAACAAGGCCAACGATCACGGCGGTGGCGATCAGCTGCGGGTAAAAGCGCGCGCGTTCGGCGATGCCGCCCGAGATGATCGCCGGGATGGCCGCCGCAAACGTCAGCAGGAAAAAGAACTTGACCAGCTCGTAGCCGTTTTTGGCGGCCAGCTGCTCGGCACCCACAAAGAAATGCGTGCCGTAGGCCACGCCATAGCCCACCACAAAATAGACCACGGTGGACACCGAGAAGTCCACCAGGATCTTGACCAGTGCATTAACCTGGTTCTTTTTGCGGACCGTGCCCAGTTCCAGAAAGGCAAAACCGGCATGCATGGCGAGCACCATGATGCCGCCCAGCAGGATGAACAAGGCGTCCGAGCCCTGTTTTAGTGCTTCCATATGTCCCTCTTCAGATGAAATGTGGTCTAAATGCGATTTGTTGGTGCGTAATTCCGCAAAATCAAGGATTCGCACCAAATACAAGCAAGAAATGCGCCGCAATCGTGCAACTGATGCGCGCGCGCACCAATTTCTGCACTCGGGAGGGGTTTTGGGTGCGGCGGCTACAATGCAGGCTGTCATTGGGGAGTAGCCAGCCTTTCAATCCTGAAAGGGGCTTGCGTCAACAGACTTGTCCCTGGAACCTGTTTCCGGACATGGCGCAAGCGGTCTTCGGATCACGCGAGACCTTTGACTGCACAGCCTCCGCTTCAGGCCGGGGATGCCGTGCAGTCATGGGTTTTCGTCCGGCCGGAGTCTTTTTGAAATGGAAGCTTTCCTCGTCTCCACGGGCATCGTCGCCCTCGCCGAAATGGGCGACAAGACGCAACTCCTCGCCCTCATACTCGCCGCCCGCTTTAAAAAGCCCTGGCCCATCGTCGCCGGCATCCTGGTCGCGACCCTGGCCAACCACGCCCTGGCCGGCGCCGCCGGCGCCTGGGTTTCCACACTGATCAGCCCCCAAACGCTGCGCTGGATTCTGGAGGCGTCCTTTCTCGCCATGGCGGCCTGGATGCTGGTGCCCGACAAGGTGGAGGCGGACGAAGACGGCAAGTCGCCGCGCCACGGCGTGTTCCTCACCACGGTGCTGGTGTTCTTCCTGGCCGAGATGGGCGACAAGACGCAGATCGCCACCGTGATGCTGGCTGCCCGTTACGACGCCATTGTGGGTGTGGTGGCTGGGACCACGCTGGGCATGATGCTGGCCAACGCGCCCGCCGTCTGGCTCGGCGAGCGTGTCACGCGCCTGGTGCCGCTGCGCGCCGTGCATATCGTCTCGGCGATCATCTTTGGCGCGCTCGGCCTTCTGGCGCTGTTGACCAAGGCTTGAGCAAACTCCCCGAATTCACCAGCATGAGCCGCGGAACTGGCTTTGCCAGGCCGCAGGCGGGCGGCCCCCTCGGGGGGCAAGGAGTTACACGCAGTGAACGACTGTGGGGGTTCCAAGTCTGAGCCGCGGAACTGGCTTTGCCAGGCCGCAGGCGGGCGGCCCCCTCGGGGGGCAGGGAGTTACGCGAAGCGAACGACCGTGGGGGCTACATCATCGGGGTATACTGCCCTTCAGCGCCGATTTGCTCAGCTTGCGGGCGCTTAAAAAGTACAGCTAAAGACGAACTCCAAGGACCCGGACTCGCTTTAGCGACGCCGGGTTTTTTGTTTTCTGCAGGTGATTTTTTGACACTCGTTGCCACCCCGCTCAGCATGCATTTCGAAAATGCCCTGCCCTTGCAGAGCGGCGCGTCGATACGCGCCTATGACCTGAGCTATGAAACCTACGGCGAACTCAACGCCGACAAATCCAATGCCGTACTGATCTGCCACGCGCTCAATGCCTCGCACCATGTGGCGGGCGTTTACCTCGACGCGCAGGGCCAGCCCATAGAAAAATCCGAAGGCTGGTGGGACACCATGATCGGCCCCGGCAAGCCGGTCGACACCAACCGCTTTTTTGTGATCGGCATCAACAACCTGGGTTCCTGCTTCGGCTCCACCGGTCCCATGCAGCCCAACCCTGACACGCAGGAACTCTACGGCGCCGACTTCCCCGTCGTCACAGTCCAGGACTGGGTCAGCGCGCAAGCCCGCCTGCTGGACCGCCTGGGCATACAGACTCTGGCGGCCGTGATGGGCGGCAGCCTGGGCGGCATGCAGGCCCTGGCCTGGACGCTGCAATACCCCGACCGCGTGCGCCACGCCGTGGTGGTGGCCAGCGCGCCCAACCTCACCGCCGAGAACATCGCCTTCAACGAAGTCGCCCGCCGCGCCATCGTGACCGACCCGGACTTCCACGGCGGCCATTTTTACCGCCACGGCGTGTTGCCCAAGCGCGGCCTGCGCATCGCCCGGATGATCGGCCACATCACCTACCTGAGCGACGATGTGATGAACGAAAAATTCGGCCGCCAGCTGCGCCAGGCCGTCGCGGAAACCGCCAGCTCCGACGCGCCCTACAAATACACCACGCAGGACATCGAATTCGAAATCGAAAGCTATCTGCGCTACCAGGGCGACAAGTTCAGCGAATACTTCGACGCCAACACCTACCTGCTGATCACACGCGCGCTCGACTACTTCGACCCGGCCCGGGCTTATGGCGGCAGCCTCACCCAGGCGCTGGCCCAGGTCAAGGCCAAGTTCCTGCTCGTGAGCTTCACTACCGACTGGCGCTTCTCCCCGGCACGCAGCCGAGAAATCGTCAAGGCCCTGCTCGACAACCAGCGCGACGTGAGCTACGCCGAGATCGACGCGCCGCACGGCCACGACGCCTTCCTGCTGGAAGACGAGCGTTATCTCAGCGTCGTGCGTTCCTACTTGAGAAATCGTCAAGGCCCTGCTCGACAACCAGCGCGACGTGAGCTACGCCGAGATCGACGCGCCGCACGGCCACGACGCCTTCCTGCTGGAAGACGAGCGTTATCTCAGCGTCGTGCGTTCCTACTTTCAGAGCAAGGTGGCCGCATGAACGCGCCTGTGACTGTCGACCTCAACGTGCAGCCCTCGGCGGACCTGCTCTCCATCGCCCGCCTGGTGCCGCAAGGTTCCCGCGTGCTCGACCTGGGCTGCGGCACCGGGGAAATGCTGGACTACTTGATCCGCGAGCGCGGCTGCTCGGGCTACGGCGTCGAAATCAACGATGCCAATGTGCAGGCCTGCGTGGCGCGCGGCGTCAACGTGATACAGCTCAACCTCGAGGAAGGCCTGGCGCTGTTCGGCGACAACTCCTTCGACGTGGTGCTGCAGATAGACACCCTGCAGCACCTGCACAACGCCGAAACCATGCTGCGCGAGACCGCACGCGTGGGCCGTGCCGGCATCGTCGTGTTTCCCAACTTCGGCCACTGGCCGAATCGCCTGGCCGTCGCGCGCGGCCGCATGCCGGTGACCAAGGTACTGCCCTACCAGTGGTACGACACGCCCAACATCCGCGTCGGCACGCTGCAGGATTTTGAGGCCCTGGCGTTGCAAAATCGGCTGCAGATCCTGGATTCCTTCGGCTTGCAGGACGGCCACGAAGTGCGCTTCTGGCCGAATGCCCGCGCCAGCCGGGCGGTGTTCAAATTCAGGCGCGGTTGAGAAGCTGTTCACGGTTTCCAAGGAGTGCTAGTATTCGCCCATCGGGATTTCAGCCTCCCGAATCTTCACAGATAGACGGTGTCCCGTCCAAGCGCTGGCAACTCAATGGAGTATTCCGTGGACACCTCTACTCTTTCCGTTCCTTCCATCTCCCCGCAAGATTTAGCTGCCCGCATGGGCCGTGCGGACATGCCGTTGCTGCTCGACGTGCGGCGCGAAGCCAAATTCAATGAGAGCCCTCGCCTGCTGGCCGGTGCCCGCTACTGCCGGCCGGAAGACGTGGCCGCCTTTGCGGCGTCGCAGCCGCCGCGCGAGGTGGTGGTGTATTGCGTCTACGGCCACAACGTGAGCGCCGATGCCGTCGCGCAATTGCGGGCCGCGGGCTGGGATGCCCATGCGCTGGCCGGCGGTATCGAAGGCGGCGAAGACAGTGTGGATACGGCGCAAGACATCGTCCAATGGCGCGCGCAACGCCCGCCCATGATGGCTAAACGGCCCGACTGGGGTGTCAGCGGTGAGCGGGCCTCACGCTGGATCACGCGCGAGCGGCCCAAGATTGACCGCATTGCCTGTCCCTGGCTGGTACGGCGCTTCATCGACCCTCGCGCCGAATTCTTCTATGTACCGACTTCAGAGGTGCTCGCCGAGGCAAAGCGCCTGGGGGCGGTGGCCTACGACATCCCGGGCGCACCCGTCTCGCATGAGGGCGAGTTGTGCAGCTTTGACAGCCTGCTCAAAGCTTTCATGCTGGAGTATCCCGCGCTGCAAGTGCTGGCGCGCATCGTGCGCGGCGCCGACACCGACCACCTGGATCTCGCGCCGCAATCGGCCGGGCTGCTGGCCTTCTCGTTGGGCCTGTCGCGCCTGCACGCAGACGACGACCACGCCATGCTGGAAGCCGCCATGCCGCTGTACGACGCGCTCTACGCCTGGTGCCGCGAGGCGCAGGGCGAGCCGCATAGCTGGAAACCGGAAACCATGACAGGAGTTGCGACGTGAGTGCCGCTTTGCCGACTTCCCTTCCCTTGCCCCACGAACGGCCGGTAGCTGTCTCCTTTGGCGACGCGCTCAAGTTCTGGCTCAAGCTCGGCTTTATCAGCTTTGGCGGGCCGGCCGGGCAGATCGCCATCATGCACCGCGAACTCGTCGAGCAAAAGCGCTGGATCAGCGAACGGCGCTTTCTGCACGCGCTCAACTACTGCATGCTGCTGCCCGGCCCCGAGGCCCAGCAGCTGGCCACCTACATAGGCTGGTTGATGCACCGCACCTGGGGCGGCGTGGTGGCTGGCGCGCTGTTCGTACTGCCTTCGCTGTTTATCCTGGTCGCGCTGAGCTGGGTGTATGTGGCATTTGGCGACGTGCCGTTGGTCGCGGGCCTGTTCTACGGCATCAAGCCGGCGGTGGCCGCCATCGTGCTTCAGGCGGTGCACCGCATCGGCTCGCGTTCGCTCAAGACGCCGTCGCAAGCGCCCATGCTGTGGGCGATCGCGCTGGGCAGCTTTTTCGCGATCTACGTGCTGAAGCTGCCGTTTCCCTTCATCGTGCTAGGCGCTGCTGTGGTCGGCTGGCTGGGCGCGCGCTTTGCACCCTCGCAGTTCGCCGGCGGCGCCGGACATGGCGCCGCGCAAAAAGGCTACGGCCCGGCGCTGATCGACGACGACACGCCGACGCCCGCGCATGCGCGCTTCAAGCCTTCGCGCCTGGCCGCCGTGCTGGCGGCGGGTGCCGCCCTCTGGCTGCTGCCCGTGGGCGCCTTGCTGGCCCTGCAGGGCTGGGACGCCACGCTCACGCAGATGAGCTGGTTCTTCACCAAGGCGGCGCTGCTGACCTTCGGCGGCGCCTACGCGGTGCTGCCTTATGTCTACCAGGGTGCGGTTGAGCACTTTCACTGGTTGACCGGCCCGCAGATGATTGACGGGCTGGCACTCGGTGAAACCACACCCGGGCCCTTGATCATGGTCGTGGCCTTTGTCGGCTTCATGGGCGGCTGGGCCAAGCAGGTGCTGGGGCCGGACATGCTGTTCCTGGGCGCCGCGCTGGCGGCCACGGTGGTGACCTGGTTTACTTTTTTGCCCTCTTTCTTGTTCATCCTGGCGGGCGGGCCGCTGGTGGAGTCCACGCACGGCAAGCTGCAATTTACCGCGCCGCTCACCGCCGTCACCGCGGCGGTGGTCGGCGTGATTGCCAGCCTCGCGCTGTTCTTCCTCGCGCACATCGCCCTGCGGCCGGACACAGGCGGCCCCTGGTGGGTGCGGGTGGACTTCTACGCGCTGGCCATCACGCTGGGCGCGGCGGTCGCCTTGATCCGGTACAAGCGGGGCGTGATCCAGGTCATCTTCGCTTCTGCCCTGGCCGGGCTGCTGCTGCGTCTGTCCGGCCTGGCCTGATCGTTCCCGGGGGCGCCGGGCGCGGTATGCTCAAGCCCTCGTGATGCAACCCTCAGCCGCCCACGCCCCCCGGTCGTCCGCGCCGCTCCTGGAACGCCTGTTCGGCGACTGGGTGCGCGAAGTGTCGCCCGCCACCGTGCGGGCCGACGCGATGGCAGGCCTGCTGGGCGCGGTGCTGGTGCTGCCGCAAGGCATTGCCTTCGCGACGCTGGCCGGCCTGCCGCCGGCCTACGGGCTTTACACCGCGGTCATTCCCTGCATCATCGCCGCCCTGTTCGGCTCCAGCCGGCACGTCATGTCGGGGCCGACCAACGCCAACTCCCTGGCCCTGTTCGCCATGCTGTCGCCGCTGGCCATGGCCTTCAGCCCGCTGTACATCCAGCTCGCGCTGGCCGTCACCGTGATGGTCGGCATCATGCAGTGGCTGATTGGCGCGCTGCGCCTGGGCGTGCTGGCCAACTTCATCTCGCCGGCCGTGCTTTTCGGCTTTACTTCGGGCGCCGCCTTGCTGATCGCCGTGCACGCATTGCCCGATCTGCTGGGCCTGGCGCCCGCGCCTGAGCACAGCGCGGCGGCGGTGCTGGGGTATGTGCTCACGCACCTGGGCTCGGCCCAGCCGCTGGCGCTGGGGGTGGCCGGCATCACGCTGGGCGTGGCCTTGCTGCTGCGCCACCTGCGCCGCAACTGGCCCTATATGCTGATCGGGTTGGTGGTGGCGACTGCGCTGGCCTGGGTGTGGGGCCGCTGGCTGCATCCCGATGCCGCGCCCTCGGCTTCGCTGCGCACCGTGGGGCAGATTCCCGTGCCCTGGCCGCGCTTTGAAGTGCCGCGCATCAGCTGGGCTCAGGCGGCCGACCTCGTCGGCCTGGCCTTCGCGCTGACCATCGTCGCGCTGGGCCAGGCGATCTCGATCGCCAAGACGGTGGCGCTGCGATCCGGCCAGCGCATAGACGCGAATCGCGAGTTTCGCGGCCAGGGCCTGTCCAACATCGTCGGCGGTTTTTTCTCGAGCTATGTCTCCTGCGGCTCCATGAACCGCTCCATCCCTAACCTGGAAGCCGGCGCGCGCACGCCGCTGGCTTCGGTGTTTTCGGCGCTGCTGTTGCTGGCCCTGGTGGCCGTGAGCGCACCGCTGCTCGCGCAGATTCCCATGGCCGCGCTGGCCGCCCTGCTGGTGCTGGTGGCCCTCGCGCTGCTCGATATCGCACGCTGGCGGCAGCTGTTCACGCTCAGCCGCAGCGACTTCGGCGTGGCCTTGGCGACCATGGTCGCCACCGTGACCATACGGCTGGAAACCGCGATCCTGCTGGGCATGATTTTGTCGCTGATGTCCTTTCTCTACCGCACCTCCAAGCCGGCAATGCGCACCATGGGGTTTGACAGCCGGGGGCTGGACCGCCAGTTTGTGGTGATAGACAACTCGCCCGATGCGGGGCTGGAGGCCAAAAAGAATCCGGGTCCCGATGGGCCCGAAGAAGCCCAACGCCAAGTGCTCCCAGAATGCCCGCAACTGAAATTGCTGCGCATGGAGGGCGAGGTCTATTTCGGCGCGACCCAGCACGTGGCCGATATCCTGCACGCGCTGCGCACCCAGCCGCAGCCGCAAAAACACCTGCTGGTCATGGGCAAAAGCATGAACTTCATCGATCTGGCCGGTGCCGAATTGTGGGAAGCTGAACTCGCCGCGCGGCGTGCCATGGGCGGCGACCTGTACTTCCACCGGCCGCGCCCCGAAGTGATTCGCATGTGGCGCAAAACCGGTTTTACGAGCGTGCTGGGGCCCGAACACCAGTTCCCCGACAAGTTCACCGCGATCTCCACCATCTTCAACAAGCTGGACCCGGAAATTTGCCGGCACTGCACGGCGCGCATATTCTGGGAATGCAAAACCGCGCCCGGCCCCGATACGCCCACCGCCTGACGTCCCATGCCCCAATTCGCCGCCAACCTCAGCTGGCTGTACACCGAGCTTCCCATGGCCGAACGCTTCGCCGCCGCCGCGCGCGACGGCTTCACGGCGGTGGAGATCCTCTCACCCTACGCCTGGACGCCGCAGGAGCTCAAGGCCATCTTGCAACGGCACGGCCAGCAGCTGGTGCTGTTCAATGCGCCGCCGGGCGGCGTGGATGCGGCGAGTATTGAAAAGGCCTGGGCGTCCTCACAAAAAGGCACGGCCTGCCTCCCTGGCCGTGAAGCCGAGTTCCGCGCCGGCATCGTGTTGGCGCTGGAATACGCGCAAGCCCTGGGTTGCCCACGCATCCATGTGATGGCCGGCCTGGTGCCTGCCGGCATGGAGCGCGAAACGGTGCAGCCCACCTACGTCAACAACCTGCGCGAGGCGGCCGCGATGGCCGCCAAGGTTGGCGTGGACCTTTTGATTGAGCCCATCAACACGCGCGACATCCCGCGCTTCTTCCTGAACCGGCAGGACCACGCGCACGAAATCATCCGTGAAGTGGGCGCGCCCAATGTCAAGGTGCAGATGGACCTCTACCACTGCCAGATCGTCGAAGGCGACCTGGCCATGAAGCTGCGCAAATACCTGCCCACGGGCCATGTCGGCCACCTGCAGATTGCGGGCACGCCGGGCCGCAATGAGCCCGATGTCGGTGAGATCAACTACGCCTACCTGTTCGCGTTGCTGGATGAGCTCGACTACAGCGGCTGGGTGGGTTGCGAATACAGGCCGCTGCGCGGCACCCGGGCCGGCGCCACGACGGACGGGTTGGGCTGGCTGAAAAACCTTCGTTAGCCTGCGCGGCGGAAGGTCAGGTTGATGCGCTGCCTGCCAAGGCGCGCATGCTCGCCTTCCGCCAGCGGCGCCACGCCGTGGTACGCCAGTCGCGACGGCCCGCCCCACACCGCCACGTCGCCGTGCAGCAGGCGGTAGCGCGCGGGCTTGTCGCTGCGCCTCGAGCCGCCGAACAAAAACACAGCCGGCAGGCCCAGTGACACCGACACGATGGGCGCCTCCATGCGGCCCTCGTCTTTGTCCTGGTGCAGCGAAAGCCGCGCACCGGGTTCATAGCGGTTGATCAGGCAGGCGTCGGGGCGGAAATTTTCAAAGCCTGCTTCCGCCGCGGTGCGCAGCGCGAGTTCGGCGAAACAGTCCGGCATGGGCGGCCAGGGCCTACCTGAGAGCGGGTCCTTCGCGTCATAGCGATAGCCGCTGCGGTCGGACACCCAGCCCAGCGTGCCGCAGTTGCTCATCGCGACCGACATGGTGTAGCCGCCCGGCGTGATCAGGTGGCGCAGCGGTGCCTCTGCGGTGACGGCTTCCACGGCGCGCAGCAGGGCTTCATCCACCTCCAGGGCAAAGCCGCGCAGCAGCGCCGCGCCCGGTGCTATCGCCTCGGGCGCGGCATAGGGCGCCGGCGCATCATCGTCAAAAAGCCCCAGGGTCAAAACCATCTCCTTTGCTGCGCGAGCGGCAGGTTCAGCGCGTTACTGCGCGTCATGAAAAATAATCCCCAGCGTATGGCGCTGCCCACTGCGCACCGTGCTCACGCCGTGCCGCATATTGACCCGGTAAAAGCCCCGGCTGCCCTGCACCGGGCGGTGGTGCACGGCAAACACCACGGCATCGCCCTGCTGGAGCGGGACCACTTCGGGCCGCGACTGCATGCGTGGGCGCTGCTCGGTCAGCACGAACTCGGCGCCAGTGAAGTCCTCACCCGGCCGCGACAGCAACACCGCAACCTGGAGGGGAAACACATGCTCGCCATACAGGTCCTGGTGCAGGCAGTTGTAGTCGCCGGGCCCATATTGCAAGAGCAGCGGCGTGGGCCGCTGCTGGCCGGCCTGGTGGCAGCGCGCCAGGAAATCGGCATGGGCGGCCGGATAGCGCACGTCAATGCCCATGGCTTCATTCCAGGCATTGGCCACGCCGACCAGGCGCGGGTAAAGCGTGGCGCGCAGCCGCGCAACGATGTCCGGCAGCGGGTAGCTGAAATACTGGTATTCGCCCTGGCCGAAGCCGTGGCGCTGCATCACCACGCGGCTGCGGAAATGACGCGCGTCGGCATACAGCGCGGTGACGGCCCGGCATTCCTGCGCGCTTAACAGCTGCGGCAGCACGGCGCTACCGTGGCGGTTCAGCGTGGCCGGGGCCGGGGCCCAGGGGCCCGCTCCGTCATCGGCGAAATCGGGCAGCAAGGCGGGTTGGTGGGAAACAAGTGTGAGAGGCATTTGGCCAGGATAAGTCCGGCCGCCGTTTTTTGCTGGCCGGAACCGGACATTCCATTCAGGCCGCGAGCTCGGTCAGGATGGGGCAGTCGGGCCGGCTGTTGCCCTGGCAGCAATGCGCCAGATGGCCCAGAGTCTGCTTCATCGCTTCCATCTCGGCGATGCGGCGTTCCAGGTCGGCCACATGGGCCAGCGCGATGCGCTTGACGTCCGCGCTGGCGCGGCGCTTGTTTTGCCACAGCTTGAGCAGCTCGGCGATCTCGGCCATGCTGAAGCCCAGGTCGCGGGCGCGGCGTATGAAGCGCAGGGTATGCACCTCTTTCTCACCGTACTGGCGGTAACCCGCGTCGGTGCGGTGTACCGCGGGCAGCAGGCCCAGCGATTCGTAGTGGCGAATCATCTTGGCCGACACACCGGATTGCGCGGCGGCCTGGCCGATGTTGAGCGGCCCGGTGTTCAGGGTGTCAGTCATGGGTGTTTCCTTTCCAGCGGCGCAGCAGCAAGGCATTCATCACCACGCTGGCGCTGCTGAGCGCCATGGCGGCGCCGGCAATCACGGGGCTCAGAAAGCCCAACGCGGCCAGCGGGATGCCCACCACGTTGTAGACAAAAGCCCAGAACAGGTTCTGGCGAATCTTCGCGTAGGTGCGGCGCGAAATGTCGACCGCGCCGGCTACCAGCGCCGGGTCGCCGCGCATCAGCGTGATGCCGGCCGCGTGCATGGCCACGTCGGTGCCGGTAGACATGGCGATGCCCACGTCAGCCGCGGCCAGCGCGGGCGCGTCGTTGATGCCGTCGCCGACCATAGCCACGCGCCCGCCTTGCGCCTGCACACCGGTTTTGAGCTGCCCGACGATGGCCGCCTTGTCCTGCGGCAGCACCTGGCTGTGCACCAGGTCTATGCCGAGTTGCTGCGCCACGGCGTCGGCGCTGCCGCGGTTGTCGCCGGTCACCAGGGCGGTCTGTATGCCCAGGGCATGCAGCCGGGCCATGGCTGGCGCCGCGCTGTTTTTCAACGTGTCACCAAAGGCCAGAAACCCGAGCAGCTGCGGGGTGGCTGACACATCGGCGAGCCAGGACACGGTGCGGCCCCCGGCTTCCAGTTCTTTGGCGCGCGCATCCAGCGCCGTGAAGCTGCGCAGGTCCAGGCCAAGTTCCTGCATGAAGCGCGGGCTTCCGAGCCGGAGCTCCCGGCCCGCCACCACGGCGGCCATGCCGCGCCCTGCGACAGCGCGCAACTGCGTCGCCGTGGGGATCTCAAGCGGCTGTTCCGCCGCGCGCCGCATGACGGCGCGGGCCAGCGGGTGTTCGCTGCCCGACTGGATGGCCGCGGCCCAGGCCAGCAGTTCGTGTTCCGTGATGCCCTGGGGCTGCAGCGCCACCAGCTCCGGCTTGCCTTCGGTCAGGGTGCCGGTCTTGTCGAAGGCCACGACCTTGACGCTGTGCGCTACCTCCAATGCCTCGGCGTCCTTGATCAGGATGCCCTGGCGGGCTGCGGCCCCTGTGCCCACCATGATGGCGGTGGGCGTGGCCAGGCCCAGCGCGCAGGGGCAGGCGATCACCAGCACGGCGACGGCGTTCAGGATGGCGGCTTCCCAGTCCTGCGTTGCCAGGCCCCAGCCCAGCAGGGTCACCAAGGCAATGACTATCACCACCGGTACAAAGACCGCACTGACCTGGTCCACCAGCCGCTGTATGGGTGCTTTTTTGGCCTGTGCCGACTCCACCATGCGCACGATGCGCGCCAGCGTGGACTCCGCGCCTATGGCCGTGGTGCGCACCACGATCAGGCCTTCGGCGTTGACCGCGCCGCCCGTTACGTGTTCGCCCGCGTGCTTGGCCACGGGCAGGCTTTCACCGGTGATCAGCGATTCGTCCACCTGGGTGGCGCCTTCCACGATCTCGCCGTCCACCGCGATGCGCTCACCGGGCCGCACCACCACCAGGTCGCCCAGTTGGATCTCCCGCAGGGGAACATCCTCATCCTTTGCATCCCGCCGCCGGCGCGCGGTGTCGGGCCGCAGCGCCTGCAGCGCGCGGATGGCGGCCGTGGTCTGGTGCTTGGCGCGCGCCTCCATCCATTTGCCCAGCAGCACCAGGGTGATGACGACGGCCGAGGCCTCGAAATACAGGTGGGCCATGCCGTGGCCGCTGTGCCGCCATAGCTGGTAGATGCTCAGGCCGTAGGCCGCCGAGGTGCCCAGGGCCACCAGCAGGTCCATATTGCCGGTGCCGGCGCGCAGGGCCTTCCAGCCCGCGCGGTAAAACCGCGCGCCCAGCCAGAACTGCACAGGCGTGGCAAGCAGCCATTGCAGCCAGCCGGCCAGCATCCAGTCCTTTCCGATCAGTTCTCCCACCATGGGCACGGCCAGCGGCGCCGACAACACCGCGGCCAGCGCGACAGGCCACCAGGGGGCCGGCGGTTTGTTCGTGGGGGTATCGCCCGAGGCGGGGATTTCACGCGCCTGATAGCCGGCTTTGGCCACGGCCGCCATCAGGGCAGGCAGCATGGCGCCGCCGCCGACCACACCGACTTCGGCGGTTTCGGTCGCGAGGTTGACGCTGGCCGAGAGCACACCCGGCACCTGCTTGAGCGCTTTCTCCACGCGCGAGACGCAGGAGGCGCAGGTCATGCCTTCTATCGCGAGTTTGAGATTCTGTTCGGCCACGCTGTAACCGGCTTTCGCGACGGCGGCCTTCAGGGTGTCCATGTTGACATCACCGCTGGCCTTGACGCTGGCTTGCTCGGTGGCGAAGTTGACGCTGACGTCCTGGACGCCGGGCACATTGGCCAGCGAGCGCTCCACGCGCGCCACGCAGGATGCGCAGCTCATGCCCTGGATGGGGAGCTGCCACTCAGCCAGCGCGGCCGGTGTTTTCAGGGAGGATGTGATGGTGTTCATGAAGGCAGTCTGAACCTTACCACCATGGGAGGGTCAAGTCCTAAGGACAATAGCCACGACTGCGAGGAGGGTTTGGCCGGCCCCGGCTTGACCCTGCCCCCATGGGAAGGTTCAGACTTCTGTCCAAGCCCTCAACAACTCCCAAGGACTCCCAAGGAATCACTATGGAATTCAATATCCCCGCCATGAGCTGCGGCCACTGCGTCAGCGCCGTTACCCAGGCCGTCAAGGCCTTGGACCCAGCTGCACAGGTCGACGTGGACCTGGCGTCCAAAAAAGTCGTGGTTGAGACCTCGCAAGACCGGCAGGCCGTGGCGGCGGCGCTTGCGGATGCGGGTTATCCCACACGGTAAGCCGTCTCTGTACGACGGCGAGGCGGGTGGGCGTCGATAGAATGACTCTTCCTCCACCTTTCAAGCCGCCTAGTGTCCGACCGATTCGCCGTCCTCCCCCAATACCTGTTTCCCAAGCAGGCGCTGACTTCCTTTGCCGGCTTCGTGGCTTCGCGCGAGCGCGGCTGGGTCACCACGGAAATCATCCGCCGCTTTGTCGGCAAGTACCAGGTCAACATGGACGAGGCGCTCAATTCGGACATCGCCAGCTACCCCACGTTCAACGACTTCTTCACACGCGCGCTCAAGCCCGGCGCGCGCCCGCTTGCGGCCAGCGACCTGGTGTCGCCGGTGGACGGCGCGATCAGCCAATTCGGCTTGATCGAGAAGGACCAGATCTTCCAGGCCAAGGGCCATAGCTATTCCACCACCGCGCTGGTGGGCGGCGATGCGGCGCTGGCGGCGCACTACCAGGACGGCCATTTCGCCACGCTTTACCTGAGCCCCAGGGACTACCACCGCATCCATATGCCTTGCGACGGCCGGCTGGTGCGCATGGTTTACGTGCCGGGAGACCTGTTTTCGGTCAACCCTGTCACCGCGCGCGGCGTGCCGGGCCTGTTCGCGCGCAACGAACGCGTGGTCTGCGTCTTCGAATCGGCGCGCGGGCCTTTTGTGCTGGTGCTGGTCGGCGCGACCATCGTCGGCAGCATGGCCACTGTGTGGCACGGCGTGGTCAACCCGCCGCGCGGCAAGCTCGTGCGGCAATGGGACTATCCCGACGAGCCGACCTCCGCGATTCGCCTCAGGCAGGGCGAGGAAATGGGCCGCTTCCTGCTGGGCTCGACCGTCGTCATGCTGTTTCCCAAGGGGCCGCTGCGCTTCAATCCCGAATGGGCACCCGGCCGCGAGATACGGCTCGGTGAAGCCATGGCTTCCTACGCTTGATCTGCGGGCGTAAAGCCGAGGCGGCTTAAAAACGCCATGGCCGCGGCCGGCGCCCTTTCCTTGGCGCCGTTGATGAAATACACAAACACGTCGCGCGGCTTGCTTTGCGCCGGGGCTTCTTCCAGCGTGGGCAGATCGGCCGGCGCACCGCCCGCCGCCCATTGGCGCGCGCGCTCCGCCCAGGCGTCCAGCGCGCCGTCCTCGTAGCCGGTTTCCAGTTCAGCCTGGCTCATCATCAGCCGGGCATAGGCAAAGTCGCCCGTGAGGTCGGCGAAGGACGGGAACTTGTCAGCGTCGGTAAATACCGTGGCGACCTTGTAACGGCGCGCCAGTGCGAGGAACTCGGGCGACATAAAGCTTTCATGGCGCACGTCGACCACGTGGCGCAGAGCCCGGCCGTCTACCTGTTTGGGCAGCAGCGCCAGGAAGGCTTCGAAATCCCCGGCTTCAAACACCTTGCCGGGCATGAACTGCCAGACGATGGGGCCCAGTTTTTTGTCCAGTTCGCTGATGCCGCTTTCCGTGAATCGCTGGATGGATTCGCCCGCCTCGGCCAGCACACGGCGGTTGGTCGCGTAGCGCGACGCCTTGAGGGAAAACACGAAGTTGTCCGGTGTCTCGTCATGCCACTTTTTGAAGCTGGCCGGTTTGAGCGTGCCGTAGTAGGTGCCGTTGACCTCGATGGCGCTCAGTTGGCGGCTCGCGTATTCAAGCTCGCGGCTGTGCGGCAGGCCGGGCGGAAAGAAGTTGCTGCGCCAGGGCTCAAAGGTCCACCCGCCCACGCCCGCGCGTATGCGGGTGGCGGAAGATGTGGGTTGTGCGCGGCTTGCTGGTGTCATGGCGGCTCCGTGGCATGGTTTGCTGTCGCGTTGGTGTCTTCTCGTCCAAATAGAGGAGAGAGAGGGGATTCCAAATGGAGAAGCTATCTTTGTCCCCGCCGGCCCCGGTCACTGTAGGCTGAATTCCCCAATTGCGGGTCTTCCCCCGGCGGGTGGCGCGGTCTGTGTCGGAAGCGTACAGTAGCAGGTGCCGCAGCAAAACGCTGTCCTAAAAGCCGACATTTTTCTCCCGGAGCCTTTCAATGAACGCCCCATTGCACCGCGAAATCCCCGCCAGCATCCTCAACGCCGCCCAGGCCCTGTCCCAGGTCACGGCCCAGTGGGACGGCGACATCGTCAAACAGATCACCGACTACATCTCCATCCCCGCCAAGTCCCCCACTTTCGACAGCGACTGGGCGCAGCACGGTTATATCGACACCGTCATGCGCAATGCGGCGGCCTGGGTTGAGGCGCAGAAGGTCGAAGGCCTCACGCTGGAAATCGTGCGCCTCGAAGGCCGCACCCCGGTGCTGTTTTTTGAAATCCCGGCCACGCGGGCCGACTCGACGCAAACCGTGCTGATGTACGGCCACCTCGACAAGCAGCCCGAGTTCACCGGCTGGCGCAACGATTTGAGCCCGTGGACGGCCAAGTACGAAGACGGCAAGCTCTACGGCCGCGGCGCCGCCGATGACGGCTACGCGGTGTATGCCAGCATCGCCGCGGTGCAGGCGCTCAAAGCGCAGAACGTGCCGCACCCGCGCATCGTCGGCCTGATCGAAACCTGCGAGGAAAGCGGCTCCTACGATTTGCTGCCCTACGTCGACGCGTTGCGCGGGTGCCTGGGCGACGTCGCGCTGGTGGTGTGCCTGGATTCCGGCGCCGGCAACTACGACCAGCTGTGGCTGACCACCAGCCTGCGCGGCAACGCGGCGGGCGTGCTCAAGGTGGAGGTGCTCACCGAAGGCGTGCACTCCGGCGACGCCAGCGGGCTGGTGCCCTCGAGCTTTCGCATCATGCGCCAGGTGCTGGACCGCCTTGAAGACAGCAAGACCGGGCGCCTGCTGCCGCAGAGCTTTCACTGCGAAATCCCGGCCGAGCGCCTGGCCCAGGCGCAGGCCACCGCGAAAATCCTCGGCGACGAAATCTACAAGCGCTTTCCATGGGCGCACTATGACTGCGAAGGCTCCAGCACCTTCGCGCTGCCCACCACCACCGACCCGGTCGAAGCCCTGCTCAACCGGACCTGGCGTCCTACGCTGAGCGTGACCGGCGCCGAGGGATTCCCCGCGCTCAAGGACGCGGGCAATGTGCTGCGCCCCTACACGGCCTTCAAGCTGTCGCTGCGTTTCCCGCCGCTGATCGACGCCGGCGCGGCGGTGCAGGAACTCAAGGCCCTGCTGGAGGACAACGCGCCCTACCAGGCCAAGGTGACCTTTGAAAGCAATGGCGGCGCGACCGGATGGAACGCGCCCTGCACCGTGCCGTGGTTTGAGAACGCGCTCAACGACGCGTCGCAAAGCTTTTTCGGCGCGCCCTGCGGCACCATAGGCCAGGGCGGCACCATTCCGCTGATGAGCATGCTGAGCAAGGGCTTTCCCAAGGCGCAGATGATGGTCTGCGGTGTGCTGGGCCCCAAGAGCAACGCCCACGGCCCCAACGAATTCCTCAACGTGCCCTATGCGAAGAAGCTGACCGCCGCGGTCGCGCACGTGATGGCCCGCGTCCCCGGTTGACTCGGGTGCGCTCTTCTTTGTCCCTGCACCGCGACCCGCCGGGCGTGCTCGCCCGGCGCCAGGCTTTTGCCGCCGCATGCATTCGACGGTCCTAGCGCCCTTCACCGCCCGCGACGGCGAAAACCTGGCCCTCTACGAATGGCCGCTGGACGCCTGGGCGGAAGAAATGGGGCGCTATGCGCCGCCGCCGCGCGCCGTCGTGGTGCTGGTGCACGGCCTCGGCGAACACGCCATGCGTTATGAGCATGTGGCCAGCCGCCTCATGGAATGGGGTTTTGCCGTGCGCGCCTACGACCAGCGCGGCCACGGTGAGTCCGGCGGCCCGCGCGGCGTGCTGCCCCATGACAACACCTTGCTCGACGATCTGGCCGAGGTGGTCGACGATACGCGGCTGCGCTGCATTCGCCTGCTGCAGGACTCCGTATCCCATCGTGCAGGGCCGGAGTCCGACCAAATCCCGATGGTGCTGCTCGGCCATAGCCTGGGCGGCCTGGTGGTGAGCCGGTTTGTCTCGCTGGGCATACGCCCGGTGGAGGGCCTGGTGATGTCCTCCCCGGCACTGGACCCCCGCCTCGGTGCCCTGCAGAAGCTTTTGCTGTCCTTCATGCCCAGGCTGGCTCCCGACTTCTGCGTGGGCAACGGCCTGAACCCGCATTACCTCTCGCACGATCCGGAGGTGGTCAGGAAATACATGGCCGACCGGCTGGTGCACGATCGCATCTCCCCGCGCCTGGGCAAGTTCATCGCGACGGCCGGCCCGGCAACCATCGCGGCTGCCGCCCAATGGCGCACGCCCACGCTGCTGATGTATGCGGGCGCCGACCGCCTCGTCGACCCGGCGGGCAGCTGCGCTTTTGCGGAAAGCGCGGCGAACTCGCGGGCCGTCATGCCTGGCACGGTGACTGCGCGCTGCTTTGAAGACCTCTATCACGAGATATTCAACGAGGTGGACTCAGCGCCTGTGTTTGAGACGCTCAAGGCCTGGCTGGACGCGCGCTTCTAGCCGGCGCTGGCGGCCGGCTTGCGGCCCAGTGCAAGCCAGGCCAGCGCTGCGCCTGTGAGGCCCAAGGGCAGCAGTGAGCCGAGGTTCAGCAAAGTCCAGCCCTGCGTGGTGACCAGCACGCCCGACGCGAGTGAGGAAACCGCCAGCACCGCAAAAATGCAGAAATTAAGCGCGCCCTGCGCCTTGTCTTTTTCTTCGGGGCGATAGGCCGTGAGCGCCAGCGTGGTGGCGCCGGTGAACAGGAAATTCCATCCCAGGCCCAACAGGAAAAGTGCCGCCAGGAACTGCGTCAGGTCCACGCCGGAAAGCGCGATCAGCACGCACAGCACGTTCAGGCCCAGGCCCGCCGCCATGATGGGCAGGGTGCCGAAGCGGCGGATCAGGTGGCCGGTGAAAAATCCGGGCGCGAACATGCCGATCACATGCCACTCCAGCACCAGCGCGACGCTGGAAAACGGCAGGCCGCAGACCTGCATGGCGATCGGTGTGGCGGCCATCAGCAGGTTCATCACGCCAAAGCCCAGGGCGCCCGCCGCCGCGGCCACGATAAACACGGGCTGGCGCATGATCTCGCCCAGCAGCCTGCCGCCGCGGGCCGCATGGGCCTCTGGCGGCGGCGGAAAGCGGATGAAGGCCAGCAGCGCCATGGACAGCAGCGCCACACCGGCCAGCGCCAGGTAGGCGCCGGCAAAAGGCACGGCTGTCAGCTCCCGCGTACGGGCCGCGAGGTTGGGGCCGGCGACGGCGCCCAGCAGGCCGCCGGCCATCACCAGTGAAATGGCTTTCTCGCGAAAGGCCGGCAGGGCCAGCTCGGCCGCGGCAAAGCGGTAGAGCTGCGCGTTGGCGCTGTAATAGCCGGCCACCACCGTAGCCGCCACCAGCAGCCAGAAGTTGCGGCTGTAGGCCGCGTAGCAGCACAGCAGCGCCGAAACCACAGCCACCAGCAGGCCGAGCTGGAAGGAAGTCTTGCGCCCGAAGCGCGACTGCGTGCGCGCCACCACCGGGGTCGACAGCGCCCCGCCCACCACATAACCCATGACGGGCAAAGTCGCCATCCAGCCCAGCGGCGCCAGGTTCAGCCCGACCAGGCCGTTGATGGCGATGAAGGTGACGTTGTTGGTCAGGAACAGGCCCTGGCAGATGGCCAGCAGCCAGAGGTTGCGGTTCACGCGGCGCCTCCTAGCGTCAGCAGCGACAGGCAGGCCAGCGGCGCGGTTTCCGCGCGCAGCACGCGCGAGCCCAGCGTGACGGCGGCAAAGCCGCCGGCGATGGCGGCGGCTTCCTCGGCGGGGCTGAGGCCACCCTCGGGGCCGCTCAAAAAGGTCACGGGACCGCTGCCTGATACTGTGTCGGCCAGCGGTCGGCTGCCCTCGCGCAGCGACAGCAGCACACGGCTTCCGCCCGGGGCGGTGTCTCCCGCGTCCTTGAGCCAGTCGGCCAGGCTGGCGACTTCGTGGATCAGCGGCACGCGGTTGCGGCCGCATTGTTCGCAGGCGGCTACGGCCACGCCGCGCCAATGCGAAATTTTTTTGTCGGCTCGCTCGCCCTTGATGCGCAGCACACTGCGCTCGCTCATCAGGGGCTGTATGCTCGCCGCGCCCAACTCGGCGGCTTTTTCCACCAGCCAGTCCATGCGCTCGTTGGCGGGCATGCCGACGGCCAGGTGGATGGCCCGGCCGGCCTCGCGTGCCGTGGCGGTGTAGGCGCCAACGACAACTTCGACATCGCTGCGGCCCATGCGTGCCACCGTGGCCTCGAACTCCCCTTCGCTGCCCGGCCTGCCGTCGCCCAGGCCGTTGAACAGCGAAAGCGTGTCTCCGGGCTGCAGCCGCAGCACCTGGACATGGCGGGCGGCTGCCGGCGGCAACAGGACCGTCGCGCCCGGCACCAGCGCCATGTCAGCGTAGAAACGGGCACTCACTGTATGGACTCAGAAGGTGTAGCCCACGCGGGTTTCATCGCCTTCGATCTCGTCGAGCAGCACCATCAACGGGCCGAGCTGCCGGTAGCGCGCGGCCGTGTTGCGGGCGTATTTGATGAAGCGCGGAGTGTCGGCCAGGTATTTGGGCTTGCCGTCGCGCAGCGTCAGGCGCGCGAAGATGCCCAGCACCTTGAGGTGGCGCTGCAGCCCCATCCATTCCACGGCGCGGTAGAACTCGCCGAAGTCGTCACCGACCGGAAGGCCCGCCTTGCGGGCTTTCTGCCAATAGCGCACGGTGATGTCGAGCACGAAATCCTCTTCCCAGCTCAGAAACGCATCGCGCATCAGGCAGGCGATGTCGTAGGTGATGGGGCCGTAGACCGCATCCTGGAAGTCGAGCACGCCCAGTGGCGGCGCATCCCCGTGAGCGCTCGATGATCCATTGGGAATCATCAGGTTTCTGGGCATGAAGTCACGGTGTACAAACACGCGCGCGCCGTCGAGCGAATTGAGGTTGCTGGCTTTGATCTGCGTGAACAGGGCGTCGAGTTTGTCTTGCAGCCCGGTGTCCAGCGCCAGCCCACGGTGTTTGGCGACGTACCAGTCAGGAAAGAGCGAGAGCTCGCGCGACAGCAGCGCATCGTCATAAGGAGGAAGCACGTTGGGCCGCGAGGCAAGTTGCCAGCGCACCAAGGCGTCCACCGCGTCCATGTAAAGCTCGTAGTGGGCCGGCGTCGGGCTGGCAATGGCATCGACCGCGATTGGTGGGGCGATCACCTCCATCATGGTCCGGGCGCCCAGGTCGCTCAGCAGCATGAAGCCTAGCGGTTCGTCCCATGCCAGGACGCGGGGCGCGTTCAGGCCGGCATCCGCCATCAGGCCCGCGACTTTGACGAAGGGCCTGCAGTCCTCCTGCTCGGCCGGCGCGTCCATGATGATGAAACTGCCCGCGCCCGATGCGGCGTCTACCCTGAAATAGCGGCGAAAACTCGCGTCGGCGGAGGCCAGCCTCAGGGTGTCAGCCTGCAATTGGTGCTGGTGGGCTGTGGTTGCAAGCCACTGGCTGAAGGCGGCTGCGCGTGCCGGATCGGTCCAGGCGATGGATGGCGCGCTCATGCTTGCGAAGCCTTCGCCGGGCGCGCGGCCGGGCCAGGGTTCGGCATGGTGGGGAGGGGATGGAGGGTCATGGATAATCAGGCCTGATTTTACAAACGGGTTTATCTCACATAAACGATGCGCCACGCATCCCGCTCGCCTTTTATTCTTTCCCCGGTCGCTCTTGCTGTTTCCAGGCTGGCCGTGTTCTGCGCCACGCTGGGGATGGCTGCCGCGGGGACGGCCCACGCCCAGGCGGTGCTTGAGGCGCCGGCGAGCGCGCCGGCCGCACCGGCGGAGACTGGCGGCGGGCTCAAGCTCAAGCCTACGCCCAAGTTGGCCGAGGAAGTCTCCAGCGATCCGCAGAACCGGGGGCCGACCTTTGTCTTCGGCGATCGCGTCTCGGGTCGCCCGGACCTTGAAACGGTGATCGACGGCAATGCGGAATTGCGCCGGGGAGCCACCTCCATCCGCGCCGACCATATCGAGTATTACCAGCCCGACGACCAGCTCAAAAGCCGCGGCAATGTCCGCATCAACCGGGCCGGCAACCGCTTCGAGGGCCCGGAGCTGGAGCTCAAGCTGGACCGCTTCGAAGGTTTCTTCACCACGCCTGGCTACCGCTTCCTGAGCAACGGCGGCAACGGCCGGGCCGATCGGGTCGACTTCCTGGATGAAAACCACCTGACGGCCGAGCGCGCCAGCTACACCACCTGCGAGCGCGACGATGAAGCCAGTTGGGAGCCCGCATGGGTGCTGCGCGCCAAGAGCTTCGAGTTCGACTTAGAGTCCGAAGTGGGTGTGGCCCGCAATGCCGAGGTCCGTTTCAAGGACGTGCCTATCCTGGCCTTTCCCAAGGTCAGTTTTCCGCTGAGCGACAAGCGCAAGTCGGGCCTGTTGCCGCCTAGCATCAGCATGGGCTCTACCGACGGTTTTGAATTCCGCCAGCCCTATTACTTCAACATCGCACCCAACCGGGACGCAACCTTCTCCCCTGCGATCATGACCAAGCGTGGGGTAGACCTGGCCGGCGAATTCCGTTACCTGGAACCCACCTACCAAGGTCAGTTGCGCGCCAATTACCTGCCGAATGACAAATTGCGCGACCGGGATCGATGGTCCTATGGCCTGCAGCACACCGGAACTCTTAACACCGGCCTAAAAGCTATCGGCGGCTTAGGTGTTAGCCTCAATTTGAACCGCGCCAGCGACAACGACTTTTGGAAGGATTTTCCAGTTGCTACGCCGTCAAGCTCTCAGCGCTTGCTTGCCAATGACGCGAACTTATCCTGGAGCAGAGGGTTTTTTTCGGCGGCAGTACGTACTCTCAAGTGGCAAACGCTACAGGACGTGACTTCGCCCATTACGCCTCCTTATGACCGCTTGCCGCAGCTCACGGCCAATTACACCCGAGTGGATGCACCGCTGCTTGGGCTGGGTAGTGGTTACGACTGGTCTATTGAGGGCGACTACACCCGGTTCTCTGCAGATCGAACCCTGACGAACCAGCCCAATAGCAATAGGGCCTACACCAAGCTGCAGGTCAGCCACCCTTGGCTGTCATCAGCCGGCTTCATCACGCCCAAGATGCAGCTGCACGCCACCAGCTACCAGTTCGATGCGCCGCTGATCGACGGCTCGCGCTCGGCCTCGCGTGTGGTCCCGACCTTCAGCCTGGACAGTGGCCTGCAGTTTGAGCGCCAGACCAATTTCTTGGGCCGGGACTTTACTCAGACCCTTGAGCCGCGCGCCCTTTATGTGCGCACGCCCTTTCGCGACCAGAGCCGGCTACCCAATTACGACTCCGGCCTCAACGACTTCAATTTCGCGACGGTATTCACCGAGAACGCTTTCGTCGGCAATGACCGCATTTCAGATGCCAACCTGCTGACGCTGGGCGTGACCTCGCGCCTGCTGGATCCGGCGACCGGCGCCGAAGCCGTGCGCGTGGGCATTGCACAGCGCCTGCGCTTTGAAGACCAGCGCGTGACGCTGCCCGGCGGGCTGCCCGTCACCGACCGCATCAGCGACATATTGGTCGGCGCGTCGGTCAACTGGGTGCCGCAGTGGTCTTTCGACAGCACGGTGCAGTACAACCCCAAGACCAAGCAGTCCGAGCGCGCCTCTTTCGGTGTGCGCTACAACCCCGGCAACTACCGCGTCATCAGCGCCGCATTCCGGCGCCAGCGCAATGTCAGCGAGCAGATCGACATAGGCTGGCAATGGCCCATCAACGACCTGTGGGGCGACAAGGGCAAGGACCTGGGCGCCGGGCAGGGCCAGGGCGGTGGCCGCTACTACGCGGTCGGCCGGCTCAATTACAGCGTGCTGGACAAGCGGCTCGTCGACTCCATCATCGGCGTCGAATACGATGGCTGCTGCTGGATAGGCCGCGTGGTGTTGCAACGGTCGCAGACCGGCACCGGCACTTCGGACACCCGGATCATGTTCCAGCTGGAGCTGGTGGGCTTCTCCCGCCTGGGCGCCAACCCCCTGGAAACCCTCAAGTCAAATGTTCCGCGCTATCAATACCTGCGTGAGAAAATCGAGGCTCCAAGCCGTTTTACCACTTATGACTAATCACCGCTTTGTTCCAGAATCTCTCTCGGGCCTGCCGCGCCTCGCCGGGGTAGCGCTCGCGCTTTCGATCTCGATGTTGGCGGCACAGGCGCAAGGGCTCAGGCCCTCCAATCCCCTGCGGCTGTCGCCTGAAGCGGCCGCCGTGCGGGCTCCTGCCCAGGGCGGGCAGCGCCAAGCCGATTACATCGTCGCGGTGGTGAACTCCGAGCCCATCACCAACAGCGAAGTCCGTTTGAAGCTGCTGCGCACCGAGCAGCAAATCCTGCAGCAGGGCACGGCACTTCCGCCGCGCAGCGAGCTGGTGGTGCAGGTCCTGGAGCGCATGATCAGCGACAAGGCGCAACTGCAGCTCGCCCGCAGCTCCGGGGTGCGCATCGATGAAAACGCGATCAATGCGGCGGTCCAGACCGTGGCCAGCCAGAACCAGATCTCAGTGGACGAGCTGCGCAGCCGCCTGAAAGCCGACGGTATCGACTACACGCAATTCCGTTCCGAAGTGCGCGACGAACTCCTGGTGGGCCGGCTGCGCCAGCGTGAACTGGAGTCGCGCGTCACCGTGACCGAGCAGGAAATCGACCAGTTCCTTCGCGACCAGGAAGGCGGCGGCGCCGATGCTTCGGCAGTGGCCCTCAACCTGGGTGAAATCCTGGTGGCGGTGCCCGAGAATGCCACGGCCGACCAGGTGGCTGCCCTGCAGACCAGGGCCCAGCAGGTGCTTGACCGGGCCCGTGCGGGCGGCGACTTTGCCGCGCTCGCCGCCGAGTTTTCCGCCTCAGGCACCCGCTCGACCGGTGGGCAGATGGGAATGCGGGCCGCGGACCGCTATCCCCCCCTCTTTGTCGAGGCAACCAAAAACCTGCAGGTCGGCGGGCTGGCAGGCCCTGTGCGAAGCGGCGCGGGCTTTCACATCCTCAAGGTGATTGAAAAGCAAAAGGGCGGCATGCCCAGCGCGACAGTAACGCAAACCCATGCCCGGCACATCCTGCTGCGGCTCAATCCCAAGATGACGGAAGCCGCCGCGATCGAAAAACTCACCGAGTTCAAAAAGCGCATCCAGGCAGGGGTTGATTTCGCCGCCATTGCCCGCGAGAACAGTGATGACGGTTCCGCCAAGGAAGGCGGCGACCTGGGCTGGGCCAGCCCCGGCATGTTTGTGCCCGAGTTCGAGAAAGTCATGAACAGCCTGGCCCCAGGCCAGGTTTCCGATCCCCTGGTAACCCGTTTCGGCGTGCACATCATCCAGGTGCTGGAGCGCCGCGACACCCAGCTCTCACAGCGCGACCAGCGCGAGATCGCACGCAACGTGCTGCGCGAGAAAAAGCAGGGCGAGGCCTACGCGCTGTGGGCCCAGGAGGTCCGTGGCCGCGCCTATGTGGAGTACCGTGAGCCGCCGCAGTGAATGTGGCCCCCACGCTCCCCCACTTCGTGTGGGTCGCTGCCCCCCGAGGGGGCCGCTGCGCCTGCGGCCCGGCAAAGCCGGTTCCGCGGCCCCTGCTGGATTAAGGTGTGGGTAAGGCAGCGATCTCGTGAAACACATCCCGCGCAAACGCTTTGGCCAGCATTTCCTGACTGACCAGGGCATCATCGAAGAGATCGTCCAGGCGATCGCGCCGCGGCCCGGCCAGGCTGTGGTGGAGATCGGCCCCGGGCTTGCGGCTTTGACGCAGCCTCTGGTGGAGCGTTTGGGCAAGCTCACGGTGATTGAGCTGGACCGCGACCTGGCCCGGCAACTGCGCGAGCATCCCCAGCTCAGCGTGGTCGAATCCGACATCCTCAAGGTGGACATCCACGGGCTGGCGCGTGATACCTGCGCCCAGGGGCAAAAACTCCGGGTCGTCGGCAACCTTCCCTACAACATCTCGACGCCCATCCTGTTCCACCTGCTGGGCGCTGTGGACGTCATTGAAGACCAGCACTTCATGCTGCAAAAAGAGGTGATAGACCGCATGGTGGCCGCGCCAGCGACCAGCGACTACGGCCGGCTCAGCGTGATGCTGCAGTGGCGCTATGCCATGGAAAACGTGCTGTTCGTGCCGCCGCAGAGTTTCGATCCGCCGCCACGCGTGGACAGCGCGGTGGTGCGCATGGTGCCGCATGCGGAGCCGGTGGAGCTGGATGCCAGGTTGCTCAGCGAGATGGTGCAGGTGGCTTTCAGCCAGCGCCGCAAGCTGCTGCGCCACACGCTGGGGCAGTGGCTGGCCGCGCGCGGCTTTGGCGGCACCTTTGACGTGCAGCGCCGGGCCGAGGAAGTGCCGGTGGCCGAGTACGTGGCGCTTGTGCGGGCACTGCAAACCTGACGCCCGGCGTCAACCCATAAAACTCGTCATAAAAAAAGCCCGTCATCGACGGGCTTTTTTTCGGGCACCTGCGGCACCCTATGTGGTTTGCTTCAAGCAGCGGCGAGCCAGTAACCCGCGTTAAACGGGCTGCTCATGCGCAATGCCAGAGGTGACACGTCCACCAGTTTGTCGGTGGGCATGACTTCTTCACCTTCTGCAACTGCTTGCTGGGCCTCATTCGCCCGATCCCCTTGGCCAATGTCTGGGGAGCGGGCTACAGAAAAGAATAGAAGCATCTGAACGGTATCTTGCGATCCGCCCAGTAGTCCGAGGCATCCCGGAAGATGTCGAGCAGCTGCTCGCGCGCTTCCTTGTCGAATTTGGCGTTGGCCGGAATCTGCTCGAGCACGACGATGAAGCCGGGCTGCGGGCCGGACTTGTGAACCAGGTCCGTCATGCAGTCATACAGCGCGTCGAAATTCTTGCCGAAGTGCGCAGGGAAGGTGTACTGCGCCGCAATCATGTCCAGCACGTCCTGCTTGCTCTGGGCATTGCCCAGGTTGGCGTACAGGAAATGCTGGTTCAGCTGCGTCGCGGCGTCCTGCAGGTCCTGCACCCGGAAGGCGCGTATGGATTGAACAATATTGGGCCGTACGCCGCGCAAGGGCGTTTCACCGTCCTTGCGCACCGGCGTTTCGTTGTCCCGACGAAGTGGTGTATCCATCTCCGCTACTCTTTCTCTGAAGTCAAAAACTCTTAATAACAACCACAGTTCATTTACTGAACGATTTTGCGAAAGCTCGCATAGTGGTCGTCGGTGTAATAACAGGCATCCGGGGCGGTAGGTTTCAAGCCGCCACAAACAATGCGCCGGGCACCCCGGCTGCGTTCATTGGGCGTTCGGACGGTGTATTCGCGGTAGTAACCGCGACGGTTGGCCGGAAGAAGTCGTTCCCGGTTGCCAAACACCACGCCGTCCTTGTCATGCCTGAACGGCCCACCCTGGTAAATCAGCGTCATCATGTCGCGCCCTTGCGGGGGCAATTGGGTCGCAGCGATTGTGCCGACCGGCGCCGGTGAATCCGCGCCCTTGGCCTGCACCACGCTGGGGATCAGCCCGCTCAGGCTGGTTGCCAAGACCAGCAGGCCCGCCATCCTGGCCACCTGCCGACGTCCCCACCCATTGCGCAACATGAAAAAGAAGCCTTTCCTGAACCTGGGGCTCGCCCGCCGATTTCGGGTTAACCCTTAAATTTCAAGTCAGGTAGTTTGCCGCATGTGGCTGGAAAACGCAAGTGGCTGCTGAAAATTTAGGCAGTAAAGACCGGGGTTACTGCCTAAAAAAGTTAGTACTGGCTATCTAGAAAGGGCTTATCGGGCCGCATTTGCGTCTGCCACCGTGAGGGCCGTCATGTTGACGATGCGGCGCACCGTGGCGGTGGCGGTCAGGATGTGCATGGGTTTGTTCGCGCCCAGCAGCACCGGGCCGATGGCGATGTTGCCGCCGGCCGCCGTTTTGAGCAGGTTGTACGAGATATTGGCCGCATCAATATTGGGCAGCACCAGCAGGTTGGCCTCGCCGGCCAGCGTGCTGTTGGGCATGATCAGGCCACGCGCGTCTTCGTCCAGCGCCATGTCGCCGTGCATTTCGCCATCG
>Ga0102589_1001177_pt1 | contig 38425 bp, 37 predicted proteins | sample AraplaMF_Col_mLB_FD_76858 | JGI IMG/M metagenome (GOLD analysis project Ga0102589, IMG submission 76858) | Arabidopsis root microbial communities from the University of North Carolina, USA - plate scrape MF_Col_mLB | ecosystem: Host-associated > Plants > Roots > Endosphere | place: USA...
TAGAGATTACAACCCGTTTTTATCAAATTATGTTTTCTGAGCATCCGGAATTATTAAATATTTTTAACCATACAAACCAAAAAAAAGGAAGACAGCAACAAGCTTTAGCAAATGCAGTATACGCAGCTGCAAATTATATTGATAATTTAGCAGTAATTATTCCAGTTGTAAAACAAATTGGACATAAACATCGTAGCTTAGGTATTAAAGCAGAGCACTATCCGATTGTTGGAACATGCTTATTACAAGCCATTAAAGAAGTAGCTCATGCGCCGCAAGAAGTATTAGATGCTTGGGGAGAAGCTTATGGTGTAATTGCTGATGCGTTTATTAGTATAGAGGCAGAGATGTATGAAGAAGCGGCAATAAAAGCAGGTGGTTGGAAAGATTTTCGTAACTTTATCGTCGTGAAAAAAGAAAAAGAGAGTGATGTGATTACATCCTTTTATTTAAAGCCAGAAGATAAAGGACCACTATCTTCATTTTTGCCAGGGCAGTATGTAAGCATACAGCTTAATATTGAAGGAGAAACATATACACATAACCGTCAGTACAGTTTATCCGATGCCCCTGAAAAAGATTATTACCGAATTAGTGTGAAACGTGAGAAAGGTATGGAGAGTACAGAGGGAATGGTATCTAATTATTTACATGATCATGTAAATGAAGGAGATATGTTACCATTAAGTGCACCGGCAGGAGATTTTGTACTTAACATGGATTCACAATTACCAGTTGTGTTAATTAGTGGTGGTGTAGGAATTACACCGATGATGAGTATGTTAAATACATTAATTCAAGAATCGCCAAACCGCAATGTATACTTTATTCACGGTGCGTTAAACAGCGATGTGCACGCAATGAAAGATTATGTTGCAAGTATAGCAAAAGAACATGAACAAGTAGAAGCATATACATGCTATTCTGCACCAACTGAGCAAGATACGAAGGGAAAAAATTATGATAAAGAAGGATATGTTGATTTAGCATGGTTACAAACTATTATTCCTTCTACTGAAGCAGACTTCTATTTTTGCGGACCAGTACCATTTATGAAGAATATTCACGCAGCATTGACAGAATGGGGCGTTTCATCAGAGAAAATTCACTTTGAATTTTTCGGACCAGCAGCAAGCTTACAGTAATGAAAAAGAACGAGGTGTTAGTTCACCTCGTTTTTTGTTTGTTCCCGAAGAAGACGATTTACTGTTTCACGGCGAATGCCAATTAATTGCCCAATTTCCGTTTGCGTTAAGATTTCATAAATAGGGATATCACCCAAATAGGTTGCAAACCATTCTTGTAAACGATAAAGACGTTCTTTTGGTGAGACAGTTGTAAGTTGGTCGATACGTTGCTGCATCATGCGTAATTTTGTTTGCAGCTGGAGGGCGATCTTGGCATAAGATTCAGGGGTTGTATATAATTGTTCATACCATGTGTTACATGAAATCGGTGTTACTTCTGTTTTCATTAAAGCGATTGCAGTACCATGATATTCTTTCGGTGAGATTAATGAGTGATGAGGAATTGTTTCACCTGGAACAATAATGTTAAATAAAAAAGATGTGCCATCATCTTGGACACGAACGACCTTTAATAGACCACTTTGTATAAAATATAGAGGGCCTTCCTCTCCCTGGCGAAATAATACTTCTCCTTTATGTAAAATCACTATAAGCACCTCTTTATATTTTGCTTTATTATTCATTATAGAGGAATTGTTTACATAAGACTATACTTGATAGAGATAGAAGCTCTTGTATATATCCATTTTGAAAAAAGACATAAAAACCCATTTTCTCTTAGAAGGGCGAGAGCAACTGGTCATGCATAGATATTTCACTTTATATAGTAGAAAAGACATTCACCCACATAAAGTCTACTAATTGTATTGACGAAAGATACCGTATTACAGTAGTATACTGTTTAGCGTGTATGTGTAAGGACGGTATTAGAAAGGAATATTTTTTTAGGAGGCATACCATGTTAGATCAAAAAATGACTGATGTGAGAATTTCAGCTGATGCAGTGATCCATGTAGAAGAAATGCAGGGCGGAGTTGTTCTATCAGTCGAAATAGATGGACAAATCATTTATACGATGACGTATGATGAAGAAACTGATAGTTATGCAGAATTATACGACCGAAATGATAAACGAGCTAGACAAGTTCACGAAGATTTTATGGGATGGTCACTTGTACACTAACGGTAATTTTAACAATCCAATACATGCTTCTTTTCATTTAGGAGAGAAGCATGTATTGGATTGTTTTATATTTACAAGATAAAAACTGAAAGAAAGTCTAGATAGGCGAGAGGCTACGTCCCACCGCGTGCAATGTTTAAATCAAAAGGAAAAAGCAAGTCATGGTCATATTGGCGCTTATGGGTTGGAAAATTAAATTGAATATATTTATAAATATAAAACAATAAGATTGTATATATAATGTAATAATTATATAGGATTTGTAATACTCATTTCTATATTGTTAGGGCATTGTAAATGTATATGTTGTGTTTTTTCGGTATGATAAAGTAAATAGGAAATTTTCATTTTTACCTTTTTCGGTAGGAGTCATACAGTACGTTAGAGCGGGATTAAGTGAAAAAGATGCAACAAACATAGGAGTGATTGTTTTGGGGAAATTACATGTTTCTAACCTTATTTTATTATGTGTCTGCGCAGTTTTATGTATTATTTTAGGGGTGTTTTTATATATATGTATATAAAGAAACGCATTCTAAAAAAGAATGCGTTATAAAATAGAACTAATAATCAAGCGTGTGCCGAGAATAATTAAGGTAATGCGTAATAAGTTGATAATGGCATTACCACTTAACTTTGTATTAATATAAGCTCCTAATTTCCCACCAATCCATGCCCCTGGGATTAAAACAAGGGCATAGAGCCAGCTAACATTACCAAGGGAAATATGAGTTGCTGAATTTACAATTGCAGATAAAAGAACAATAAACATGGATGTAGCAACGGCGATTTGAGCCGGAAAAGCAAAAAGAAGCATCATTGCTGGAACTAATAAGGCACCTCCGCCAATCCCGAATAAGCCAGAAATAAAACCTACACCTAATGAAATAATGATTGCAAGAAAAGGTGGAAACTGATAGGTGATGACTTCTCCTTCTGAAGTTGTAAAAGAACGTTTAATAACAGAACTACTTGAAACGGAAATGGGTTTCATTTTATCACGTAGCATTAGTAAAATCGATACGAAAATAAGAAAGACTCCAAAATATAAAGAAAAAGATTCTTGATTTAAAAATTTATTTGCCCATGATCCGATGATTCCACCAGGGCCACTCCCAATAAATAAAATAAGACCACTTTTATAATCAACTCGTTTATGCTTCATATAAGTAAGGGTAGAAGCCAAACCTGTAAATACGACAGTAACAATTGAAGTGCCGACGGCTAATTGTGGGGATAGGCTGTGTAAGCCTATCAGTAATGGAACAATAATGATTCCACCACCAAGACCAACTAGACTTCCAATCGTACCTGCTAATAATCCAACAAGTAGTAGCATAATATATTCCAACAATAACATCTCCTCTTTTATAGCAAATACATCACTCATTATACAACGTTTTGAATGAAAATGATGTGTGTTTGCAAAAAAGTCGCCTTCTATATAAGAAGACGACTTTTTTTAGAAAATAAGATTTAATACGTAATAGCATAAAGCAGCTAATGAAGCTGAAATAGGAAGTGTAATCACCCATGTAATTAACATACGTTTTGCTGTTCCCCATTTTACACCCTTTACGCGATGTGAAGCGCCAACACCTAAAATAGAAGATGAAATAACGTGTGTTGTACTTACTGGTAAATGAATGAAAGTTGCGCCGAAAATAACAAGTGATGATGATAAATCAGCAGCTACTCCATTTACAGGGCGGATTTTCATAATTTGTCCACCGACAGTTTTAATAATTTTCCATCCTCCAATAGAAGTACCAAGACCCATTGCAGTCGCACACGCAAGTTGGACCCAAAAAGGGATATCTGATGAAGTGTGATAATTATTTGCAATAAGTGCCATTGTAATAATACCCATCGCTTTTTGAGCATCGTTTGTACCATGTGTGTAAGCTTGTAATGCAGCTGTGAACACTTGGAATAAACGGAAATTTTTGTTCGTTTTCGTCAGGTTAAAGTTTTTAAAGGAAACTTTAAAAATACTATACACGATGTAACCAATGACGAAAGCGATAATTGGTGAAGTAACTAAAGCTTCAATGATTTTAATGAAACCTTTATAGTTTAATGAATGTACACCAGCAGCGGCAATAGCTGCCCCAGCAATAGCACCGATAATAGCATGAGATGAACTACTTGGAATCCCGTAATACCAAGTAATTAAGTTCCATGCAATAGCAGCAATTAGTGCTGCTAAAATAACGACAGAACCATTTGGTAATGTAAATGGATCAACAATATCTTTTGTAATCGTCTTTGCTACACCCGTAAATGTCATTGCACCTAAAAAGTTCATAATAGATGCCATAATAATGGCTTGCCTTGGCTTTAAAGCCTTTGTTGAGACAGCTGTTGCGATGGCATTTGCTGTATCATGGAACCCGTTAATAAAGTCGAAAGCTAGGGCACATATGACAACTAAAACGGTTAAAATCAAGAGTGTATCCATGATCAAACTCCTTATGCGTTCTTCATAATAATTGTTTCTAAAACATTTGCTACGCTTTGGCAGCTGTCAGCAACTTCTTCTAGTTCTTCGTAAATTTCTTTGTATTGAATAATCTTAATTGGATCTTTTTCACGAGAGAACAGATGTTTAATTGCATGTCTGCGAATATCATCACATTTTGATTCGTAATCTTTAATTTTAATTGCATTTGTACGAATATCGAGTAGCTTTTTATTAGACATCAATTCAATAGACGATGCAATCTCAATCGCACATTGGTTAATTGCATCAACGAACTTAATCATGTACTCATCAGCTTCTGTAATAGAGTACATTTCAAATAGACCAGCACTATGATCTAATCCGTCTAATACATCATCCATACTCATTGCAAGTTGTAAAATGTCTTCACGTTCAATTGGAGTGATAAACGCTTTGTTTAATTCCATAATGATTTCGTGAATATATGAGTCGCCTTTTGACTCATATTCTTTCATGCGCATGGAGAATTCTTTTAAATCACTTGCGTTTTTAATTTTATACTCCACAAAATATTGTGCGCCTTCTTTTAAATTTTCGGAAATGTTCGCTAACATTTCTGAAAATTTATCTTTCTTCGATTTAAAAACCATATTGTTACCCCCACCAAAAAAATAGTTATGTAAAGCATATTGGCTAGTTCATTCTATCAAAAAGCTGTCGTTTTTTAAAACATTTTATCGAAAAGTTTACAAAAACTTAACATTAGACATATTGAAAAATTAGCAATATTAATATAAATTAGCGATGCTCTTGTCTATAGAATGTCCTTTTCTTATAAAAGTATGACTCATAAAGAGAGCTTATACTTGACGAATTATAGCAGTATCATGGAAAATTTGAAAAGGCATACTGTACATATATACATTTGAAAGTAAGATAGAGGAAGTGAATGAATGAAGTTGAGTAGCACTCATTTACAAAAGATACGGGAGTGGTTCAAAATAAGAAAAAAATTGCGAATCACATTGTTAACGATTAGCTTAATTTTCTTATCCTTGTTTATCTTTGTTAATATTATGATCACAATCCAAGATATTTCGGCATTAAAACAAGCAGTGCCTCAGCCGACAGTTATTTATGATGCAAATAAGGAAGTAGCAGCAAAATTGTCTTCTTCGAAAACGGATGGAATTAAACGGAAAGATATTCCGAAAGTTATGGTCGAAGCTGTTGTTGCAGTAGAAGATAAAAAATTTTATGAGCATAGCGGCGTCTATTATAGTGGAATTTTCCATGCGATTGTTAAAAATATAACAGCAGGAGAAGTTGTTGCTGGAGGAAGTACAATTACACAACAGTTGGCTAAAAACGTATTTTTAACACAGGATCGGACATTTTCACGAAAATTTAAAGAGTATTTTATCGCAAAGAAAATTGAACGCACATATACAAAAGATGAAATTATCGAGATGTATTTGAATCAAATTTATTTTGGTGAAGGAGCCTGGGGGATTAAAAAAGCGGCAAAAACGTATTTTGACAAAGAGGTAAAGGAATTGACGATTCCAGAAGCTGCTACTTTAGCCGGGTTAATTAAAGCACCTTCTACGTATTCACCTTTTAAAGATTTTAATAAGTCGATTGAAAGAAGAAATATTGTTCTCTCGTTAATGAAAGAACAAGGTTATATTACAGAGAAGCAATTTCAAATAGCAAAAGATGAAGGGCTTTCACTTCAGCGCGGTGTCGAAGATAAATATAAAGGAAAGTACTCTCAATATGTTGATTACATCGTTCGAGAGGCAATGAATAAATATAAATTAACACAAAATGAAATTTTATCAGGCGGTTATCATATTTACACAGAATTAAATCCAAAAATGCAAGAAGCTACAGAAGCGGTTGTAAATAGTGAACAATATTTTCCAAAGACTAATTCTGATCAAATCATGCAAACAGGTGTTGTACTTATGAATCCAAAAACAGGCGGCATTCCAGCCCTTGTAGGCGGGAGAGGACCGTATCAATTTTTACAGTTTAATCATGCGGTACAATTAAAACGTCAGCCAGGTTCCACGTTAAAACCGCTAGCAGTGTATACACCGGCATTAGAGCAAGGATATGAGGTATATGATGTATTAAAAGATGAACCGCTTGAAATTAATGAATATAAACCAAAAAATAGCGGGAATGTATACCATGGTAATGTGACGATGTATGAGGCAATCGCTAATTCTTATAATGTACCAGCTGTTTGGCTATTAAAACAAATTGGTTTAGAAAAGGGATTGAAGTCTTTAGAACGGTTTGGTATTCCGCTGCAAGAAAAGGATCGATCGTATCCATTAGCGCTAGGAGGAATGAGTGAAGGCACATCTCCTCTTGTTATGGCACAAGCGTACGCAACATTTGCAAATGATGGTGTGCAAATGGAAGCACATGCCATTCGAGAAATTCAAGATGGTGAAGGGAATATAGTAGGGAAATGGTACAAAAAGGAAATTCGTGTTACGGATGAAAAAACGGCTCAAAAGATGACATACTTATTAAAAGGAGTTGTAGAGAAAGGAACTGGAAAAAAAGCGAAACTTAAATATGCAGAGACTGCTGGGAAAACAGGAACAACACAATTAGCGGATGAATCAAATAACGGCTCAAAAGATTCATGGTTTGTTGGCTATACACCAGAATTGCTTGCATCTATTTGGGTTGGTTACGATAAAACAGATAATGAACATTTTGTGCCGGCAGGTAGTCAAATAACGACGACGATGTTTCGTGATATTATGAATAAAGCAATTGGAAAGCCAATTCAAAAAAACTTTGATTTGTCTCTTATACCAGAAGCTGAGTATACAAAACAGTTACAAACAATTGAAGAAGAAATGAAGCGAAAAGAAGAGAAAAAACGTCAAGAAGACAAACAAGGAAAAGAACAACAAGGGAACTTGATGGAAAAAATAAAAGAATGGTTTTCATCCTTTTAGAGAGTAAATCCCAGGTTATAAAATAACCTGGGATTTACATGTATTTTAAATTGTTAGTATAGGGATCGTTATTACTTTAGTCACAACGTCTTTCGCGTCGTTTACATTTCTTTCTTTTGCACTCATCTTTCTTACGATCTTGGTTACGTGTTTCATTATCATCATTGTTATTAGCATTGTTGTTATTCTCATTGTTATTCTCATTGTTGTTATTGTTGTCGTTATTGTTATCATTATCATTGTTGTTATAGTTCCAGCGCATACTTTGAACATGGAACGATGGTACATACGTAACCTGACCATCAACCTCTAGTAGAATATGACTATTAGTACGGCCGACAACAGTCCCTTCTATTTTCTTCGGACCTTGGTTCAATTGAACCGTTTCTCCTTTTAGCCGGTTAATAACACTTCCAAAACGAGTTCCGCTTACAATGATAGGGTCTTCATTCTGGTTATTTTGATTATTTTGATTGTCGTTTTGTTCATTATCATCAGATTCTTCAGATTCATCTTCATATTGCTCGGCAAAGCCATTAATATGATGTAACGGATAGTAAACAACACCGTCGTCAGATTGTACTACACAAAAATCACTTTGAACTTTTAATAATGTTCCCTCTCCTTTTTCTGGACCCCCTAAATTAACACTTACGTTTGTGCCAATTAAATTTTTAAAATTTCTCATCGAATTTCGAGAATAGTTCGACTGATTATATGGATACATCATACATAGTTCCTCCTTAATGGAAATTATTTCTCTTTAAATCATTTGTCGTTATATGATATTCATCTTTACAGGACAAGACCTAGGATACTTGACTAATTTATAAAAAATGTGCGTATACATAAAGTGAAACTTTAATCAGTGGGGGACTTTATCCCCCACTGATTATTAGCCCTCACCAATCGGGCTTTTACGGGCAGTTTATCTCCCGCCTAACTTCTTAAGAAAAGCGGAAGCGGCTCGCTCAGAATCGCAGGACGCCCACGCACAAGGCGGAGAGGCACTTTTTGCCTCGTCCGAGGGGGCGAAACGACCGGAGATTCTAGCCGCTAAAGAGCTGGACAATGTTTTCACTGAATTTTGAGGTGGGAGTAATACTGCCCACGAATAGCGGGATAAAAAAACAAGCACTCTATTAGATTAAGAGTGCTTGTTGAGTTGAATATTTATATTTGTATGCACACTGCGCTCGGTTTTAGTTAATGTTGTATAAGAGATGACAATATTACCTTTGGCAATAGGTTCATAAGCAAGATCATCGAATTGGCCGTTATTTTTGTTATGGACTGTTAGTTCAATAGAGTCGAGATTTGCATTTGCATATTTTTCTTTGATTTGTGTTGCAATTGTTTCTAGTTGTTTATAGGAAGTGGCATCAGTTATTACCATTCCCTTTAGAACAATTTTTTCTTTTTGTCTAGTTTGTGTTAGTGGTATGTGGTTTTCATTTATATATAGGACTTGATAAGGAATGGTGTCGTCATTTGATTCTGCTCTTGGTCTATTGTATTCTCCAATTAAAAAGAGTGCAAAGCATAATGTTATACATGACATGAGAATAAGCCAAAAGCGGATAGATGATAATACTTTCATTAGTATTCACCCTCGTTTCCTATAAGTTCTTTCATTATGAATTATACAAAATGAGCATTAAATTAACGTTAAGCTGTGGTAAAGAAAAGTAAAGATATAAAAACCCTTTTTTAGGGGGCGAGAGGGGTTGGCCATGCGTAGAAGCGGTCAGGGCCCTTTCCTGTTATTAAAACAAAGGAAGCAAGCAGGTATAGGTCATGTTGTATTTTGCATAGCTGCGATGTATATGGTGAAAATCAAAATGAATGTATATAGAAAAATCTCTTAGATTTGTTATAGTTAATAAGAGGTTATAGGATTTTAAAGAGTGTAAACGCGTTATGAGTTGTTTGAAAATGAAATAATGTTTTCATTTTCATTTTTTTATATATAATTATATGTTTTTTAGACTTAAAGGTAGATAGGGGATGGTGTTTAAATGATTTCTATTGGGGTAACGGGATGGGGTGATCACGATTCTTTATATAAGGATCCATATGAAATAAAGCATAAACTGCAAACATATAGTGATCATTTTCCAATTGTGGAAGTGGATAGTTCTTTTTATGCTATGCAGCCTGTAAGAAATTATGAGAAATGGGCTTTAGAAACACCGTCAAATTTTTCGTTTATTGTGAAAGCCTATCAAGGAATGACAGGTCATATGCGCGGTGAAATTCCGTTTGCAAATATTGATGATATGTTTCACGCATTTAAAGAGTCAATCGCTCCTCTTCAAAAAGCCAATAAGTTAAAAATGGTATTATTCCAGTATCCACCTTGGTTTGATTGTCGAAAGAAAAATGTGGATTTATTACGCTATACAAAGGAAAAAATGCAAGATATCCCATGTTCATTAGAGTTTCGGAATCAGACTTGGTTTTATCCACAATTTCGTAATCAAACGTTGGAATTTATGAAACAAGAAGGTTGGATTCATACAATTTGTGATGAACCACAAGCGGGAGTTGGCTCTATTCCAATTGTATTAGAATCAACGCATGAACAAATGACTTTAGTTCGATTTCACGGACGCAATGTACACGGGTGGCTGGATAAAGGAGAGAACTGGCGGGCTGTTCGTTGTTTATATCGCTATAATAAACAGGAATTAGAAGAATGGATAGAACGAATAGAGGAATTGAAAACAAAAACAAAGGAAGTTTATCTTCTATTTAATAATAATTCTGGCGGAGATGCAGCAGATAATGCGAAACAGTTAATGGATATGCTGGGGATCACATACGGAGAGCCTAAACCTGAACAACTAAATTTATTTGAATGAAGTAAAATATTAACTAAAGAGTTAAAATAAAAAGAAACACACTGTACAAACAGGGGGAATGTACAGTGTGTTTCTTTATGAAAAAAGAGGGGTAACAATGTTACTGAGCGTTTGGTTGTTTCATCAATTGTTGGCTTCGTAATTAATGATAATGGTTATCATTATCAATGTCAATTGTTTTTCTAGTTTTAATCTTAAAAAATTCACGCCTTATAAAAATTAAGATGGGTGATCAATTATGTACGCTAGTGATAACTTGCTTGAAAAGATAGAAAAACTCTCATTGTAAAGATAAATGAGAGTTTTTCTGTCATTAGAGACTTATTGCTGTTCTTTTTGTTGTATGTATTGCTGTAAATCAAATGGTGAAACTTCTTGAATAAATTCTCTTGAAATAAGAGATTGAATAAGTGTACTTTCGGTAACGACAGTACCTGTTTTCTTTTTATAAGCTTGTTGTAATAAACTTAGCTTTTCTAATGTTTCTTTCGGCAATTCAATTGTTAATGTGTTCATATTTCTCCCCCCTGCTATTAGAGTATCACTAGAAGAGGAGAGAAACAAGAAAAGAGAAAGATATATAAGATGTGACAGGAAGTATATAAATCGATTTTAATTTATATGTATAAAAAAAGAAGGTAACTATTTTTAAAATAGCTACCTTCTTTTACGATTTTTACAGTAAGTATTGTTAAGCAATACCGATGTATTTCAAAGTTTTGGATGGGGTACTATGATCAAAAAAGTGTTGTAAAAAGGCAATATCTACGCCAGATTTATAAGCACAATATCCCCATGTTTTTCGAAGTGTATGCGAGCTAATCCCTTCTAAACCAACTTCTTTTGCTGCTTTGTTTAAAATGTACCAAGCATGTTGCCTTGTAATAGATTTTGTTCCTTTTTGAGATTTTAATAATGGTTCATTTCGCTTCCAGACTTTGCGTTCTTTCATATATTGTTCAATTGTATGTTGCAATTCTTCATTTACAGCGAACCATTTATGCTTTTTCATTTTGTCATTATAGAACAAAATTGAGTGACGAACATGCTCATCTTCATCGATAACATCGCCAACTTTTAACTGCAATATTTCACTTACTTTTAATCCGGAATTCACAGCTAATACGAATAATAAAGCATCGCGCTTTGATGATTGTATTAGTATATCTTTGATTTTTTCTAATTGTTTTTCGTTTTGAATTGGTTGTCCTACTTGTTTCATTTCACGCACTCTCCTCTTTTTGTATGTGTAAAGGAAAGGATTAACTAGTTATTACTGTAAAGGAAGAGTGTGAATTTCATGTGAACTTTTCGTGAAATTAGGACAAATTATTTGATTACTTCCACTTTTGACAAATGAAAGTAAAAGACAACGCCATTTTCTTTATTATAGACACCATAATTAGCATGATGCAATTCTAAAATGTTTTTTACGATGGATAGTCCAAGACCAGTTCCACCCGTATGACGGCTACGTGATGCATCTATTCGATAGAAGCGATCCCATATTTTATCTAAACTTTCTTCGGGAATAGGTGCACCGTTATTTTCAATTTCCACTTTTACGGTTTCTTCATTCTCACTGATAGTTACTTTTATTTGCTCTCCAACTGGTGTATAACGAATCGCATTGCTTAATAAATTGACGACAACTTGTTCAATACGATTTCGATTTGCTTGTACATAAATAGTGGAATCAAAGGCAAGCTCTACTTGTAAATCTTTTTCTTCGATGCTAAATAACAGCTTTGTATATACTTGTTGAATTAATTCTCCTATTGAAAACGGTTCTAATTCTAATTTATATGTGCCGGACTCAAGTTTTGCAAGTTCTAGCATTTCGACAATAAGGCGGTTCATGTTATCAGTCTCTTCTAAAATAACGTCAGTATAATACGTAGTGTCTTTACTTACGCCATCTTTAATGCCTTCAGCGAAACTTCGGATTACACTTAATGGTGTTTTTAATTCATGCGATACGCCAGATATAAATTCTTTTCTTGTTTTTTCTAGTTGCCGCTCTTTTTCAATATCTTGCTGTAGTTTTGTATTTACTACATGTAATTTATCAATTCGGTCTTTTAAATTTACAGAAAGAGAGTTAATACTACCTGATAGACTCCCTATCTCATCCTCAGTGGATATAGGAAGTTTTTCAGAGAAATCAAAGTTTGCCATTTTTTTTGTAACACGATTCATTTTAATAAGCGGATTTGCAATGATTTTTGAGTAATAAAACGATAATAAAATTATGACAATAAAGACGATCATTAACGCATAGACATAATAATCTTTCAAAACAAGCATAGCCTCATTAACGGGCTGCAATGATGTCATTGCAAATGCAAATTCTTTTATTTCTCCATTTGTAACTACGGGTTTAACAAAAATCTGACTTTTAATGTCGTTTTCTCCGCCGAGTGTATATGTTGTCATTTCACTCGCATTTGTTTTCCCTAATGCGACAGAAAGCTCCCAATGTTGGATGCCTTGCATTAATGTATCTTTATTTGCAAGACGAATATCGTTTGGAGAAGGCATATGCAATTTTGATATCGTACCATCGAATTTGTTAATGCTAGTACTAAAATCTTTTGTATATAAGTTTCTTTTGATATCTGTAAGTTGAATGCCAAATAGCTTCAAATCTGAAATGATATTATCATTTTGCCATGTTTTATTATCAGCAGTAGTAATTGTAACAGGAATAATCATATTGTTTTTTAAGATACCTTGTACACTGATTGGGTCAGATATTTTTAATCCTAAATTAATAAACGAAGAATATTCAGGAATTGTGAAAGTATTATTCAATGGAATAAACAGTGTATTATTGAATTTGTTAACAATTTCAATGTGATAATTTTTATCATCCTTAATAATACCATTGCGATCTAAAAGTACGAGTTCAGCGTTTGTTTTTTCATAAAACTCTTGTTTTAGCTTTGAAAGCTCCTCGAAAGTTCCGTTGCTTTTTTCATATTTGTTTACAAATTTTTCGAAATTAGTTTGGACCGTTTGAACTTTTTTATTAATATAAAATTTCTCTAAAAATAGTGATTGTCCAAGGAAAAAGAGTAGAAATGTAGCAGTAAATAATGCTGATGTTAATAAGAAAAGCTTAAACACAATACTTCTTTTTTTCACTTTTTCACCTCATAAGATGTAAATTCCATAATCGTCACTTTATTATAGCAAACGAATAAACATAGTAGGAGCGAAAATCTGTCGCATGCTGAGATAGTTCAATTCAAAAAGTCATATAAAGTGAGTATATACTGACATAAAATCCTTTCTTTCTAAGGAGAACGAGAGCATATGGTTATGCATAAAAGTGACTTATATATCTGAAAATCAAAATGGGTGTATATAGTAGAGGATAAAAAAGAACTTGCCAGACGTATGACAAGTTCTTATCGGATTTATGATTGGATTGCAGCGTCTAATGCAATTTCAATCATTTCGTTAAATGTTGTTTGACGTTCTTCGGCCGTTGTTTCTTCACCAGTAAAGATATGGTCACTTACTGTTAAGACAGATAATGCATTTACACCGTATTTTGCAGCTAATGTATATAGTGCAGTTGTTTCCATTTCAACAGCTAATACACCGTAGTCGCCAAGTTTTTTTACCATATCCATGCTTTCACGATAAAATACATCGGCTGTCAGTACGTTCCCAACACGGATGTGTAACCCTTTTTCTATACCAGCATCGTATGCTTTCTTCAATAAATCAAAGTTTGCACATGGTGCAAAATCAAATCCAGGGAATGTTAAACGATTTATGTTTGAGTCTGTACAAGCAGTCATTGCAATAATAACATCACGTACTTTTACGTCTTTTTGAATGGCACCGCATGTTCCAACACGAATTAAATTCTTTACCCCATAGCTTTGAATTAGCTCGTTTACGTAAATAGAAATAGAAGGAACTCCCATACCTGTACCTTGAACAGAGACGCGTTTTCCTTTATATGTTCCTGTAAACCCTAGCATGCCACGCACATTGTTATAGCATGTTACATCTTCTAAAAAATTTTCTGCAATATACTTTGCACGTAAAGGATCTCCAGGTAATAAAATAGATTCTGCAATTTCGCCTTCTTTTGCTCCAATGTGTATGCTCATATAAAATCCTCCTTGTTATGTAGCAATCAATATTACTAAATATTTACTTCACTTTGTAGTATACACGAAGTAGAGCGTTTACAATAGTATATTTCTATCTATAGATCTATTCAGGCAAAAGAAAATAATTGTGCTTTAATAGATGTTTTTGTACAATTAATAATCAGAATTATGTTACAATTTATTAAAAAATAGATGGGTGATTTCATGAAAAATGTTATTATAGGAGTTATCGCTTTGCTTCTTATTGTTCTTGGTGGATTTTATATGAAAAAATATAAAAGCAGTGAAGAAACAACAGGGCAGATACAGCAGGTGAAGTGGCAACTACATGATATGGATATAAATGAAATCGCAAATATTACATTTCAATTGCAAAATAAAAAAGGAGCCGAAATTCGCGGTGTAAACGACCATATTCGCATGTTTATTGTGGACAGGCAGTTAACACAATCATATGAAGCGAGACCAACTTTTGTTGGAGATGGCTCTTACAAAGCTACATACCAGTTTAAAAAAGAAGGAGAATATACCATTTTCCTATATGAAGAAACAGGGGATACAACTAAACAATTTGCTGAAAAGAATATAGTAGCGGGAAAAAAAGTAGTAGAAAAAAAACAAAATCCAATTGCTGCAGATACGGTATTAACGAAATCTATTGGTCCATATAAAACATCGCTATTATTTCGTACGTTATATCCAAATGAAGAAGAAACATTAACGTTTCAATTTCAAGTGGGAAAAGGACAAAAGGTAAAGTTTCGTTCAAATGCAGGAGAACGTTCTGAATTACGTATAGTGGATGGAGAGCGACAGCATTTTTTATACGTTGTTCCTAATAATAATGAGGAACAATTACAATTTCGCGTTACGTTTCCGAGTGAAGGACTTTATAAAATATGGGGCACTTTTTATATTGACGGAAAGAAATATGAAGAACAATTTACTTTGCAAGTTCAGAAACGAAAAGACAGCTAAAATTAGCTGTCTTTTCGTTTTCCGATTAATTTTGTTACAGCGAGCATTGTAATTGGTAAGGAATGATTTTTACGAAATGCTAAATACTTCCCGCTCCATGTTGGTTTATATTTTTCTTTGAAATGTCGCAGGCCACTAAAACTATATGTATAACGAACGTTATTAAAAATGGCTGCTGCAACACGCTCTGACCAAAATGATTGTGCTGATAACCCAACATTAGAAAGCGGAGCCATTCCAATATTAAAGTATTGATAGCCATTTTCTTTTGCCCATTGGAATAAATGAATGAACATAGCATCCATAATTCCGCTAGGTGCATTAGGATAATAGCGCATTAAATCAACAGATAATTCACCGTCTTGGTAAACTGGCATAAATGTTGTAAAAGCAATAATTTTACCATCAATATCAGAAAGTGTTGCGATGGGCGCACGATTTATGTAATCACGATCAAAATAACCGAGAGAGAAGCTTTTTTCTTTTTTCCCCCCAAGCCATGCATCTGATACTTTTTTTAGTTCATCATACAATTCATCTGTAAATGGTGGTTCGTGAATCGCAAAAGTATAACCATCTCGCTCGAAACGATTGAAAGTTGCACGCAATCCAGCTCGTTTTTTTCCTGAAATTGTGAAATTATTTAAATCGACAACTGCCTCTTCACCAAGCTTGAAGAAGTTATATCCAAAATCATGATATAAACCCAGCCATTTACTTTCAATTTGATAAAATACGCAAATATAGCCGAAACGATCCGCTTCTGTTAAAAATTCTTCTAAAACGTTACGAAAAGAAGAAGGTTGTCCAATTGGATCACCAAGTATAATAAGACGTTTACCGGCAGGAGCAAACTGAATCATTGCTTTTCCGTCGTTACTGAAAAAGAATTGCTTATCTCCTAAAAAACCAAGGTGACTTAACACGTTTCCACCATATTCATCTAAAAAGTGTTGTAGTTGTGTCATATTGGCTGGTTGCCCGGGAAATTTAGTTTTGTAACGATTGGCAATTAGGGAACCAATTAGCAGAAAACTTGGTACAAAAAAAGCTGCTGCAATTGCACTGCGCTGTACTTGTTTAATATTACGAACAACAAAATCAGGTTTAAATACTTCTTTGGCATCGGCAAATTGTACCCCAAGTTTTTTGTACAGATACAACGTAATCAGTACAAAGAGACAAACTTTTACTACATCTGAAAATGAAATCGCTATTTTCTCACGAACAAATCGTTTGCGAATCATATATAGTACAGTTAGCACAATGAGTAAAATAAAGGTTTCTTCTAAATCAATTCCTTTTAGTGTATTGAAGATCGCAGCTCCGATGAGAGATACAATTGTCATATAATAGGAGCGTTTCGTTCCGTGATAAATGCCACGTGATAAAATAACGAGTAAAATACCAAATGTTAGTGATAAACTAAAGGAAATTTGTACAAGGTATTTAGGAACTAAAATATGCAATGCATGAGCACGTTCAATACTTGTAGGGAAAATGGTGGAAAAAATAACCATAAGTCCTGCGAAAATTGTTAATGCAGCAGATGCCCAAGAACCTAGTTTTCCAAGAAAATCACGTTGTAATGACCAAATGACCCCAGTTGTTTCCAGGGCAGGTGCAATAAATGGTTTATCTTCAAATTTCTTTAAAGCAGCTCCTGTCATTTCAAATGCTGCAAAAATTAAACCGAGTCCAAACGGTAAAATATAATATACAAGGCGATATAATAACATAGCAGGAAGTAATACACCTGTATCTACACCATATTGTCCAATCCCTGTTAAAAAAACAAAGTCGAAGGAACCAAGCCCCCCTGGTACAAGACTCACAACGCCAGCTAAAGCTGCAATAACATATACACCGAGAACTTTATGGAAATCTATTTCAATTCCGAATAGAAGTAAGATGACATATATTACTATACCCGCTGATACCCACTCTACTAATGAAACAAGGGAGTAGAGGACAGTTGGATTTTTTTCAACTTGTTCTTCTTCTTTTCTTTGCTTGCGACTTTTTATTTTAGAAATCCCTATGTATAACGGAACAAAAAGAGCAAAAAAGATGAAAACGGGCCATAGCCAAGGCTTTTCGTGTAAAATAAATCTTGTATCTAGTATGCCAATTAGACCGAGAAAAGATAATAATGCTAGTCCGTTAATAAAAGCTGCTGTCATCCAGGCGATACTTCGAATAAGTTTACCATTTTCTTGTACATAAGGACGATATAACATTGTACGTATACCTGCCCCAACAAGACCGCCAAATCCTATAAATCCATTGAATGTATTAGCAGTCCAAGAAATACGAAAAATCTTTTTAATTGGTATATCTGCTTGTAAATGCCGCAACATTACAAAATCGTAAAAGAACATTGTAGCAACAGCAAATGCACCGAGTATAACGGCTAAGAAAAATCCACCGGGTGGAATATGTTTAATCGTTTCAACTGCTTCTCGAAATGAAACACCAGATAGTTCTTTGCGTGCTTGAAAAAACACGATTGTTAATACAACAAAGGGAAAAATAAATTTTCCAATTTGTAATATACGTTTCCATGAAAACGACATAAAGACAACTCTCCTTGTATTAGAAAACTGAGACAATATTTTTATTATGACAAACTTCAATAAAAATAAAAAGAAAAATTCTTTGAAAATGTAGTTGTAATTTATATATGTAAACATTATCTATTAATAATCGGTAATACTTTATACTTAAAAATCTGAAAAATCCCACTTTATTTCGAAGGTTTTTTGAAAGAATTTCCTTCTTTTGAAGGAAATTTGTTTTTAAAATCGAAAATCAAAACATATATTTGCGTGATGTCATTCTGTAGTTATGTGATAAAAAAAGAGATAGTGTGAGTGAGGATTTTCATATTAATACGTTCGAAGAATTTTGCGTATATTTTGATGAGGATACAATTGGGAGTAAGGCGTTTTGTAAAGAAGCTGATCCAAAATAAATATATAACAGAAAAATTAACTTTCAAAATTAGTTCAAATGGTAGGGGGAGAAACTAACATGTCCAATTTAATGGTTGAAAACCAAACGCAGCAAGTAACTGTTTTTTTGGGAGAAGTAGTTGAAGTAATCACTAAATATGTAAACTATTATACGCTACCTTTATTATTAGAAGAAACACCATCCGGCGATGAACAGTATTTTGCTGGATTATTAGCTTCCATTCGGCGCTTGCTTGTATTTTGTGAAGAAGGCTTAGATGCTTGTTGCGTATTACTGAATAATAAACCGTTTCGGAAAAGTGCAGCGGAAAGAACGTTATATAAAATCTATCATCAAGTGATTGCAGAGTTTTTTTCACCTAAAAATGATCATTGGTATGAAAATAGCCGATCAGCTTATACGGGAAAGAATTCAATTGCGTTTCAAAAGCAACCTCCTATGTCGATTGAACAAATGATGAAAGAGTTAGAAGGGAAATTTCAAATGCTGCGTGAAGAGCTAGAATATTATGAGACCGACTATCAAACGAAAATGATCCAAAAATATTAACTACTGTAAGAAGTTAGGTGATTCCTAGCTTCTTTTGCTTTTTGAATCGTCATATACAACCGGAATTTTGAATACATTTAAGAAGGATATATTGATGGAGGTGTCATATGAGTCAGCAAGAAGTATTCACTGATTACTTTCATGAGGTTGAAAGTTGGTGTGAAAGTGTTCTCCACGTATTAGATAGCCGGGCAACAGAAGTGTATGATGTTCATATGCTTGCATATAAAATTCAAATGCTATTAGATCGCATTAAAGAAAATGAATATGATTACGATGCAGAGTTTGTTTATGAAATTAGTGATGATGTCGAGCATATTCAACACTACTTACAAGAAGCGTTAATGACTGATTCGGAATATGCATTATATGAAAGAAATTATGAAAGAGCTTCTGTACCAATTGGCGGACATACCTTGCCGCCGCTTCCGTATCCGTATAATGCGTTAGAGCCTTATATCTCAAGGGAAATTATGATGCTTCATCACGATAAGCATCATCGTAGTTATGTAGAGGGATTAAATAAAGCAGAGAAGATGATGGCAGAAGCAAGAAAAACAAATCAATTTGATTTAATAAAACATTGGGAGAGAGAAGCTGCCTTTCATGGTTCTGGTCATTATTTACACACCATTTTTTGGAATAATATGAAAAGAGATGGTGGTGGCAGCCCGCATGGAGACTTATCGAGGGAAATTGAAAAAGATTTTGGGAGCTTTTTACGTTTTCAAAAACATTTTACAGAAGCAGCAGCAAAGGTGGAAGGTTCAGGATGGGCTATTCTCGTTTGGGCGCCTCGTTCTGGACGATTAGAAATTTTACAAAGTACACTTCATCAATTATTTACACAGTGGGATACAATTCCTCTATTAGTACTGGATGTATGGGAACATGCCTATTATTTACAATATCAAAACCGAAAGGAAGAATATATAAAGAATTGGTGGAATATTGTCAACTGGGGAGATGTAGAGAAAAGATTTGAAAGTGCGAAGAATTTACAGTGGATACCATATTAGACGCATCACAATGCGTCTTTTTTAGTTGTCTTTCTATTCGGTTGCAAGCTAGTTATCCATCTCAACTTCCATTCATATTTTAAAGGTCCAAGCATACACTTGTACAAAAAGTGCCAAAAAGGACGTGGATATATGCGGAGAAGATGGATCGTGATTGCACTTATTCTAATATGTGCAAGTATGTTGCCACATGATACATATGCACAAATGAATAATGTTAGTGCACGTAATGCTGTGTTGATGGAGCAACATTCGGGGCGAGTATTATATGGGAAGTTAGAGCATGAATCTGAAAAAATCGCAAGTATTACAAAAATTATGACCGCACTTTTAGCGGTCGAATCAGGGAAAATGAAAGAAAAGGTATCCATTAGTAATACAGCGGTTCGTGTGGAAGGATCAGCCATTTATTTAAAACCAGGACAGAAAGTACCATTAGAAGATTTAGTATATGGTTTAATGCTGCGCTCTGGAAATGATGCAGCTCAAGCAATTGCAGAATATGTTGGCGGGAGTATAGATGGATTCGTATATCTAATGAATGAAAAAGCAGCACAAATTGGAATGAAGGATACACATTTTTCTAATCCACATGGTTTAGACGGCGACGGGACACATTATTCTTCAGCATATGATATGGCACAGTTAACCCGGTATGCCATGGAAAATGAGACATTCCGTAAAATTTTTGGAACGAAAACGTATCAATCTAAAGTATGGGACTATCCATGGAAAAATAAACATAAGCTTGTTACTTCTATGTACGAGTATGCAACGGGAGGGAAAACTGGATTTACGAAAAAGGCAGGGCGAACACTTGTAACAACTGCATCAAAGGATGGGCTAGATTTAATTGTTGTAACATTGCAAGCTTCGGGTGATTGGGATGACCATATGTACTTATTTAATGAAGGATTTAAACAATATACAGCAACTACGGTAGTAGCGAAGGGGCCTCTATCTGAACTGCAAGACAAAAAGTATACCAATCATATATATACGAAAAATGATTTATTAGTGCCGCTAACAAAAGAAGAGGCTAAAAAGGTTGTTATAAAAATTGAATTTGATAAAACAGCCAAGCTGATAGATGGAGAGAAAGTGGGGCGTGCTGTCGCTTATTTAAACGAAGAAGAAATTGGAGAGCGTAACCTATTTTATAGTAAACGGAAACTTATTGTGAGCACGGGTTTGTTTTGGAGAGATTTTCAGGAAGTATTTTCTCATATGTTAGGTGTGGAAATAGATGGTTAATATTATATGGGTTGCGATGGCGATAATTGGTATTGTATATGCAATGTTTAATGGAACGATGGACGAAGTAAATAAAGCAGTTTTCGAAGGTTCAAAAAATGCTGTAACCATTTGTATCGGACTGATTAGTGTTCTTGTTTTTTGGCTAGGTTTAATGAAGATTGCCGAGGAAGCTGGTTTGCTAAAGAAACTTGTTGCACTGTTTATGCCTCTTGTAAAAAAACTGTTTCCAGAAGTGCCAAAGAATCATCCAGCACTGGGGTTCATTTTGTCTAATATGATGGCAAACTTTTTTGGATTAGGCAATGCAGCCACGCCGCTTGGGATTAAAGCAATGGAACATTTAAAAGAATTAAATGGAGGAAGAGACTTTGCAAGCCGCTCTATGATTACATTTCTTGCTTTAAATACATCAGCTATTACACTTATTCCCACTACTGTTATTTCGATTCGGATGACGTATCATTCTGCAAATCCAACTGAAATTGTAGGCGTAACGTTTATCGCTCAGGTTTTATCTATGATTGGAGCGATTTGGATTGATCGTTACTTTTACCGAAGAAGAAGTAGAAAGGGGAAGAAAAAATGAACCTCGTTAATACGATTTCTTTATGGGTAATCCCCTGTGTAATTGGATTTATTTTATTATATGGTACGATAAAAAAAGTACCGACGTATGAATCATTTGTAGAAGGCGGGAAAGAAGGAATTCAAATTGCTATATCTATTTTGCCATTTATGGTCGGTATGCTCGTTTCTATTTCAATTTTTCGTGCTTCAGGCGCGCTAGATGCAATGATCCATGTAATGAAACCAATGCTAGATGCTATCCATGTGCCAGCAGAGATTGTTCCTCTTGCTCTTATTCGCCCTATTTCTGGATCAGCAGGGCTAAGTATTACAACTGATTTAATTGCCACATATGGGCCGGATTCATTTATTGGGAGACTTGCGTCTACGATGCAAGGAAGTACAGATACAACTTTTTATATTTTAACAGTTTATTTTGGAGCGGTTGGGATTCGGAAAATGGGCGATGCTTTAAAGGTAGGCTTATTTGCTGATTTAATTGGGATTGTGTGCTCAATTGTATTTGTTTCACTCATGTTTCAGCAATAATGATTCATTTTTCATTCCAATTAGACTATAATACGGATACAGCCACTATTAAGAATGTGCTTAATAGTGGCTTTTTTATGGATTATTTTTGACAAAACCGTGAACAATTGTTGTGAGAAAATGGAAGGATGTAAATCATAATAAAGAAGAAAAATGCATTTTATTCCTTTATTAGCTTATAAAGTTGGCGATGTTGTTTACGGTAAGGAAGGATAATCGCCATTAAGGCTAGACAGTTGCCAAGTCCTTCTAATGAAGGTAAGATGAATTTGAGGTGAAGAAACGAAATGGAACGACTACAAAAGGTAATAGCGCAAGCAGGTATTGCGTCGAGAAGAAAGGCAGAAGAACTCATTCAACAAGGTAAAGTTAAGGTTAACGGAAAAATCGTGACTGAACTAGGAACGAAAGTGAGTGCGCAAGATAAAGTTGAAGTAAACAACATTCCTCTTGAAAAAGAAACGCCTGCTTACTTTTTATTATATAAACCAACGGGTGTTATTTCGAGCGTAACAGATGATAAAGGAAGAAAAGTTGTGACAGATTTCTTTTTAGATATTCCACAGCGTCTGTTTCCAATTGGCCGATTAGATTATGATACATCTGGTTTAATATTGATGACAAATGACGGAGAGTTTGCGAACATTTTAATGCATCCAAAGTATAAGGTTGAGAAAACATACGTAGCAAAGGTAAAAGGTCCGCTAACTGGTGAAAAAATCCGCATGTTAGAAAAAGGTGTTATGCTAGAAGAAGGAAAGACGGCGCCTGCACGTGTGAAAATCCTTTCATGGGATAAGCGTAAAGAAATTGCAATTGTACAATTGACAATTCACGAGGGAAGAAATCGCCAAGTACGTAGAATGTTTGAAGCAGTTGGATGTAACGTGATGAAATTAAAGCGTGAGCGTTATGCCTTCTTAGAGTTAGGGAGTTTGCGCCCAGGGGATGCGAGAGAACTAACTCCTCATGAAGTAAAACAACTTCGTGCTCTCGCTTCAACGAAACCGAGATAGTATAGAATATAAAGGCTTCTATCAGTAAAGAAAACTTTACTGATAGAAGTGAATACATATATAAATTTATTGTAACTACTCAGTCATACATTTCATTTAGAAGTTTGATAAGGGGATTATTCCAGTGAACATATGCCCCTTATTATCTATAGAAAGTTACTTTCATTTTTCGGCATATAGACTACTATCATGAAGATCAAAACGGACCTATCTTTCTTTGTTTTAAAACTTTGCACTTGGCAGGTAAAGGCCCTGACCGCTTCTATGCATGGCTAGATCCTCTTGCCTACCTTAAAAAGGGTTTTATGTCAGTTTTTCAATGGGCATTTTTATAGAAAAGTTTAGTATGTGCTAAACTTCTTTATTCGGTTAAGGAAGGAGAGACACTGTGAAGAAAAATAGACTGTTATTTCGCGTAATTATTTTGCTCATCTTAGGAGGAGCGTTAGGTTTTACGCTATATCAAAACTTTTTTGTTGATAAAGAGAAAGTACAAGTAGGAAAGGCAGCGCCAAACTTCGTAGCTACTGATTTAGAAGGTAAAAAGATTACGTTAAAAGAGTTAAAAGGAAAAGGTGTGTTTTTAAATTTTTGGGGGACATGGTGTAAACCTTGTGAGAAAGAAATGCCATATATGAACGAACTGTACCCGAAATATAAGGAAAAAGGTGTTGAAATATTGGCATTAGATGCAGACGAAACAGAACTCGCTGTGAAGAATTTTGTGAGTGGGTACGGATTGAAATTTCCTGTAGCTATTGATAAAGGACAAGAAATTTTAAATACATATGGTGTAGGACCACTACCGACAACGTTTTTAATTGATAAAGATGGCAAGATTATCGAAAAAATTACAGGTACACAATCGAGAGAACAAATGGAAGAATACTTAAAGAAAATTACTCCATAATGAGAAGAGGATAGAAAGTTTATTCAAGTTCTTCGACAATCGAGGTGCTGTACATGGTTTTCAGCACCTATCATTAAATTTCTGAGTATTTTGTTAATTTATACATAAAACATAGATACATAGAAATATGAAAAAGGCGGTGAAAGATTTGGGACAAGTAAAATGTGATTGTGGTCACGTAAACCCAATCGGTACAATTTTTTGTGAAGCTTGCGGAAAACCTTTTGAAGATAAGCAGGATACAAAATTACTAGATATGCGATATGAAGGAAGTGCGCGGCGTTCTATTACGCATTCCAAAACAGTGGTAGATAAAATTTGGAGCTTCTTTTCTTCTGTAAAAGTTGGAATATGGCTTATTGTTATTACACTGATCGCATCTGGAATTGGAACGATTTTCCCGCAAGAAATGTATATTCCACCAACTGTCACGCCAGGAGAATACTATGAACAGCAGTATGGTTTCCTTGGGCAATTGTATTATCATTTAGGGTTTAATAATTTATATAGTTCTTGGTGGTATATGATTTTAGTGGCATCTATTGGGATTTCTCTCGTTATATGTAGTTTAGATCGTGTTGTTCCTTTATATAAAGCGCTGAAAAAACAACGGGTAACAAGACATCCAAGTTTTTTAAAAAGACAGCGGTTATATGGAACAGCAGATGCGACTACAGAAGAGATTGAATGTGTAAAAGAGAACTTGAAAAAGAGAAAATACAATATTCAAGTTGAAGATAATAATATTTTAGCAGAAAAAGGTCGTTTTTCGCGTTGGGGTCCATACGTTAATCATATTGGTCTTATCATTTTTTTATTTGGAACGATGCTTCGTGTTGTTCCTGGTATGTATGTTGATGCATCACTTTGGCTTCGGGAAGGTGAAACGAAAGAAATTCCTGGAACAGACGGAAAGTATTATTTGAAAAATGAGAAATTTATTAAAGAAGTTTATGATAAAAGTAAAGAAAATAAAGTATTTAACGATGCGATTGATCGTGTTGGAAATAAGATGATAGAGAAAAATTTTCAAACAAATGCTGTTTTGTATAAAGTAGTCGGGAGAAGCGTTGCTGGTGAAGAGCCGAAGCTTGAGAAAGTGAAAGATGAAAACATTCGAGTAAATGAACCTCTTAAATTTGATGACTATGCACTTTATCAGGTTTCCTATAAAGAAGGCGAATTAAATAAAATGTCTTTCTTTTTACAAAAGAAAGAAGGTGGTCAAAAATGGGGCCCGATTACTGTTGATCTAGCAAATCCAAAAGAAACATACGATTTAGGAAATGGGTATTCTCTGCATCTGTTAAGTTATTTTCCTGATTTTTATTTTGATGAAAGCGGCAAGCCAAATACAAAAACGAAGCTTCCTAACAACCCTGCTTTTGTCTTTAAAATGTTTACGCCTGAAACGCCAAATGGAGAAGTGAGTTTTGTTGGAATTCAACAAAATATAGAGCCTGAAGGAAATAATTTATACAAAATGTCTTTTGCAGGCATCGAAACGCGAAACGTTACAGCACTTACTGTTCGGAAAGATTTAACACTTTGGGTAATCGCTTTAGGAGGCTTTATTTTCATGGTCGGCGTTATCCAGGGGATGTATTGGAATCATCGTCGTATTTGGGTGCAGTGTGTTGATAACGAATGGTGGATTGCGGGTCATACAAATAAAAATTGGTATGGTTTGCGAAAAGAGATTGAAAAGGTGCTAGAAGGGACAAGTATTCCGCAGCCAAATGATAAAGTAAATGAGAAAAAAATTAGTTAAGGTGGGGAGAGAGTATGGTAGAAATAAGTAGTAATTTCTTATTTACTGCTTTCGTATTGTATTTAGTTGCAACACTGTTCTTTGGAGGAGCGATTAAAGAAAAAGGGCGAAAGTGGGCAAACATCGGGATAACTATCACAATTTTAGGTTTTGCTGCTCAGTCAGTATATTTTGTTACGAGATGGATTGCATCAGGGCATGCACCGGTTAGTAATTTTTTTGAGTTCGGTACATTTTTCGGTATGATGATGGTCGGTGCGTTTATAATTATTTATTTTATGTATCGGACAAGTATACTTGGCCTATTTGCACTTCCGGTTGCTATTTTACTAATAGCCTATGCAAGTATGTTTCCAAGAGAAATTACACCGCTTATTCCATCATTAAAAAGTAACTGGCTCCATATTCATGTAACAACAGCAGCGGCTGGTCAAGCTATTTTATCGATTAGTTTTATAACAGGAGTTATATATTTATTGAAAAATGTGGATCAGTCCAAAAAAAGTAAGCAAACATTTTGGCTCGAAGCAGTTATTTTTTCGCTTGTTTGTGTAATTGGATTTATAGGGGCGACAACTGCTTTTTCAAGTGTAAAGTATGAAGCTAAGTTCCAATGGGTAAATAAAGATGAGCAGAAAGCTGAAATGGTATATAATTTACCAGCTTTAGTCGGTCCTCATGAAGGAAAGTTAATTACAGCTGAAAAATTTGAGCCTGTAATAAATACACCAGCTATTATCAATGCGAAAAAATTAAACACTGTCATTTGGTCAGTTTTTGTAGGAACGTTGCTTTATATTGTCCTAAGATTAATTTTACGAAAACGAGTTGCCGCAACTCTTCAACCAGCAGTGCAGAAAGTTGATAGTGATTTACTTGATGAAATCGGGTATCGCTCTGTTGCAATTGGATTCCCGGTCTTTACGCTAGGTGCTTTAATCTTTGCGATGATTTGGGCACAAATTGCATGGACGCGTTTTTGGGGCTGGGATCCGAAAGAAGTTTGGGCACTCATTACTTGGCTCTTTTATGCAGCGTTTTTACATTTACGTTTGTCTAAAGGGTGGCACGGTGAAAAGTCAGCGTGGCTGGCAGTAATTGGCTTTGCAATTATTATGTTTAACTTTGTCGTAGTGAATTTAGTGATCGCAGGTTTACATTCATATGCATAACAAAAGTTGAAGTTTAACGAATTCTATTGTGCAGTTCATTATTGCGGTATAAAATAGGAAGGTGACTGTCACTTTCCTATTTTAATTTTGTTCATTTCTTTTCTTTTTTGAGAAAAACATGACAAAGTATAGAGGGATTTTGTAAAATAATGTCGAGACAAAATGTATTGTTCAGGTAAAATACATATTTTTGGAAAAACTATGAACAAATTTTGTTATTTATGTGAAACATAATGCGAAGGTGAACTTTCAATCGTGAAAAGGCTAGTCTGTGAGAAGTTATTTCGTTCTAATGGGAAAGTAGGATTTCGACTTTACTAATAAGCGTGGTATAACTGTTAGCATGCGCCAAATGGATTTCATTCATTCTCATAAGGAAAGTTTCGCTTTATTGAAGAAAGGTAGGTGTGAACCGTTGTAACATGCATATGTACAGCGGATAGCCATGGGAAATGAACTAAAGGTTTTAATTGTAGATGATGAGGATCGTATCCGTCGTTTATTAAAAATGTATTTAGAGAGAGAGCAGTACATCATTGATGAAGCCGACAATGGAGAAACGGCTTTAGAAAAAGCATTGCAAAATGATTATGATCTTATCCTTTTAGACATTATGATGCCTGGAATGGATGGTATTGAAGTTTGTAAAGGGATTCGTGAGAAAAAGGCAACACCAATTATTATGCTAACGGCAAAAGGAGAAGAAATAAATCGAGTGCAAGGATTCGAAGTTGGAACAGACGATTATATCGTAAAACCGTTTAGCCCACGTGAAGTTGTGTTGCGTGTAAAAGCTGTGCTACGTCGTTCCGTTACAACAACATTCTTTACGCAAGATACAACAACAAAGGATGTTACTGTATTCCCGCACTTAACAATTGATAATGATGCACATCGTGTAACAGCAGATGGAGAAGAAGTGAATTTAACACCAAAAGAATATGAATTATTACTATTTTTAGCGAAGGCACCTGATAAAGTGTTTGACCGTGAACAATTATTAAAAGAAGTATGGCAGTATGAATTTTTCGGTGATTTACGCACGGTTGATACGCATGTAAAGCGTTTGCGTGAGAAATTAAGCAAAAAATCAGCAAATGCAGCGAAAATGATTGTAACAGTATGGGGTGTTGGTTACAAGTTTGAGGTTGTGAACGATTGATGCTTTGGAAAAGTGTTGTTGGGAAGTTATGGATGACAATTTTACTCCTCGTTTCATTCGTCCTAGGCTTTGTCGCTATTTTACTTTCTCAGTTTTTCGACAATTATTATGTGACGATGGGAGAAACAAGGCTGACAAATGTTGCAACGAGCGTTTCTGAATTAATAGAAGAGGGGGCGGATGAGAAGACGATAGAACATATCGCATATAAATTCGCTGACCCTCTTTCGCGGATTATTATTGTTAAAGAGGATGATAAAGTATCTGCATCTCCGGCTCAACGAGGATTGGTAACATTAACATTAGATGATTTAAAACACGATAAAGAGTTACAAGCTGTATTTACAGAACGTAAAAAGGTCCAAAAAATAAAAAGCGTCCCAGATGAAAAAAACAAGAAAAATCATGAAAATGATATGATGATTGTCGGTGTTCCGTTAAAGTCATCAAAAGATGGTGCTGTTTTTGTATATCAATCGTTACAAGTACCAAAACAGGGAATAGAAAAATCGACAGATTTTATCTTTTTATCTGCGGGAATTGCAATTATTTTAACAACATTCTTTGCGTTTTTCTTATCAACTCGAATTACAGCGCCACTTCGTAAAATGCGTGAAGTCGCTTTTGAAGTAGCGCGCGGAAAATTTGATGCGAAGGTACCGATGGTTTCGCAAGATGAAATCGGTGAATTGGCAACAGCTTTAAATCAAATGGGGAAACAATTGAAGTTTAATATGAATGCCCTGCAACAAGAAAAAGAACAGCTTTCAGGTATTTTAAGTAGTATGGCCGATGGTGTTATTACGCTAAATCAAGAAGGAGAAGTTGTAGTAATTAATCCGCCAGCAGAGCGTTTCTTACAAGTATGGCATGAAGAAAAAGAGATAGAGTTAAGTGTAAGTTTACCATCTGAGCTTGTTGAACTGTTTCATTTAGTTGTAGAAAGTGAACAAGAGCAAGTTGTGGAAATAAATTTAGAAAAAGGTAATTATGTTGTACTGATGACCCCGCTATACAATCAGACGAAGATTCGCGGAGCTGTTGCAGTACTTCGTGATATGACAGAAGAGCGCCGACTTGAAAAAATGCGGAAAGATTTTATTGCAAACGTATCGCATGAATTACGTACACCAATGGTTATGCTGCAAGGATATAGTGAAGCAATTTTAGATGATATTGTTCAAACGAAAGAAGAAGTGCATGAATTTGTGCAAATCATTTATGATGAATCTGTACGATTAGGGCGTCTTGTAAATGAATTATTAGATCTAGCTCGAATGGAGAGCGGTCATGTAGAATTACATATATCTGAGGTAGATGTCGTTCCGTTTGTTGAAAAGATTGCACGGAAATTTCAAGGGATAGCGAAGGAAAAAGAAGTACAATTATTAGTTGATTATCGAACTTCTATAGAGCAGCATTCTTTTGATCCTGATCGAATGGAACAAGTGTTAACAAATTTAATTGATAATGCGATTAGGCATACAAATACTGGCGGTAAAGTATCGCTTATTATTGATGAGAAAAGTAACGGAATTGTATTCGAAGTATCAGATTCTGGAGTTGGTATTCCAGAAGAGGATATTCCGTTCTTATTTGAGCGCTTTTATAAAGCAGATAAAGCCCGTACACGCGGAAAAACAGGTGGTACAGGTTTAGGGCTTGCGATTGCAAAAAACATTGTGCGCGGACATGAGGGTAAAATAACAGTGTCGAGTGTAGTAGGTGAAGGTACAACATTCTCTGTATATTTACCATCAGACATATGATGAAAAGCTTATCTTTTTGATAAGCTTTTTTCATAAAATAAAACCGTGAGCAGCGCGGTCTGTATTCTTTAATGAGCATCAATTGGATTTTTCGGGGTTGTCTATTTTCTCTATATATTGGTTAGCGACAGAAGTGTTTGTATAGGAAAAATACATAAGAGTAGGGGGAAAAGTATGAAGCTCTATACAAAAACAGGAGATAAGGGCACAACAAGTATTATTGGAGGACGCGTAGATAAAGATGATTTGCGTGTCGAGGCGTACGGAACACTTGATGAAGCGAATTCATTTATTGGGCATGCGATGACACTATTGCAAGGTGAGTTGTTTCAAGATATTTACCTGGAACTTGAAAAAATTCAGCATGAGTTGTTTGATTGCGGCGGCGATTTAGCGATTGTACAGAAAAAAATTCCGTATAAAGTAACAGAGGATATCATTACTTTTCTAGAGAAAAGGATTGATGTATATGTAAAAGAAGCACCGCCGCTAGAACGCTTTATTTTACCAGGAGGAAGTGAAGGAGCAGCAATTATTCATATCGCTCGTACTGTTACAAGAAGAGCAGAACGATGCATCGTTTCTTTAAAGAAACAAGATGAGATAAATGAACATGTTTTGCAATACGTAAATCGATTATCGGATTATTTATTTGCGGTTGCAAGGATTGTGAATGCTCGTTCTCACGTGAATGATGTAGAATATAAAAGAAGCGCAATTGTATTTCGGGATAAGGAAGAAAAGAAAGAGGAATAGACTCTTTCTTTTTTTTGTATACTTTTTTCTATAAATAACCAAAATAGAGAAAGTGTAATGGTTATTTAGAAAACGGAGGATTTACAATGAGAGTTTTAAAGGTAATATTGTTTTTCTTTTGTATCTTTTTTATAGGACAAGCAGAAGGTGCTGCTGAGGAAAAACAGTGGAAGTGGCCAGTGGAGGGAAGAATTAGCGATTATTTTGGAACGAGAAATGGAAAGCATTTTGGTATTGATATTGCTGCACCAACAGGAACTTCAATTGCAGCCATGCAAGGTGGTATTGTAACAAGATCTTATTTTTCTGATAGTTATGGTCATGTTATATTTATTAAACATAGAGATTATGAAGCGGTATATGCACATATGAATAAACGGCTTGTGAAAGAAGGAGAAGAGATTTTGCAAGGGCAAATAATTGGACAAGTAGGGAATACTGGACAATCTAATGGTGCGCATTTACATTTAGAAATTCATAAAGGGGCTTGGACGATAGCAAAAACAAATGCGATTAATCCCTTGCAAATACTTGGGGAAAAACAAAATGCAGTAGTATCTGCTTCTGTATATGTTGTGCAAAAGGATGATACACTAGTGAGTATTGCTAGAAAGTTTGGGACAACTGTTGAAGAATTGAAAGCAAAAAATCGTCTGCAAAAAGATATCATTTATCCATCACAAAAATTACATATCAATTGAAAAAAGAGCTAGTAAGCCTAGCTCTTTTGTTTGTTACCAAAAAATAAAGAGACAAATAAATCCAGAAATTGCTAAATAGCTATAATAATAAAATACTTTCGCTCTTGTTTTCTCTTCTGTTCTAAATAGGACAATAGTAGGTTCGATAAGGCCGATAACAAAACAAAGTAGACCGAGCAACATACAGCCGAGGGACAGTGAATACAAAGCGACTCGGAAGACTTGAAATGGAACGATAACTTTTAATATAAACGCAATTAGTGCGGTATAGCAAATTGTTCCAATATACATATTTAATGTTGTATTCGAGCGATAACCAGGCAGTTTCTTTAAAAATGATCTAGAAACAATCTCCATTTCTAAAGATGTATAAGTTTGAATGATTTTTTCAGCTTTCTTTCCTTGGTGAAACAAAGAAAGAATCCAATTTCGTTCTCCTTGAAAGACGAATTGGGTTTTTGTTAAATAATGATCGATTTTCACTTTTCTCCAGCTTTTCCATGGGTGTCGTTCGCAAAGTTTTAGCTTACTGTCTGAGTGTTTATCATATTGGTATATACTAATCCCGTGTTTATCAAAGGCAGCATAATATGTATCTCCTGAGAATTTTCCTGAGTCAACAGGACAATAGAACAGTAATTCTTTTTTTAAATAAAAATATTCTTTGCGAAGATTTTTTTTCATAATTTCTCGTATTGATTGTTTTTTTTCTTTACGCATGACATTTCCTCCACTGTAAGAAAATGCTGTTTTCTTAACAATATCATATCTTATCACTTTCGCATATGAATGGCTAGAGAATTACTAACAAAAAGAGAGAGACGCGAAAAAAGTGTTCTTTTTTGTCATATTATTTACAAATCGTTAAAATGTCATGCAATTATGAAGGCTTGGTTAGATACAGTTTATAAAATAAAAAGACAAAGAATTTTAATTCTTTTTCGCCGAGCAAGTATATCTGAATATGCTGTCGCATGTAATGATGAAAACAAAATGAGAAAGCGAATGCGAGTTATCTTTTGTTCTACGTATAAGTAAAATCTGCTATGCAATGTGAATGAAAAAGAAGCATTTTGATTCACATTGTTTTAAAGTTGTTGTATAATGATGAGGAAAATAGAATATCGGTCTATCTTCGGGGCAGGGTGAAAATCCCGACCGGCGGTGATGAACGCATGTATTTGTTCTAAGCCCGCGAGCCGTTAAGGCAGGATTTGGTGCGATTCCAAAGCCGACAGTACAGTCTGGATGGGAGAAGATGGAGGTTCAACGTTCAAAAAAGATAAGTATTTGAACGTCTATTTGATGTGCCTTAAATTTCTCCCTTTGCGTTTCGAATGCAAAGGGTTTTTTCATGCTAGAATATTTGGGCATAGCAGAACCTTTCCACATTCCATGAGATGATCGATGGAAAAGGAGAGAGAAATATGAAACAACAGAAGAGTGTAGTAAAAATGATGAGCATTGCGATGCTTTCTAGCATTGCGTATTTGCTAATGATGCTGGATTTTCCATTTCCAGGATTACCACCGTTTTTGAAAATTGATTTTAGTGATGTCCCAGCATTAATTGTAGCTATTATTTTTGGACCACTTTCAGGTGTAATTGTAGAGGCGATAAAAAACGTACTGTATTATGGTATCCAAGGAAGTTTAACAGGAGTGCCAGTAGGGGAAGTGGCGAATTTTATAGCGGGATGTCTCTTTATTCTTCCAGCATCTATGTTGTTCCGTAAACATCGTACAATTAAAAGTTTAACAACTGGATTGATGTTAGGAGCAATTTGTATGACTCTTATTATGAGTGTACTAAATTATTTCATCATTTTACCAGCCTACACTTGGTTCTTAGGTCAACCTGCTATGTCTAGCGGTGCAATGCGTCAAATGATTGTGGCGGCAATTTTACCATTTAATTTAATTAAAGGAATTATCGTAACAATTGTTTTTGTTCCTTTATTTTCTCGATTAAAAGTATGGGTGTTTGCGAAAATGAAAAATGCGTAAATAGAAGATTTGGCATCAGTGGATATTTTTCTGCTGATGCCTTTTTATCTTGTAAAAGTCTGACTGCTAAGAGGTTTCCATTCGTTTAGAAGGAGAATTTTTTTTTCAGTAAAAAATAACCCTCATTATTTGAGGGTTATTTTTGGAGACTATTCAAATTTTAATGCGTCGCCGTCGAATGCTTCGTCTGCCACTTTAATAGAATCTGTTGGGCAACCTTCAAATGCATCCATCATATCATCAACTAATACATCTGGAATTTCAACGATACCTTGGTTGTCGTCTAATGTTACGAATGCAATACCTTCATCATCGTAATCATAAATATCTGGTGCAGCTGCTCCGCAAGCTCCACATGCAATGCAAGTATCTTTATCAACAATTGTATATTTTGCCATCTTTAAATTACCTCCTCGAGAATATGTATAAAAACACTGATAAAAATTCTAATCTTATTGTAAAACGGTTTTTATAACTTTTCAATACAAAGTTATAATGATAATTCTTATCAATTAAAAATGTCAACTAATTTCTTCAATCGTTCATGATATTTTAAAAATATCTAAATAAGATGCATTTTGTTACAATGGAAATAGAAGTAGAGTGAAAGGATGGAAGCGTCATTGCAGCTACAATATACTGTACTATACTGTTTAAAGCAATTAAAAGGTGAACGGACAGTTTCTTCCATTTATCACCTTTTAAAAGGAAAGCGTTCTTCGCAAACGTTTCAGGATGGGAATATGTTTCATCTTTCCTTTTTATTTGGTGTATATAAATCTATAAGACGTCATGATTATGATAAACAGATTGAAACATTATTAAACGCACAACTTATTACATGTGTTCATGAAAATACTTACATTTTATCTGAAGTAGGAGAAAAACAATTAAATGAATGGAGGGAAAAATTTTATTTCCCGAAACATTTACATGGTCTTCAATATGGTGAACTTGGAGAGAATTTTTGGAAAAGACTATCCTTAATTATACAAACTGTCTCAAATTTACAGCAGCAAAATGTGAAATTTATTCCGATTCAGCAAGATACAGAAATTACGAGATGGGTCAAACAATTTATTACGAGCTCTTCTTTTTCAAGAGAATATTTAGCGGAACAGTTATATAAAGAAATCCATTTCATATTAATGAATGTGACTCCTATAGAAGCAAATAGTTTTGTGTACCGTCTAACGGGATATCATCGTATTGGTTATACAACGGAGCAGCTTGGAGATATGATGAAACAAGATGAACATCGCGTATATCTTTTATTTTGGGGAACAATTCATTTCATCATTCAACATGTGCAACATCATAAGCAACAGTTTCCATTGCTAACACAAATTATTGCGTATCCAAATGAAAAAGCAGATCTATTAAGTATATCCACACAAAAAACGTATCAATTATGGAAACAAGGAAGAAGTATGGATGAAATTGCGCGGATTAGAAAATTGAAAGTTGCAACAATTGAAGATCATATTGTAGAAATTGCATTACGTGAGAAAGAATTTCAGGTGGAGCAATTTATAGAAAAAGAAAAAATGAAGCAAATACAGAATGTGATTGAGAAGTTACAAACACGGAAGCTGCGAATATTAAAACAAGCTGCTGGAGAGCATGTTTCCTATTTTGAAATTCGTCTTGTATTAGCGCGAGTAGGGGGATGACATGAGACTTGAAGATGTTTTATATCAGTGGTTTGGATACCGAACATTTCGATCTGGACAAAAGGAAGTCGTTGCAGATTTATTAAAGGGAAACTCTGTTGTCGCGATGCTGCCAACAGGGGGCGGAAAATCGCTTTGTTATCAGTTGCCAGGGCTTGTACAAGATGGAACGGTACTAATTGTGTCACCATTATTGTCTTTAATGGAAGATCAAGTTACACAATTAAAATATATAGTGAAAAATCAAGTTATTGCTCTGAATAGCTTTCGAACAATAATAGAAAAAAAAGAAGCGATGCGACGATTGCATTCTTATAAATTTGTATTTGTATCTCCTGAAATGTTGCAATCAGATGTACTGCTAAAAGAACTAAGAAAAATTCATATCTCTTTATTTGTTGTGGACGAAGCGCATTGTATTTCACAATGGGGATATGATTTTCGAACAGATTATAAAAAGCTAGATCAAGTTATTGCATCCATAGGTTCCCCCCCAGTTCTTGCTTTAACAGCCACAGCTACGAAAGAAGTATTACAAGATATTATTGAAAGCTTACATTTGAAAGATGTGAAGCAACATTTATATTCGATTGATCGCCCTAATATCGCTATGAAAATCGAGTTTGTCCAAACGATTCAAGAGAAAAAAGAGGCATTATTATCTTACGTGAAATATCTACAAGGACCTGGGATCATTTATTGTTCAAGTAGGGCTTGGACTGAGCGTCTTGCAGCGTATTTAAGGGATGAGGGCATTAATGATGTTGCATATTATCACGGTGGAATGGAACATGAAGAGCGGATGTTAATTCAGCAACAATTTATGAATGATCAACTGCAACTTGTTGTCTGTACAAGTGCATTTGGAATGGGTGTGAATAAGCAAAATACACGATATATTATTCATTTCCATTATCCAATTAATATAGAATCTTATTTACAAGAAATTGGACGAGCGGGTCGTGATGGAGAACCGAGCATTGCTATTTTATTATGTAGCCCGCTTGATCATGATTTGCCGCTCACCATTATTGAAGAAGAATTACCAAATGAACAACAAATTCGGTTTTTATTTTCCTTATTACGTGAAACAACGTTACAAAAAAAAGTGTTATCGTTAGAAGATGTAGAAGAAATTTGCTATAATGCAGCAGGATTGAATGAACAATACTGGAGATTTATTCGCTATCATTTTGAAAAGATGAAAATCATACAGCATAGGCAATTGATGATTGAATCCTTGTCTGATGAAGCTGAGCAGAAATTAATTACAGAAGTGAGAACGAGACTTTATAATAAATATGGTCAATTAGAAATGATGAAAGAATGGATAAGGCGAACAGATTGCAAAAGAGAGGAAATCCTTTCGAAATTTGGATATATAAAGGAAATACAGCCGGAAAATTGTTGTAATCATTGCGGAATTCATATGGAAGATTATAAAAAAAAGCAAGCGAGACAATCTGTTTTCGAATATAATTGGGAAGCGGAGTTACAATTGCTTTTCGGATTTAGAGGGAAGGAATGATGGATATACGCAAGAAAAGTATTGAAGACATGAGCCCAAAAGAAATCAGACTGAATTTATATATTACACAAGCAATTGTTATATGTGTGGGAATACTATTAGCGTATACATTTTTTCCGAGTATGGATACATTTTTGGATTTATGGTACTGGGACTTTTCATCTGTTTTTTTTATAGGTGGAGGAGTAGCTTGTGTTATTGTTCTGTTGGATCATATTGCAATGTATCTTTTTCCTGAATCGTGGTTTGATGACGGTGGGATTAATGATCGTATGTTTCAAGGAATGTCTGTGTTGCAAATATTGGCTGTTACTCTTTTGATCGGAACAGCAGAAGAATTTCTATTTCGTGGTGTGATACAAACGTACTTTGGCCTAATTTTTGCAAGTGTAGTATTTGCTGTTTTACATATTCGCTACATTACTAAGCCATTTTTATTTTGTTTTGTGTTGTTAATTAGTATTGTATTTGGTTTTGTGTTTCAATATACAGGGAATTTAGTAATTACAATTTTTGCGCATTTTTTAGTCGATTTCATAATGGGATTACAATTAAGAAATCAAATGATAGATGGTGGTGACCGGGATGACGACAAGGCCGACAACAGAGTTTGAAGAGAGTTTGAATGAGTCAACGCAAACAGAAGAGGGTTTACCGCCACGTAGTGAAGTTCATAAAGACAAAAAAAATCAAAAATCAAAATTTAAAATAAAGCACTTTTTTGTTCGGATTTTAACAGTATTATTTATCCTTCTCCCTATTGGGGTTTTATGGTATACCGAGCGTTACGTTGTAGAGAAAAACAAAGAATCTGAGGCTAATTCTGAACAAAGTCCATTTGAAGTTATTTTTTTTGATTCAAAAAAGAAAACAAATCATGAATCAAAATCATCCTCATCAGAGGCATTTCAGTTTCATACAGTGAAAGAAGGAGAGACTTTGGAAGAGGTTGCAAAGAAATATTTTCCGAACGAAGATGGAATAGCAATTATAAAGAAATATAATGAGATAGCAGAAGGATTGAAACCAGGGCAGGTATTGAAAATTCCGAAGAAGACAGGGGCAGAAAAGAAGAAATAAAGAGAAATTTTCATCCTGTTATTTGCTGATGGTAAGCCCCTATCTAAAGTTTGTGAGAAATTTGAAGAAGATAGCCGGGGGATAACTGCTGGTGTGTATCAATCTTATTACAAATAAGTAATTTGATGAAGAAAACCTTCTACTGATCGTAGAAGGTTTTTCTTCAAGATGTGTTATGATGTGATTATATAAATTCATTTTAATCTTTCGACATATAATTTGCTTCTATGCAGAGTACAACATGACCTGTACTTGATTGTTTTCTTTGTTTGAAACCTCGAATGTGGCAGGAAAAGGCCCTGACAGCTTCTATGCACGGCCAGATGCTCTCGTCCTTCACTAAAAGAG
>Ga0102589_1001178_pt1 | contig 38397 bp, 41 predicted proteins | sample AraplaMF_Col_mLB_FD_76858 | JGI IMG/M metagenome (GOLD analysis project Ga0102589, IMG submission 76858) | Arabidopsis root microbial communities from the University of North Carolina, USA - plate scrape MF_Col_mLB | ecosystem: Host-associated > Plants > Roots > Endosphere | place: USA...
AATACCGAACTATATCGCGCCGTCAAACGTATGAAAGTATGGATTCCCGAAGAATCTATGAAGCAAGGAGAAACCCTCTATTTCCACAAAGTCATAGGCAATCTCATCTGGATTCATGAAAATTCCAGCAATCGCAAGCTTCTATCGGATTGGTGGGACGAAGCGGTCAGCGAGGAATTAGCCACACTCTGGAATGTAGATCGCCAGAAGCTGTGCCGCGCTTTTCGCGAGTCATTCGGAGGGTGAATTGGCAAGCAAAAAACAGGTAGCTGTCCAGCGTATGGACGAAGCTACCTGTTTTATTGTAGCCCGAATAAATCTGCTATTGGGCCGTCTTTATCTTTGACTTCATCATCTCGTAATGGTTCTCGATTTGCTGCTTCAGAATAAACGCTCTTAAATTACGCTCATATTCTTCAGAGACCTCCAGCAGCTCCGCCCCATAGAAGATTCCCTCTTCCGATACTTGCTTGCGAACGATCATGAAGATGCACGGGAATCGATATCCTAGATCCAATTCGCCATGAAACTTCGTATGGATGGAGAACAACTCTGTCTTGGGCAGAATGAAGCCTATCCCTTCCAGGCTGATATTCGACAAGTTAAAGGACAACGGCTCATCTAATACGAACAAATCCTCATGACGTACAATTTTAAGAATATGGCCGCCCTTATTCGTCGCGATCCGTGGATACTTCCGCTTGTCCTCGAACTTGCTCTGATGGTTCGGCGGATGAATAATGAGGATGGCTCCCTCATATTTTGCAATGACAGAAGATTGCAGAATATGGATACCTACCGGCGAATAGATTGTAATTTTGACCGATTCACCGAGCTCGAAATCTTGGTATTCCGCAATTTCAACTTCGAGTAAATCGCCTTCCGCATACGTCAGCACACCCGTTGATACATAATCTTTCCGTTCTACGACTGTCCTGCAGTTGAGCAATGAGGTTAGCGGAACAGATTCCCGTTCATTCGTATACTTCTTATCTTCCAACCTGCCGTCCCTCCAAATCTATTCATGTCGTCGATACACCATATATTACCATAGACCATTTAAGTCGAACACCCATCCTAGAATAACTAGGCTACTTACGCGTCAGCGGCGGCAGCAAATCTTGGCAAGCCCGCTCTAGATAAGGCGATATATGAAGGAAATCGCGGTATTGCACGTACTCCTGAACCCACTGCTCTCGGTATTCTGCGGCCGCACTACCTTTCACTGCTCGAATCAGAATATTCTTCGGCGTATGCTCCATATCAATGAACTCGAGTAGTTGCGTGCGATAGCCGAGAAGGTCAAGCAGCTTGGCACGCGCTGCATCGGTTGCGAGCGCAGAGAATCGCTCTTTCAATATGCCATGGGACAACAATGGCTCAAGGGCCGGATTATCGATCTGGCGGAATAATTCATGCTGACAGCATGGGACAGAGAGAATGACATTCGCTCCCCAACGCACGGCTTTCTCGAGGGCCGCATCTGTCGCCGTATCACACGCATGAAGCGTTACGACCATATCCACCTGCTCTAGTTCATTGTACTCGGCAATATCGCCGACGAGGAATCTCAGCTGCCCATAATCGAGACGTTCTGCAAGCTGCTGACAATGTGCGATGACATCGGCTTTGAGATCCAGTCCTACGACATGCAGGGACAAGCCTTGCTGCACTTTCAAATAATGATACATCGCAAAGGTCAGATAAGACTTCCCGCAGCCAAAATCAACGATCGTAATCGTCCGATCCTTCGGCAAATGCGGCAATACATCTTGGATCATCTCCAAGAACCGATTGATCTGCCTGAACTTATCGTATTTCTTCGCTAGCACTTTTCCGTCGGCATTCATGATACCGAGTTCAATCAAGAACGGAACGGGTTCCCCTTCTTCGAGGACATACTGCTTCTTCCGATTATGCGTTAAATCGGCTGCGACCGCAGCCGTCTTCTTCCGGATCACCGTCACCTTATTCTTCTTCGAGAGCAGCACTTGCAGCTCCTCTGAAGTCGTCCGAAGCAGACCCTGCCGGAATGTGTGCTCGAAGAGCTCGGCAAGCTTTGCCCCAGCCTCTTCAAGCGGGACATTCTCATGCGTGACCCGCTTCGCATAATGATATTCAAACTGCACATACAGCTGCTTCCGAAGCTCAATCGTCTTCAAGAGCACCTTCGTATACATATCTGGCAGCTTATGCCGTAATTGACTCATCGTCCCGGACACCAGCTTACCTTCTTGAACGAGTCCATTGAGCATTTCGCCCATGGATTCAATTGTATAGGATTCATTAGCCAAAATTGTTGCCTCCATTTCTTACTTAAGCCTTCCATCGTCCTGAAGCTGGGCGAGCCCTTGCTCTACTTCTTCCCGAGGAAGTCTACCCTCCTCCAGTGCCTCGTCCGTCTGCTCCAGCAAACGATTGTAGAAGGCAATGCCTTCCGAGAAGATCTCGGGTTCCCGATGATAGAGATGGAAGAGATGATCTTCGGCCTTCGCATAGTTTCCTATTCCCTCATAGTGCCTCCACAGGAGCTGATGCAAGGTACTCGTGAGATAAACCCCTTGCAGCTGGGCTTCAAGCCCTTGGATCTCATCGTTAGTCTTCACCCATTTTACAGGATAACCCTGCGTTGATGCATAGGTAAACAAATGCAATGCTTTGGTCCGCAGCTGCGCTGCTTTCTCGGTGTCTTGCCGCTTCTCTTCAATCATCGCCTGCTCCTTAAGCAACATCGCGACACCCTGCAATCGATCCGATTCAAGCACACCATTAAAGGTGAACATCTTGATCAGATCCTCGGCAGATAGCGATTGAAGCAGCGGTCCGCGAAGGCGGAATTTACGCTGCAAGAGCTCATCGATTTCCCACTCCGCCTCCGTCAATTTATTATCCTGACGAAGACCCATCACTTTGCCGAGCACACTGGTCATCTCTTCAATTAATCGCACCAAATAATCTCTCTGGAACATCCCTCTCACCTACCCCTGCCATAAATATTGATCTATGACTTCAATCCGTTCCGATACAGCAAATAAGAATAGATAGCCGGAATAATGGTGCTAAGCAGCAACACAGAAATAAACGTCATCAGGAAATAAAATGTAGGAAAAAATGCTGCGACGATCATCAGCAAGCCGCCGACGAACCAGCATTTTCCGCCGAACCGATGCGTCTTGCGCCAGACTTCCTCGCTTGCTAGCGTCCAAGGCGTGCGAATTCCCATAAAGTAAGTAAATCGAATTCGGCCCATTATATTCCCCAGAATGATCCATAAGATCCCGAGACCCAGTGATGCCACCATGTTCATGGACACCGGATATCCTAAATTATACGCAATCCCAAACCCAAAAATAAAGTGAATGAACAAGACAACCGCCCAGCGTGAAAGTTGAAATGTCGATTCGAACAGCGAATAGTTGGCTTTGCGCGGATCGAGGTTTCGAGTCATTTTAATAACGATCGGCAATAAGATAGCCAACCCTCCATACAATAACCAGAATGCCCATTTGTCCATCGTCCGCGTAGGATTTCCATTCAGATCGAATTTCGAGATGACTTGGTCGGGCAGCCGCGGATAGAACAAGGAAGCTAGCACGAACAAGAGGGTGCTGACAACGATCAGTATAGTATCCTTGCGATCCCATATCTTCGATGGATTGTCTTTCGTTTCTGAGGTATTCATCGCCTTTTCCCTCCTATTTATCCTTCTGAATCATGTTCAGGAACCAACCGAGCGCCTCTTGAATGACGGTCGTATTGAGCGAATAGATAATGTTCTGACCCTGACGTTGATCCACAATTAATTGTGCATGCTTCAGACTGTTCAGATGATGTGAAATACTTGGTTTCGTCATGGCAAAATGATCAGCGATTTCACCTGCGGACATATCCCGTTCTTTCAACAACACCAGAATCTGACGCCGCGTCGGATCTGCCAGTGCCTTGAAGGCATCATTCACGAATGCTCCCTCCATTCCTTAGATAATTAGGTAATCTTCTAAATGTATTTTATGCAATCCTTAGCGATGTGTCAATAAAACCTCCTTCCTCAGCAAAAAAGAGGCCTCTCATAGCATCCAAACTAGGACATCCTTAGGCCTCTCTCTATTAAAAATTATCCATACACTCGCTGCAAAAAGCTGCGCAGAACTGGTACCAACTTGTCCGGCGTCTCCACCATGCTCATATGCCCCGCAGCAGGGATGATTGCCGGCTCAATATGCGTTGCTTCTATGGTAAACGCTTTGTCTGGCGGCACGATCTGATCTTGCTCCCCAGCAACGATTAGAACTGGCAATTGCGTCTGTTGCAATACGTGATTGCGATCAGGACGCGATCGCATCGCAAGGCTCGCACCGGTTGCACCTGCTGGCGCTGTTCCATAACCTATTTGCTTCGCCTGCTCAACAAGCTCTGGCATCGTCGTGACATGTTCAGGTGCGAACAATTTCGGTACAAGGCCATCGACAAATGTCCGGATGCCTTCTTCTTCTATCGTCTTCACCGCTTTTAACCGGTTCTCGCGCGCTTGCTCCGCATCGGGATTCGCCGTTGAATGGACAAGGGAGAATCCATGAAGCCGGGCAGCATATTGTTCAGCGAATGCTAGGGTTATATAGCCTCCCAGCGAATGTCCGAATAAGACGGCCTTTGCAATCCCTAGCTCGTCCAGCAATTCCACAATATCTTGCGCCATAGCTTCGATTCCGAACTCCGTACCGATCACAGCCGATTGTCCATGCCCCCGTAAGTCGGGTGTAATGACCTGATATTCCTGCGCCATTGCGGGAACGACAGCTTCCCAATAATCTGAACTGCCGCAAAACCCGTGCAGCATCACAATGGGATTCCCTTTACCTTGCACCTTGTAAAATAATCCTGCCTTTGTCTTTCCTTGTTTGATTCCTGAGCTCATATGCGTTCCCTCTTTTCAATCTCTATTTCGATGTTGAGATCACGACGCTTCGCGTCTGATTATAGGCGAATTCATGTTCAGGGTCTGTAACAATGAGTGTATGTTCCCCTCGCAAGTCATTCCAGAAACATTCCACACCTTTGCCTTGCGCAGTCCCCCCAAACATTTTGCAGCCTACACAATAACTCATCAATTGCTGTTCATTGAAATTAACAATTTTATTACGCATGCAGCAATAGACTTGTCCATCCTTCGATTTTATATTCACATGATTCATCCATGTCATTGTCCATCTCTCCTCTTGGCCTCTAGAGCACCTGTGTATTAGCGTACCTAGATTATATGCGGCCTATATTAAAAAGAGACTCGAATTTTGTAAACAAATTAAAAAAATTTCTGCATGCGGATCGTCCTGGATCTACTGGCTCAATAGCGCATGCGCAAGCCCTTCATCAACTGCGCTGACAATCTGCTCCGCCATCTGCATCACATGATAGAGCGAAGTCATCTGTAGCGTCCAATACGGCTTCGGTCCGCTTACATTCACGACGCCTGCAACGCTGTAATGCCCGACCTCCGGCAGTCGCCCTCCTACGGATTCCGCAGGCTTCAACGGTTTACGCGACACAACGTATTGTCCGACCATTGAAGGATGGCCTAGACAGGCATCGACTGCTACGACGATATGATGCTGCGGGATGGTCTTCAATCGGGTTGTAAGATTCGTCGCATCGCATGGATTGGCCAACGTACCGATCACATGCTTGAATCCACGCTGTTCCAGCAAAGTACCAAGGAAGGGACCGAGTGCATCTCCTGTCGAACGATCCGTACCAATACAGACAAACGAGAGATGATCCACTGAATGAGCGGTGAAAATCGACTGAAAAAAAGACGATAACTGATCCGCTGTCATTTTCTGCCGAGAGCTCCCTACCGATGAACTCGAATTCAATTCATGCATCGTCACCCAACCCCTCCTTGCATTAATCTGTCCGTATATTGCTATGATTGTAACTGAACAATAAGTTCATGGCAATTTTTTGAGCACCTGTGATTTGAATCATGCTACAATAAAGATATTGAACCTGGAAAGGATGAATAATGTGGATCTTACTCAACCAACACAAGAAAACGTAGAATATATGATTGAAGCCATCAAAACCAAGCTCAAAATGGCAACCGCCGCTGCGATGCAAGCTTCATCCTTCTCCGTCGAACGTTATGAAGATATTCAAGAACTTTACGATATCGTCGTAAGTAAGCAGAACTTCAGCATTAGCGAAATCGAGGCTCTAGTCTCCGAGTTAGGCAAACTCAGACACTCCTAATTCATGAAAAACAGGCACTGCTCTTTCCGAAGAGCGGTGCCTGTTCTGTTCTATTCTATGTATTAGGCATGCAAAATGGAACGTACCGCAGCCATTCGCTCCGAATCGATCGGTGCAAGGGACTTGCCGTCTACTCGCACACCTGATCCGAAATGAACCTGCTGTACACCTGTCTCGTGTAAGAAAGGCACAAGCTTCTCCGCTTCTGGCGATAACCCGCTCCCCGCCAAGATCGTACAATGCGTTCCGGCCGTACGCTCGACCATCGATCGAATGCGATCCATTGCATGGAGAACATTCGGCTGTCCGCCTGAAGTAAGAATGGTCGTTATCTGTGGATAGACAAGGATCTGCTCGAGCGCCGCCATTTGATCCTGAACTTCATCAATGGCACGATGGAACGTCATTTTCATATCTCCTGCGCGATCCAATACCCGTTCCAGCAATCGAATATCGATTTCGCCTTTGGGCGTTAGAGCCCCGAAGACTATCGCATTCGCACCTGCCCGTTTAATATGCCGAACATCCGACAGCATCGTACGAATATCTTCACGATCATATTCGAAAGAACGGCTGTGAGGTCGAATCATAACATTTACTGGAATATTGACCGATTTGACCGCTTCCTCAATCAAACCTATGGACGGAGTCAAGCCTCCCTCCTGCATCGCCGTAATGAGCTCAATCCGATCCGCCCCATACGCGGCAGCCGCTTTAACTTCCGTTAAAGTCGTCGCAATCACTTCGAGAATTACACGCTGCTTCATAGCTTAAATACCCCCTTGCTGTAGCCTACAATTTTGCCCGCATCATTCCGGATGTCTGCAGGGAACCGCTCATGAATTCGCTCAATCGTCTCGCGATTGTCATATTGAATCTGTTCTAGAATCGAGACCACGATACGCGCCCATTCTTCATCGGAACCGTCAATAATTTTGAAGGCGAATCCAAGTTGTTCCTTCCTTAGACTAAACCCATAGATCCCTTTGAAGCCGCCTTTAGCGACAATGTTCGAATCTTGCAGCAAAGTCGAGCAAATCCGATTCGTACCCGAGACATTCTCAGGATACGCATGCATCGCAGAAGTGATCTTACGAACCGCTTCTCGTGTCTCTTCATCTTCGATCAACTCTGGACAAGCAAGCTTCAAGTAAGCTGTCGCAATATTCCGCAGCGGAAGCGCAAATACGGGAAGCCCGCAACCATCAATTCCACGCGCAATTTGATCTTCTGGCATCTCAGCCATCGTGGCGAGTGTCTTCACAATCTCAAGCTGTGCCGGATGATTCGGGTCTTCATAGCCTTCGAGCGAATAGCCCATCAGCTTGCAGTAAGATAGTACACCGAAATGCTTGCCTGAGCAATTATGATAAATCCGTCGTTCGTGGCCTTGATCACGAATGATTGTCTCTCTTGTTGCACGGTGCATCGGATAACTCTTCGCGCAGACCAAGTTCGACTCCTCAAGCCCTGTATGCTTCATGAAATCCTGTAAAGTATCCATATGAAAAGACTCGCCGCGATGCGAAGCCGTCATTATTGCAATCTCGCGATCCGTTAATCCATAAGCTTCATGAATGCCGGCCCGAATCCCCGGAATGGCCTGAAATGGCTTGCCTGCAGAACGCAGGAATGCCACATAATTGGCGTCGCCTACCTCATACTTCACTTGTCTATCTATTCCAACACCGCAAATATGGCCACGATGCAAACATTCGAGGGTCTCGTTACGGTATTCCTCCACTAATACTTGTTCCATGATGATAACTCCCTTTCGGATCGTACTCCCTTTCAAGTATACAACAAAAAGCTACCCTCGGGCAGGATAGCTCTTCCTTTGAAGCTTCTTCACTTCACGGCTTTCTGAACATAGACATGCAGCTGTCTCCACTTGCCGTCCTCCCAAGTCCATAAGGAATGCACATAGGCAATCACGTCATCATCGCTGGCACCCGTAACCTTTTGTACACCCTGTAAATCCGTCGTTCCGTTCTTATCGAAATCAACAGGCTGAATCACTTCGAATGATGCATTCGACACCTTTGTTGGACGCAGCAGCTTACCATTTTTATAATAGCCTGCTGCATCGTACTTTTCCTTCCGATCCTTCATATTTACAGCGTAGGTCTCTTGCCCCTTCGCCTTCAACGTAATCGTGTAATCATTCTCCAGTTGGCCGACGATTTCGATCGGATTCGGTGCAGGCATCGGAACAACCTCTTGGTTCTTCACCGTATACAGTCGATAATTTGCTTTCTCTGTGTTGCTTCCCTTCGGAAGCTTCACAAGGACATCATTCACCTGATCCCCATTCAAATCGCATACGATCATGCTCGGTCGATACCCGCCTTGGATGAACGTGACACTGGTCTTCTGATGTTTCACATCTTTGTAGATCAGATAGACGAGCTGATAATGATCCGAATTGGGATCGTCCTTGCCGCCTAGCAACCCGATCTGTTCCTGCTCACGATCCCCTGTTATGTCTCTCGCATCCGTCTGAAGCCATTGCAAATTCCGAAGCGCATTCAGCTGCGGATGATCTGGAATTTCCATAGGTACCGTTACGGACTGCTCAGGTGCGACTGTTACAGGCGATGACGCAGCAGATGCAGAAGAACGTAAGATGCCTGGAAATAAGATACTTGACATAACGGTAATACAGATGACAGCAATCCAACTCGATATCGCGCGTTGCTTCATACAGCACATCCTTGTCTCTATCGTTTATTACCGATTAGGATGGCAAGATCGACCAAGGATTATGTACCGATACAGCACTCGCGTACGTAAGATGATTATTTGGACTCGGAATTCTCAATCACTTGCTTGAAAATCGAAGTCAGATGCAACACATCCTCATCCGATACATTACCGAATAAATCGTTCATCAGCTCATGTCTGCGCTTCGCGATTTCCTGCAGGGTCTTAATCCCCTTCTCCGTAATTTTCAAATATACAACGCGCCGATCCCGCTTATCGCGCAGCCGCTCTGCATATCCGCCAAGAATCAGCTTGTCCGAGCATCCGGTCACAGCACCTGCTGTAATATAGATGGCCTCGGCAATATCTGAACCTTTCATCGGACCTTCTACATACAATTTATCGAGTACAAGAAATTGCGTCCTTGAGAGCTCACTATTCACATTTCTAGCCCATTCAGACTGCACCTTTCTCATGAACTTCCTAAATTCATTCTCCATTTCCATAAGGTTCTCACGTTTAGCCAACGTACAACCTCCTCTAGGTCATAATAATTGTAACCACTCCATGAACCATCCAACAGTATATGACTTTTTCTTGATAGGGGTCAATACCCGCTATCACCTTTCCCTATAGGGATTATCCCGGTTGAGGCTTCCTTCGTTCGACAGGATTCGTAATATTATTTTAAATAGATTGATACCTTGATGTAACCCTAGGGCGTTTGAACACGTATAAAATATAAATGTAGCATACATATCCAACCCGTCCGAAATATGCTAATGACAAGGACGGACTGACAGGAGGTACATCCTTTATGAGACAAAAAATCATCGCCCTGACCCTATCGTTATCGATTCTCGCCACATTCCCTGCAGCGGCGTTCGCTGCAGACCATACGAAATCCGGTTCAGACAACCCGCCTAAAATTGGACAAACTTTTTCACTAGATGGCGTAACCGTTCCAGAGAACACCGTGCTAATCGACCAGCAAAAGATTGATGTAAACAAAGATGGCGTGCTGGACACTGCGTATGTGGTTGGAACCCGTGAAGATAAGGAATCCCCTTATTCCCTAGACATTAACCTTATTGTTGTCGATGGCAAAACATCCAAAATCATGAACGCGAACCTTATCGGATTCGATGGCTACATGCCTTATATTAATTTTGCAGGCGACTTCAACGGCGATAAAGCGAATGACATTATGCTGACGGCTGATACAGGCGGATCAAGCGGCTATATTACGAGTCGCATCGTCTCGTTCTATAACAATACACCCAAAGTTATTCTATCCGATAATTTACGGATTAAAGGCAATCTAGCCACGTTCAATTCGCTTGATCCCCTTGACACGAATGGGGATGGGATCTACGAATTGCTCAGCGAAGAGCGACTTACCGGGGATAGCAATGCCAAAACCATCGGCTATGTGAACACCACGCTATCCTACCGAAACGGCGAGTTCAGCGTCATGAAGCAAGCAAAGACGAAAGATGCACTAAGCTCTATTCATACGAGTCCGGCTCAAGATTTCATGTATGTCATCCCTGCATCATGGGACGGCATTGTGGACATAGAGAAATTGAACCAAGCGAAGCTGGACAAGATGAAGCACGGCGGCGTTTACTCGGAACGGATTATGTATACACCAAGAGGTTCCAAAGCCAATGATGAGATGATCCTCTCCATCACGAAATATACGAAGAAAGAGTGGGCATCCCTTGCCAAGGGCCCGAATAATGGCGTCGTTGTTGGAACGCAAAATGATAAGGTCTACGTGATCGAGACACCGCAGTCGAATCCTTATCCAAATGGAAGTAGAGATGCGCGAATCTTCAATGATCTAGTCTCTTACATTCCAACATTCAACCGGATGTTCAGCGTAACGACACCAACATTCAGTACGCCAGACAAATTCTACTCAATTACCAAACCGATTACGGCACATAAAACAACAACAAGTAAAGCACTCGGTACGTTGATGCCTCAGATCGTCACGATTAACAATGAGAAGCTCGATACGAAGGGGAACAAGTGGTATCAAATCCGCGATGCGAAATTCGGAGAAATCTGGTTTCAAGTCCCTAAGTAATCGTAAAACAAGCCCACTGCGCAGTTCATCTGTACAGTGGGCTTATTAGATTGATGTTGCCTTCTATAATTTGACTGGTACACCAGTCGCTGCGGAATGCAAAGCAGCTGTTGCTATCCGCTGCGATCGGATCGCATCCTGATAGGTGGAGCGAATATGCTGGGTATCTCCAGTGCGTACCGCATGGATGAACGCATCATTTTCATGGGCATATGGATTGGATTGGTTCTGAAGTGTATACGTCTCATCCTTCGTCCGATCTACAAGTTGGTTCGAATGAATCTCCATCACGCCTTGATCGGTATAAATATGAAGCCCTACTGGACCGGATGTCGGCAAAATACACGTATTCGAGATGTTCGCCACGGCTCCGCTCGCAAGCTTCAAGGTCACGGTACCGACATCCGCAACGGTAACGCCTTCCTCGACCTGATGCATGACGCGATTCGCATAAGCAGCATAAACTTCGGTCACTTCACCCAGCGTATAACGGAGTAAATCAACCAAATGGGTCGTCTGCTCGAGGAATTGGCCGCCAGAGCCCTCCTGCTTGCGCCACCATCCGACCCCCGGCATGCCGCCCATCCATGTACCGAGTGCCATCCCTACGGTTCGACCCTGTAAGAGCTCCAACGCTCTCTGCACAGCATCGGTATACCGGAAATGATAACCTACCGAAGTAATAAGGGATTTCTCCTGAATGTGTGCGTAGAGCTCCGCAGGGAGTTGATCATCTAACGCAATCGGCTTCTCGATAAAAAACGGAATGTTCCGCGCAATAACCGACTTCTCCATCTCCCCATGCGCAAATGGAGGTACACAGATATAGACGGCATCCAGCTTCTCCTGATCGAGCATATTCTCAACATTCTCGTAAGCTGATACGTCACGCCATTTTCCTGCCAAGCGCTCAGCCTTCTCCATACTTGTCCCACATACAGCGCTTACATGTACACCTTCCATTTGCTCTAATAAATTGCAGTGCATCTCTGAGAACCATCCGGTTCCGATCATCCCAATCTTCATTGACCGATTCCTCCCCATTCATTGAATTTCATCATGCATGACGATCATCCCAAATCTCGTAACCTTCTAGCCCCATCCACGGCCCGTGCGCTTCACTTCATCCATGATCGCTCGTACACCTTCTTCAATGCGATCCTCGTGAACACGAGTAATACTTAGCCGAAGGAATTTGGAAGAAGGCGTATGATCTTGCAAAAAGAAATGTTTGCTTGGTACCGTAATGATGTTGGCCCGCTTCAGCTTCGTATGCAGCTGATCCATATTGACGACTTTCGGCAGCACCAACGAAATATACACGCCTTGTTGGACGGGAGCGACTTCTACCCATTCTGATGCTTGTACTTGCGTAAGCGCTTGGTTCATTCGATTCATCCGAGCCGCATAGAGCTGTATAATTTTGCGCTTATGCCGTTCGAACATCCCATTCTTGAGGTAAATCTCTAGTGCCCCTTGAGAGACAATCGAAGAATCGGCATCAGAAAAGGTCTTATATTGCACGAGGGTCGGATGAAGCAGTTTGGGTACTACCGCTGCACCGATTCGAAGCCCAGGGAATATGACTTTGGAGAAGCTTTTCAAATAAATCACATGTTCAGACGTATCATAGCTATAGAGCGGATTCATCCGAACTTCGCTTCCCAAGTCCCCCATATAGTCATCTTCGACAATATAGACATCATACCGCTCGGCTAGCCGTACAATCGCTTTCCGTTCCGCAAGGGTATAGGAAGTCCCCAGCGGGTTCTGATACCTTGGCATCGTATAGAAGAACTTGATGTTGCCCTGCTTAAAAATCTTCTCCAGCGCATCCAGATCCAAGCCGCGGGTTGTCCGCTCAATGCCAGCTACCTCCACGCCTTCCTGCTCTAGAAACCGCTGGTAGATCTCATAGCTCGGCTGCTCAATCAGAATAACGGATTTACCGTTCGGAAAAGGCATGCGTGTCAGAATGTTCAGCGCTTGCTGTACACCCGACGTAACAACGATCTGATTCAGCTTCGCGAACACTTGATCATCGGCAAGATGCTTCACCAGCATATGACGGAAGCTCTCTAGCCCCTGAGAATCCCCATACGTGAACAATTGATATTGATACGTATCGATCGCACGATTCAGACAATGTTGAAAATCAAGGTACGGGAAAATATGCAGGTCTGGTGATGCCGACGAGAAATCTAGCTTGTCGTTGTCCTTCCCTTGATCCCACTGTTCTCCGCGACGATCTACCACATAATATCCACTCTGCGGCATTGCATAAATGATATGTAGACGTTCGAGTTCTGCATAGGCACGAATAATGGTGCTCTTACTGCATCCATACATCTCGGATGCATCACGGATCGAGGGGAGCTTGTGACCAGGAACATACTGACCTGTGCGAATTCGTTCTTCCATATCCGTCAGTACGGATACATATTTAGCCATCAACACACCGCGTTTCTATTTAAAAATCATGAACCACTTGAAACTGTACCGATACAATTTAGTTAAATCCATCTCGTCAACTTCTAGTTATTATCGTATCTTCAGTATAACGATTCACACTATCACTGAATAGAAGGAAGATCGTCATTTTCAATAAATCCATGGGATTTATTCTAGGAGGAATATTTTGTATGAATTCACAACAAAGCAATAAACTTGCCGTCGTATCCGCGGTCATCAATGCTTGCATCATCGGCTTATCATTCCTGTTCATGAAGAGCGCGCTCCAATCGGCGGACCCCTTCACCGCGTTAGCCTATCGGTTTATCCTGTCGTTCTTGGTTCTTAGTATCCCTGTTGCGCTTGGGTGGATCAAAATCGATCTTCGCGGCAAATCACTACGTCCGATTCTAGGCATGGCGATCTTGTATCCGACTCTATTCTTCGCGCTCCAAGCCTTCGGATTGCAGCACGCATCCTCTGCTGAAGGAGGCATTCTCTATGCATTTACACCCGTCTTAACGGTCCTGTTCGCGGGATATTTCCTGAAAGAACGTACAATGCTTAAGCAAAAGTTGGCCATTGCACTCTCGGTATTCGGGGTATTGTTCGTAGTTATTATGAAAGGCACGAAGCTGGATATGTCTCATCTTGCGGGGATTATCTTGTTGTTCCTATCCGTCCTGTCCTTCTCAGGATACAGCGTATTCGCCCGGAAGCTCTCCAGCCAGTTCCGTCCCATCGAGTTGACTTATATCATGATGGCGATCGGCAGTGTGGCCTTCGGTGCCATGGCACTGATTCAACATGGCATGAGCGGTACGATGGATCAATTGATTCAACCCTTGTCCATCGGCTCCTTCTGGATTGCGATTCTCTATCTAGGATTACTCTCTTCCCTCATGTCGCTGTTATTACAGACGTATACGTTGTCCAAAATGGAAGCTTCCAAAATGAGCGTATTCTCCAATCTTGCAACTGTCGTGTCCATGATTGGCGGAGTGCTTGTATTCGGTGAACAGATCTCAATCTATGATATTCTCGGGTCTGTCATGATTATCATCGGCGTTATCGGCACACTCATATGGGGAAAGCGTAAGACAGCGCAAGCAGAATCACTGAACACGAACAGCCATGCCGTGACGCCTCCCTCACAAGTACGTGCGAATCAATAAGCTTGCGATTGAGCTTGAACGACGAGCACTTCGCGAACGAATCGACCTTTGTGAACCTGACAGCGGTCTACAATCTCGAAGCCAGCATGGGTAACCGATTCGTCGATCGGCTCCGTTGTAATCAATACGACGCGATCTGCGAATCGGTACGCACTGCGCAGCATTGACAGCCGCTCTTCATCCGAGAGCCTCGAGCATAGGTTATAAGGCAGATCGATGATCGCCGTATCATAATGATCCGTAATATCCCGCATATCGCCTAATGTAACCACATTCGAGTATCCAAAGTGCGCAAGATTCAGCCGTGCTCCACGGGTCGTTAACGGGTTGATATCCCGACCTACAATGTCGATTCCCATCGATAATGCTTCAAGTAATACGGTCCCAATGCCGCAGCATGGATCTATGACTCGAACGCCCTCCACTTCGGGGACGGCAATATTGGTGACGGCACGCGCAAGTCTTGTACTCAGTGCCGTCGAATAATTCTGAGGCTTATCTTGATGTTGCTTCCAGATCGCCTTACTCTGCATGCACTCACCGAGTATCCAACCCTCCATATACTTCGTAACGCCGAGTATAAGCTCTGGCTTGCGCATATCCACCTTGCCGCGGATCGCTGCTCCAAGCTTCCGTTCAATCACTCGCTCCTCATCATAGGATACAAATTCACCTGATTTATAATATACGACCTTAAATGTCTTTCCCTGCTGGATTTGTAGGGAATCAACCTGCTCAACCAGCTCATCAAGCGTTGGAGCCGTGTATTCGATTGTAATCCGTTCATGAATGAAAGGACTACGGCTTGGATCAATAAGGTGCTCTGAGATGAGACTCTTGGCACCGATCTTCGCTCCTCTGAACAATGTACGTAGTTCCAATTGACACAACGCTTGTTCATCTTCATGTGCTGCATACGTATATAAATAGCTCTTCATTCGTATTAACCTCTTCCGTTATTCAACCTCTAGCCAGTATAGCGGATATTCACCCCCTGCTCCAGCAAAATAGCCATGATAGATAGCCGATCCTACATCGCTATCTATCATGGCTATTCTAAGTTTCGCTTCAAATGACATGCAAACTCATACCGTTATTGTGCGTAGTGCTGCTGGTACCAAGAAGCAGCTGCTTCTACCTCTGCTCCTGTCAGCTGATGACCCGCATTTCCCCAGTGGAGCGTGACGGTTGCTCCTGCTCCCCGCAGAAGCTGATCCAGCTCTTCGGATTCAGATCTCGAACAAATTGGATCATTGGTACCTGCACCAATGAAGACTTGCGTTCCCTCTAGGCTAGGGAGCGTGATCCCGCGACGCGGAACCATCGGATGATGCAGAACAGCAGCTCTCACAGCGTTCGCATAATGGAATAGCAAGCTGCCGATGATATTCGCGCCGTTCGAATAGCCTACGGCAATGAAGTTGCTGCGATCCAGCCCATACTGCGCTTTCGCTTGATCTAGAAACTCATAGACTTCCTTTGTGCGGAAGATGAGATCCTCTTCATCGAACACACCTTCAGCCAGCCGTCTGAAGAAGCGCGGCATGCCATTCTCCAGTACGTTGCCGCGTAGGCTGAGGATACTGGACGATGGTGAGATATGTTTGGCTAACGGCAGCAGATCTCGCTCCGTACCGCCTGTGCCATGAAAAAGTACAAGCGTTGGTGCATTCGGATCTGTGCCTTGCTCGAATAGATGAATCATGCTTGTTCCCCTCCTAATACTCGCACCTCGATCGGGTACAAATTCGCTTCCAGCTGAGCGCGCCGCGGCTCGAACCACTTCGGCAGCATCAACTTCTCGCCGAGTGCACTAGGATCTTCATCGCGTGCGAAGCCTGGAGGATCCGTCGCAATCTCGAACAGAATCCCGCCTGCTTCACGGAAATAAAGTGCATGGAAGTAATTACGATCCAGAATATCGGTCGGTTTATATCCGCCTTGGATAACAGCCTGCTGCCACTTGGCATGCTCTTCATCGTCTTTGGCCCGCCATGCAATATGGTGCACGGTGCCTGCCCCGCCATGACCCCATTCCACATTATTCGCGACAACATCGATCAAGTTGCCGATCTCCCCGGTTGCTTGATACCGTACGTATCCTACATCTTCTCCGACCTTCGTTAGCCCCAGCACATTCTCCAGCACATCTATTGTGCGCTCTGAATTGACACTGAATAACACGGCACCGCCGAAGCCTTTAATGGCAGCCGTTGTCGGTATTCCGCCGAACGACCACGCACTCGGCTTGCCAGCCCCACGTTCAACGAGCTCCAGCTGCAGTCCCTCACGATCTGCGAATTGCAGGTACTTCTCGCCGAAACGTTCAGCCGTCGAGGTCGAAATCCCAAAACGCTTCAAGCGTTCCTCCCAGAAGCCCATTGCGCCTGGCGGGATTACATAAGTTGTTCTCCCTACTTGTCCTCCGCCAACCCGTCCTCTGCGTGATTCAGGCCACGGGAAGAAAGTGATCACTGTACCTGGATTACCAGCCTCATCGCCGAAGTACAGATGATAGACCTCTGGCGCATCAAAGTTAATCGTCTTCTTCACAAGTCTTAACCCAAGAATCCCTGCGTAGAAATCAACATTCTCTTGAGGATTCCGAGCAAACGCCGTAATATGATGAATCCCTGCTGTTCGTAATGACATGTTCCCCTACCCCTTTCCAACCATAATTTATTTTGAAATTTCGGTATTATAGCTAACGAACTCCGCTATCGGCTTGCGGTAACCGCGCGGTCTTTGTCCCGCTACCTGCTCTTGCCCAATGACGATTAACATCGCTGGTACATATCGAGTTGAGATATTGAGTGCTTCTCTTATTGCTTCCGCATTGAACCCGATCATCGGACATGTATCCCAGCCCTTCTCCTTGGCAATCAACATGAACAGCATTGCAGATAAGCTCGCATTACGAATGGCTTCATCACGCTTAAAGGTATCGCCGCGGTCTTCATAGAACGATGTCACCGATTCAACGGTCTTATCGTATTCTTGCCTATCCATGACTCCAAGATGAAGCATCCCTTCATTGAGCTCACCAACCTGCGTGTACGCCTCCAGATCGCCAAGTACCAGAATGGCAGCAGATGCCGATTGGATCTTATACTGCTTATTCGCAGCTTCGTAGATCTTCCCATTCTTAAGCGCCTCATCATCGATAACGATATAGTGCGCATGCTGCAAATTGAACGCCGACGGTGCATATTTGACGAGATCAAACATCTCATTGAGTTCTTCTCTTGTAATATGTACCTCTGGCTTAAATTTCATAGCCGATCTACGGTCCTTCACCACTTGCATGAAATCAGTCATGATATGTTCCCCCTACTGGATGATATATGAATTATTTCGTTCCATGATTTACGTGTTATTTATAACTTGATTATAGTATATAACAAAAAGTAAGTCAATAACAATAAAAAAAGAAACGCTATCGCACTTGTTTTCAAAGTGGAAACGTTCCCTTTATCCTAACCCTTTATTTTAAATATAATCGTCGTCTTCGATCACATTGGATGCATGCTGCATCGATGCATCGGGAGCCGCAGGTGTTGCGGATGGAATCGCATTCCCTTCTTGCACATCATCACGCCCAAATTGCATCGATGTTAGTCCTGCACTAGCCGATGTCGCTGCATTCATCGATTCGAAATCCGCTTGAATCGCATCTTGAACAGCTTTTCTGCTCTGATCTGACATGGTTGTCTCCTCCTCGTTCTCAAGCTTTTGCGTACACGGATAGCGTGACCATTTCCGGCAAAACTATGTATTCGGCCTCATCCAAGGTAGGATTAACACTTTTCATAGTTGATTGCTTCTCTAGAAAGCCTTTAAATAAGAATATAATGATACAACAGGAGGTACTTTCGCTATGCATTCATCTTTCGATCAGATTACGAACCGATTCGGCACCAACAGCGATAAGTGGGATATCATGGCTCAGCAATTCGGGCAGAACCAAATCGCTCTCTCCGTCGCCGACATGGATTTGCTGACGCCCGAAGCCATCCAGAAATCCATTCGACACATGGCAGATCACGGCATTTACGGCTATACGAATCTATTCGCGCCTTATTATGATGCGGTCAAGCGATGGATGCGCTGCGCCTATTCATGGCAAGTAGAACAAGAATGGATCGTCTTCTGTCCACGCATCGTCCAAGCTGTCTCTTTAATCATTCAGCATTTTACAGAGGAAACGGATCGGATCTTGATTCACACGCCATGCTATCAACCAATCCCGCGATCGGTTCGTCTGAATCATCGCACCTTGGTGGAGAGTCCGCTTCAGCTTATCAACGGACGGTATGAAATGGATTTTGAAGATATGGAACGCCATATGCAGGAAGGTATCAAAATTCTATTGTTCATCTCCCCGCACAACCCGACGGGACGAATCTGGACTCGGTCTGAACTGGAGCGTGTTGCAGCGTTATGCGAGAAGTACGATGTGCTTATCGTCTCTGATGAAATCCATGCGGATTTCGCACATGTTGGACATGAGCATACCGTGATTGCCACCTTGTCCGATGCGATCGCACAACGCTCCATCATCTGCACCTCCCCAGCCAAAACTTTCAATCTGGCAGGTCTCGAAATTTCGAACATCATCATTCCGAATGCAGAATTACGTACAGGCTTCCGGACGCGTATGCTTCAATCTGGCGTATTCGATCCGACCTTCTTCGCTGTCCCGGCACTCGAAGCTGCTTATACAGCTTGTGATGAATGGCTTGGGGAGCTACGCACATACATTCAAGGCAATATTGCATTTGCAAAGCAATTCATTACGGAACATATGCCAGAGTTAGTCGTCATTGAACCGGAAGGCACGTACCTGCTGTGGGTGGATTGCCGTGCTGTTAGTAGAGATGAGCAGGCATTGAAGCAATGGATTGAGCAGGAAGCTGGCGTCACTGTTAGCTTCGGTACGGCGTTCGGCCCTGGTGGTGATGGCTACATCCGCATCAATTTAGGCACACCGCGTGCATTGCTGCAAGAAGCACTTGAACGAATTCAGAGAGCCTATCCCTTAGCGAAGAGGTAAATGAACGGACTTCTGGATATTCTAAACCTACAAAGGAGTCGTGCCGATGCATCCCTATTCTGAACAACTCGAAGCGTATTTCCGAACTCACGCGCGTTCTAAAGAAGCCATTCCGATGGCAGCTTATATGCGGGATCAATTCCCCTTTCTCGGTATTCGAACGCCAGAAAGAAGTCAATATTTACGCCAGTTCATGCAGGCGAATCCACTGCCTAAAGGCGAAGAACTTGTTCAAGTTGCCGGCGAAGTATGGTCACTGCCTGAACGAGAATTCCAATATATCGCGATGATTCTCTACGAGAAACACCGGAAGCATGCCGAACAAGCACATATCGATGTCTTAGAACACCTTGTTACAGATAAATCCTGGTGGGATACGGTCGATCTGATCTCCTCAAGGTTGATTGGATTCCATCTCGCCAAATATCCGGAGCTGATTACATCCTATACGGAACGATGGATTGAATCCGATAACTTCTGGCTGCAGCGTGCTGCCCTGCTCTATCAGTTAAGTTATAAGAAGAATACCGACGAAGAACGATTGTTCCGATACATTCGGCGCTGTGCGGAAGAGAAGGAATTCTCCATTCGCAAAGCCATCGGCTGGGCTCTTCGAGAATACTCGAAGACAAATGAAGCGGCAGTTCGTAAATTCGTAGCGGAGACTGCCCTCTCGCCGCTAAGTCAGAAGGAAGCGCTCAAACATGTTGAGCGAAAGAACGCATGAAGCTATTTGACTTAGATCGCATAGAACAGTCGATCACTACGCATGCGCTCCGAAGCTGTATTTTGGCAAAAGGCGATCAAATGCTGTTCGAGTACCATCGGGAACCTGACTCAGCAGACGCACTGCACAAGATCAACTCCTGCACCAAAAGTGTGTTATCCGCACTCGTCGGGGTTGCGATCGATCAGGGGATTTTGCCAGGGACTGACGCACCGATCTATACCTTCTTCCCACAGCTGGAACAGGATGCCGATGAGCGTAAGCGCAGTATAACGATCGAACATTTACTCTCGATGACTGCAGGATTCGAATGGATGGAGTTCGGTGGGCTGAATTCGTTCCCTCGCATGACAAAGACGATGAATTGGGTAGATTTCACATTAGCATTACCTTTGTCAGATCCTCCAGGTGCGCGAATGATCTACAATTCCGGCTGTTCGCAGCTGCTCGCGGCTATGATCATGCAAGCTTCTGGGCAATCGGTTGAAGAATTCGCCAAGCACCATCTCTTCCACCCTCTTGGTATAGAGGAATGGCAGTGGGAAGTCGATCCGCAAGGCATTCACACGGGAGGCTTCGGCCTCTATATGAAGGCTCGGGATATGCTTAAGTTCGGGCAGCTCTATCTGCAAAAAGGTCGATCACAAGGTATGCAGATTCTTAGCGAGTCATGGATCGAGCAATCGATTCTGCCGCGTGTGCAAGTTAGTAAACCGCGCGAAGGCATGTACGGCTGGCATTGGTGGGTATCTACTTTCACGACTGAGCAAGAACCCGCGATAGAAGTTCCTTATTACTTCGCCCTCGGATTCGGCGGGCAATATATTATCGTTGTTCCGTCTCATGATCTGGTAGCCGTCCTTACCAATGACAAGCATAAGAAAAGGAAGCCGCCCATCGATGTGTTCCTACAGTATATTGCTCCTACGCTTGTCAAATGAAAAAAGGCTTGTCCTCCTGTACAGCGGACAAGCCTTTTCTTATTGATTTACTTCCTACCATAATCGGCTCGAATTTCGCCCCAGCTCTGCGTCTCCCACTTCAGGACTTTATTCTTGAACGTGTTCGTCCTAAGCCACTGTTCCGCTCGATCGACCAGGGTCCAGATCTCTTCCGTCGAAGCATCGCGAACAAGCGTGGAAGATACCTTCTTCTGCTTAAGCCACTTCAGCGCATTCGCTGAATCGCTATAGATCGTCTGTGTGCTGCCCTTCTGCTTCAGGTAGGCCAAGCCATGTACAATGGCGAGAAATTCGCCAAGATTGTTCGTTCCCTTCGCAATTGGGCCATGTGAGAACAATACATCCCCTGTCTGTGTATCCACGCCTTTGTACTCCACCGGCCCAGGATTCCCACGCGTCCCGACATCGACCGAAATGCTGTTATAGTCGATTTCCGATAGCGGCACGTCTTTGGACGCGGGTTTGCGCGATCCCGATGTCTTGGCAGCTCCGCTCCCCTTCGATCCGGCTTGATTCCAATACGACTTCGCTCCGCCTTGATAGGCTTTCTCCGCTTCTGCTAAGGTCTCATACGATTTATACTTGGCCTGCGGGAATTGATTGACCTGCTCTTGGCACTCCGGCCATGTCTTATAAATCCCCGGCTTTTTCCCAGCCCATACGACATAATACTTCTGCTTCGACATTCTCGTCCTCCTCGTGCCCTACTTGTATTTCCTTATTATAATGGAAAATGGACGGTAGAAGAAATGGGGTGCCCGTACACCCTGCTCACATGTCTGCCTCATGTGCGAAACTAGCATGATAATCTTCGGTAAACCTGCTTTACATTCGGCCTTTTCTTCTCCATAATGATCATAATTATAATTCTTGCATCATTTGATTATAGGGGATATGACATGGAAGACAAACTTGATCATTTAACATTTGAGACCATCGAAATCTGCCTGCTCGCCGGCAAAATTATGCTACAGAGCGGTGCAGAAACATCTCGTGTTGAAGATACGATGACACGGATGGCCACATCGCTTGGTCTCCCACGTTCGCATAGTTATGTCACACCGACGGGCATTATTTTCTCGACGGATGGCGCAGAACCTGCCAAGTTAATCCGAATCACAGAACGAACAACAGATTTATCCAAAGTCGCCGAAGTGAACAATGTGTCCCGCGCACTAACAAGCGGCGCAATCACGATGCCGGAAGCCCGGCTGAGACTACGCGAAATCGAACAAGATAAACATACATATCCGATCTGGTTCCAGATCGTCGCTGCGGCGATTTCCAGCGGTTGCTTCCTGATTATGTTCCGAGGCGGCTGGTACGATTTCATCCCTGCTGTCCTATGCGGAGGTCTCGGACTTGCATCCGTCATCTATTTCCAGCGGATCGTGGCTGTGAAATTCTTCGCGGAATTCTCAGCATCTTTTCTGCTCGGACTACTCGCATTCTTATTCGTCAAGCTTGGAATTGGGTATGAAGTAGATAAGATCATCATCGGGTCGGTCATGCCGATCGTTCCTGGCCTGTTAATTACGAATGCTGTCCGTGATCTGATGTCCGGTCATCTCGTCTCAGGGATCTCCAAGGGGGCAGAAGCGTTCTTAACCGCCTTCGCTATTGGAACAGGTATTGCCCTCGTCTTCATCTTACTCTAACCAACTCATTCGAAAGAGGTCAATCTATGATCGCACAACTCATTACCAGTTTTATTGCCTCCGCCGCCTTCAGCGTGATCTTCAATGCCCCAAGACGTTCGCTGCCGCAATGCGGCCTTGTCGGCATGGTCAGCTGGGCTGTCTATATTTTGTTGAACGGAAGCTACAGCACCGTTCTAGCAACGTTCGCTGCGACATTCGTCGTCGGAGCGACTAGTATTGTATTCGCGCGGCTGTATAAGACGCCCGTCATTATCTTCAGCGTATCGGGAATGATCCCCCTCGTGCCCGGCGGCATGGCCTACGATGCGATGCGCCATTTCGTCGAGAATGACTACAATGTCGCGCTGCAGCTCGCGGCCCAAGCCTTCTTCATCTCTGGCGCGATCGCCATCGGCCTTGTGCTTGCTGAGGTGCTGAATCAGATGCTGCGCAAGGTGGGGAGCAGGATCTAAACGCTAGCTGCATTAATGAAAATGCCCAGTAAGCAATAAATTTGCTTGCTGGGCATTTTTATTTGATGCGGGTCGTTTGGGCTGGTTCGGCGACTTAACTGCATTTCTGCAGTTATTCGGACCGCGTGTGCGACTTTCCAGCCATTTAACTGCACTTTTGCAGTTATATCGCCCAAGCGTGCGACTTTCCAGCCATTTAACTGCACTTCTGCAGTTAATTCGTCCGTGCGTGCAACTTTCCAGCCATTTAACTGCACTTCTGCAGTTATTTCGCCCAAGCGTGCGACTTTCCAGCCATTTAACTGCATTTTTGCAGTTATTTCGCCCGCATATGCAACATTCCCACCAATTAACTGCATTTCTGCAGTTATTTCGCCCGTGCGGGCAACTTACACGCCAAAGGTGGACAGCCGTTATGCAACGCTGCACTGTCCTCTGAAAGCTGCGCGCAGTGTCAAACAACACAAAAAAAGCTTGGCCCCTACGCCAAGCCTTTCTATATTTAAGCAACTTCTTGCTTTGACGCAACCGCTGCTTTCTCTTTGTGATTCGGAATCAACAGATTTAACAATACTGCCGCAAGTGCACCTACTGTCAGACCCGAAGATAGAACATAATTTACGAAATCAGGCAATCCATCCGTTGCGCCTTTCGGAAGCACTGTAATCGCAATCGTTAACAATACCGGAATACCAATCACCATCATATTGCGATCATCGAGCACGACGTGCTGGATAACTTTCAGACCATTAATGACAATCGCTACACAGACAATACAAAAGATGCCGTTAATCACGGGTTCAGGAATACAAGTAATCAATGCGGACAATTTCGGCATCAGTCCGAGCAAGACAAGAATACCGCCGCCCGCCATAATCGCCATCCGGCTGCCTACGCCCGTAATTGCGATCAAACCAGCATTCGAAGAATAACCCGTCATTGGCGTACCGCCAAACAACGAACCGACAAAGCATCCAAGGCCTTCACCAAAAGATGCGCGGTTCAGACGCTCGTTCGACAGATCCTCACCTGTAACGGAAGAAATCACGAACCATGTACCCGTCGTCTCAATCAAGACGATGAAATATACGAATACCATCGTAAGAATGGCACTAATATCAAACACTGGTGCTCCAAACGGGAAAAGTTTCGGGAAAGAGAACCAAGCGGCATCTTTCACAGGTGAGAAATCGACTACGCCGAACAACGATGCGGTGATGATGCCGGCGACAATCGCAACGATAACCGAAATCAGGCGGAAGAATGTTCCTAACCCTTTCGCTTTACGTCCAAGAAGAATACAAACAACAAGTACAGTCGCCGAGACAGCACCGATTAGAACATTCGTGCCCAGTTCTCCTTGCCCATGTCCGTATACATTACCTAAGCCGACAGGCATCAGACCAATACCAACAATGAGAATAACCGTTCCCCCGACAAGCGGCGGAATGAATTTACGAACAGCTTTGGCGAACCATTTGAGTGGAAGGCCGAGCAGCATGACGATCAATGCACCAGGAAGCAAGCTTCCGGCCATAGCGCCCATGCCAAGTTTACTGCCAATGGCACCAATTGCAGCGATCGGTACGTAGGATGGTCCTTGGACAACCGGCAATCGCAGTCCGATCCCCGTCTGAATCAATGTTGCGATCCCTGTCGCAAAGAAACACATTTGAATAAAGAAGGAAGCATTGCTGTTACTTAATGATAAAATCCCTGCAATAATGATCGGTGCGATATACAAATCCATCGCTAATACGTGCTGTAATCCTAACAAGAGCGCTTTGACGGGGCCAATCTTCTCATTCACTCCGACGATAAGCTGCGGTTTGTTCGGCTGCTGCTGTTCCAACGAATACCATCCTCTCTTTTATGGCAAAACTTTTTTGACACTCGACACAATATGACAAAAATCATAATTCCGATTATAGGCGACACCTTTCGATTTGTACAGCCCTAAATACGTACATTAAATAATTATAACAAAATAAATGTTCGTCTTTATATTGAATAACCTGATTCATTTTGATAATATGTACCATATAAACGTTTTATTCGCGAAATAGTGACATTTAACATTAAATTCTATCAACTTTGAGTGAGCGAAGGAGTATGAAATCATGATCATTGAAGATGCGGTATTACGGCGTGAGTGGCTCGTAGCATGTCGAACGGATGAATTGCAGGAGAAACCACATGGCGTGATGCTGATGGGAGAACGTGTCGTATTGTTCCGGAACGAGGAAGGCGTACATGCGTTCAAAGACTTGTGTATTCATCGCGGAGCGAAGCTATCTCTCGGCTGTGTACGTGATGGCAACCTCGTATGTCCTTACCATGCGTGGGAATATGATGGCAGCGGCGCTTGCGTCAAAATCCCACAGCTTCCAGCTGATCGTGCTATTCCAGGTAAAGCTCGTGCTTACAAATATGCTTGTAAAGAAGAATATGGTCTGGTGTGGGTATGCCTCGACAGCGAACAAGCTGCGCCGATGTTCGCACTTCCAGAATGGGCGGACAATTCGTATCGCAATGTGATGTGGGGATCAACGACTGTTGAAGCGAAGCCGCCGCGCGTGATCGAGAACTTCCTTGATGTTGGTCATTTGTCCGTTGTGCATGAAGGCTACCTCGGCGTATCTACGCATACCGTGATCGGAGACTATCACGTTATTCATGACGAACAGTCCATTCGTTCCGAGGAAATTGAAGTATTCCAACCTGATCCGGACGGTTCCGGTCAAGCCAAAAACGTATATTACACGTATGAAATTCTTCGTCCAATGACTGTGAAATTCACGAAACGCGACAAAGAGACCGACAACAAAATGTCGATCATTCTGACCGTGTCTCCGAAGGATACAGAGACGACGATTGCTTATGGCATCTTGTCCTTTAACTATCCCATGGACTTGTCGGATAGCGAAATCGCGGCGTTCCAAGATGTTATTTTCGCGCAGGACAAGCCTGTTGTAGAGAATCAGAAACCGGAAGATCTTCCACTCGATCTCCAAGCAGAGCTCTCACTCGCTTGCGACCGAATGAGCATCGCTTATCGTCGCTACTTGAAAGATACTGGCCTCGTATGGGGCACGGCATAATTCTACGTATAAATCAAAAAAAAGCTGGCACCTATCTTTCAGGGTCAGCTTTTTCATCTATTCAGCGCATCCGATAAGCACTGTGAGGTTACGCGCCTAATATAAAATAAACCAAGAACAACGCTGCAATCACATACATCGCACCAGAGACCTCAGCCCGTCGCCCACTCACAATCTTCACGATCGGATAGGCAATAAAGCCAAATGCGATGCCATTCACGATACTGAAGGTTAACGGCATGACCGCGATCATCAGATAGGCAGGGAACGCATCGGTAAAGTCATCGAGCTTCACATGCCTCATCCCTTGAATCATCAAGCAGCCAACAATAATCAGTACCGGTGCGATGGCGCTGCTCGGGATGATTTTCAGAATCGGAATCAGGAACAACGCTGGAATGAACAATAGTCCGGTTACGAACGGTGTTAAGCCGGAACGGCCACCGGCAGCAATCCCTGCAGCCCCTTCTGCCGCTGTCGTTGTTGGACTGCAGCCGAGCATTGAAGCCGCAATAATCGATAAGGAATTCGCTTGAAAAGAACGTCTGAACTTCGACGCGTCCGGCAGCATACCGAGCTGTGCACCCATATTCGCAAAAATAATGACCATCGATAAAGAGAACACAGCAATCCAGAATTGAAAGGAATGGATTTGGCTAAAATCAAATGCAAAGAATACTTCATCATACCCAGCCATCGAGAACTTGAAACTGCCCATTTGAGAGAAATCCACGATCCCTAACAAAATGCCAATGATCGTACCAGCGATAATCCCAATCAAAAAGTTTCCACGAACGCCACGTAAAAATAAGGGAACAACAATGATCAAAGTTAGCAGCGTCGTCAATGCATGTGGGTCACGCAAACTAGCTAGTGTAACAAAGGTCCCTTCGCTCGCGACGATCACGCCTCCATTTTTCAATCCTAGAAAGCCTATAAATAGACCGATTCCAGCTGTCATCGCATGAATCATAGAGCTTGGAATCTTCTTGGATAAATAGACCGCGCCTTTCGTCATACTGACAATAAAGAAAACAATCCCTGCGATCAGAACGGCGGCAAGCGCCTGCTGCCAGGTCAGACCGAAGGAGAACACTAACGTGAAGACGAAAAATGCGTTATCCCCCATCCCCGGCGCAAGAATCAGCGGTGACTTCGCCCAGAAAGCCATCAACATACATCCAATAAGCGCGGAGAATACCGTCGCGATCGTCGCTGCTTCATACGGCATGCCCGCATTGCTCAGAATGGCCCCGTTGACAGCAATAATATATGCGATTGTAATGAATGACGTCAGCCCAGCGAGCATCTCCGTCCGGATACTGGTCTGCTGATTATCAATTTGAAATATACGTCCCAATCTTGAGTTCAATGATGATCCCCCATCCATGCTGCCAGTAATTTTTGAATCTTGTCGAATCATGTTACAATAAAGTAGAATGCCCATCGTGAAAGGATTGGTACACATGATCGAAATTAATCAAGTCCCGATCTTCTCTGATATTCCAATCGATGAATTACAACAGATTATTCCTCTGCTCCGAGAGCGTCAATATAAGAAGAATCATGTATTCATGTTCGAGAATGACCAGAGCGATAGTATCTTTATCCTGAGGTCCGGTAAGGTTAAAGTATACCGAGGTCAAGAAGGCAAAGAAGTCATCATGGGTATTCAATTCCCAGGCGACGTCATCGGCGAGGCCGAGGCATTAACTGGTGATAGTCACCGCATCGCGACAATTGAAGCATTGGAGCCGGTTGCGGCATGGCAAATTGCGAAGAAGGATTTCCTTGACCTTGTGGATCGCTATCCTTCCATCTTACGTCGAGCTTATGATATTATGTTTGCACGCGTCCGTGTCTTAAATCGTACCATTCGCTACTTAACGTTCTGTGATGTCCGCACCAAAATTGCAAATTTGATCATGGACCTTTATTATAATTTTGGTGAACATGAACAAGATGATATCGCTTACAAGATTGATATGAAAATCAATCACTCACTGCTTGCAAGCATGGTAGGAATTACACGCGAGTCGATCTCGAAGACACTCAATGATCTGCAGCATGAAGGAATTATCGAGATTAGGCAGAAATATATTTATGTGTTAGATTTGAACCACCTTGAGCGGATTTGTCAGGAGACCGAAGAAGTTCCTGCGCTTCGCAAATGGCAGCACGGCACCGTATTAGAATAGCCTGTAATGACTATAACAAAAGAGAAGCTGGCAATGCAGTTAGACCGATAACGTTTAGAATGTGATTTGGTTCATAAAAGTTAGGCTAACCCGTTCACAGAATAACCATGCATTGGAAATTAGGAACATTTCATTCGTACGTACCTCTCCATGCTGTGCTTGCGAATATGGATAAGAAAGGTGATATAACGTGGCTAACGGATTTGGAAAAATGAAAACCCTCGAAGAAATGGGCATCAAACTTACTGCGCAAGAAATTCATAATAAGGATTTCAGCCGTTCCCTGCGCGGGTACAATGAAGAGGAAGTGGATGCTTACCTCGATGAGATTATTAAGGATTACGAACTATTCGCAAGGCTTTTTAAGGAAATGCAGAAACATATCTATGATATGCAAAATGCAGCAAACGTGGAGGTATCCAGTACCGACGATCTTCTGCAGCGTGTTCGTGAGCTTGAAATGTTTTGCTGGGGTAAGGTGAAGGGTTAATGCAGGATCCCCAGATTAAAGAAAAGCAGGCATTGAGATGATGTCTGCTTTTTTAGTACCCTATTTGATAAGCCATTTCATTAACCCTCGTTCCACACTTCCGCTAGAGCAGCGCGAAATAAGACATCAAGCTCAGCATCCTGTGCTCCTTCCACTGCTTTTAACCCGGCTGCTTTGTGCTCGAAATCATTGATTTGCTCCTCCAAAAACGTATTGATGGGATGAATCCGAGGCTCGAAGTCGAGTTCGTCGCCTGTTTTTTTACGCCTTAGTAACTCTTGAATAACCTCTCTTAACTCCCCACCCTCAGGAATCAGTCGTTCCACGAGTACATCGAACTGCATAGGCGGCATTTCATTATAGTGCTCAATCCACGCACAGGCCAGAATCGGACGCAGCACGTAGAAATATTTCTTAATTTTCACCTGATCACCTTGTAAATAATCCCGATAATTTCCTTTCGCCATATTCAGATAGTGATACATACAGGATTTCGGGGAAAAGGTTAGCGGCGAAATGCGCCGGATTTGCTCTGCGATGGTGTACTTCTCCAAGTAGAGAATCGGCGAATGAAGCCATTCGAGCAGCGGAGGGTTCGATTTGCGGAATAAGTTCAACGCCTTCTTGAGATCCCATCCGTTAATATCCAACAGATCATTAATCGGACGTTCGATCACATCTCGCTTATCGAAGATAGATAAGTACCAGTCCACTGGACGAATGTAAATGAATCGGACGTCATAATCGCTATCCTGGGAGGGAAAACCCCACGCACGACTTCCCGACTCACAAGCATATAGAATGCGTACATTCTCCTCTTGTTCAATGTTATGAAGCTCTTGTTGTATGATCGATTGAATATCTGACATGACTGCACCTCCTCTGATTAGAAAATTACGATTCTCACGATAAAATAACAAAATCGGACATAGCCGAATCAACGATCCGGCTGATTCGGCTATGCCTATGAATTGCTATGTTAATTGCACGTTCGAACGGGTATCGCTGATTCCGATATTTCTTCCACTGCCGTGGATACTTCTTGAATTTGCAGATTAATTCACGCTTTTCCGATGATAGGTCAACAGATGATGCTTCCCGTCAAACGGGCTGTAATGTGTAAAATAGATCAGATCCCCATCCGCTGATTCACTGTGATATTGCAAATCATCTCCACGATAAGGTACGTCATTATTATGCGCGTAATCCAGTTCTTGGCCGGTGAGCAGCTTGTCGCACAGCACAACAACAGAATGATCATTCAGATCAATCAACGTAAGCAGCCCTGTCTTGTTCGGCCGAACAAGCAAGTAATCATCTTCGATCCCTTCAATCGTGTATACATCATCTTGTCCAGCAAGCTTCGGCATATCATATTCTTGGACAAGCTGGCCTTGATCATTATATACGCTCAAGATCTTGCCATCGGTCATCAACAAATGCTCAATCCACTTTCCCGCTTTCGAATCAAGAGATTGATAATATCTTGCATTAGACTCGTAACGCTGGAAATAGCTCGCTTTCTTCTGCGTCACAATTTTTTTGTTAACTAGAAGTACGCTGTACTCGTCATAGTTCACATGCGGCTCGCCGTAATTATCCACGACGGTAACGATCCGTGCCCCCGAATTGACGCTCATCGTGTCAATGGATACGTTCCCTTGAAGAGGATGATCCAGCTCTATCTTACCGATAGGAACCGGTGGTTGTTCATAAGGATGCGCGTAATAGAGATCCCCCGTCTTGTGATTCAACCAATATGTACTGTTGCCTGTTTCATATTTCACAAAATCATTGGCTTTCGTAATGGTTACCGTACTCGTCGATGGACTCCAATCCACGCCAGCTCCAATAGCTTCCGAGAAGAAACGAAGCGGGACGTACATCCTGCCATCCACTAATCGCAGCTTAGCCTTCAATTCTACAGGCTTCCCGTTGACCAACGCTTGCGTCGAGCCGTAATTCAGCTTCACGAACTGATCCGGATACGTCATGGTTATGACTTTGGTCGTCGAGTTCCAGAACACGACCGTACCGAGCAACTCCCCTGTATCCCGTAACGGCATATAGAGCACTCCATTCTCGATAAAAGGAGTCGATTTCGGTTGAAATTCGACATCGTTCAATACGACCTTAATCCCACTTGAGACTTGCTTATTCACTTGCGCTGCCCCTGCCGCAGAAGCCGCTACCGGAACCGATAAGGCCATAGCCGCGATTAGAGCCGCCGTAAGAATTCGAGAAGACATTTTTCTTTTATGATGCATGAATAAGACCTCCAATGTCAGCAACCTCTATCACGTTGTAAGAACACGCCTAATGACGAATATGAAAAAACTTAAGCGCTAGGGTCTAGCATCCGTGCGCTTCTCTCCTTCAATCGGAACGACTTTCCCATCGACCTCTTCGGATAAAAGCTTGCCGAGCTCTTGATTATTCCCTTTAACATCGGTCTTGCCGTAGTAATATACACCACCCATAAAATAATTCATGAAATAGACCGAGCTTTCAAACTTCGGCTTCACGCCCCATTCACGCTCAGCTACATCATCATACTGCCATTTCTTGATCGCTAGTCCTTCATCATTAACCTCGTAGTACCCATAGTCGTATCCGGCATCATCGAAAATAAATCGCAAGGCCTCTCCTTCAGGGAAAGTAAAACCGAAATGATGATACCCTTCACCCGATTTTAAAGGCGGCGCATCTCCCGAGATCATTGGCAGTTTTAACGCAATCTCGCGTGCTTCCTTCAAATCGCCGCCGTGCATCAGCGTCTCGAATTCTTTCTGGGCCGTAGGCGTTCGTACGATGACACGATTGTCTTGCGCGTTATACTTCACATAAGCGCCAAGTGTCTCGCTGATGAACCGAAGCGGCACATACGTCAGTCCGTTCTTGTTCACGACTGCGGCGTCAATCGGAACGGATTTGCCGTTCACGGTTGCCTTCTTTTCCCCTTCCCGCAATTGCACAGTTATCTTGTTATCTTTCGTATGAAACATCACAACACGCGTCTTCGGATCATAAGCAAAAACAATCCACGCCTTATCCGTCAGCGCCCGCAATTTGATCATGGCATTTCCCTTGACCATCACGGCGTCGTATTGAAGCTCTCCGTTCACGAAAACCGAAGGGGCAGCGGCATAAGCAGGTGAACCCGCGAAGAGAACACTCCCAAGCAAAGCGGTACCCATTGTGAGCTTGAGCCATTTATTCCATCGCATTCAATCATCTCCTGGCTAAATTTAGCGAATAATACTAATATTTACGCGATGGGCAGCAGAAAAGTTGCAGGTTTGTACCGGAACACATGGCGATATTTTCTGTTAATCTCAAGCGAATCATTACACTTATGAAAGAATCAAAATAAAAGAATAAAGAGAAAAAGACGATATTCCGTTCGAATTCGAACGGGATATCGTCTTTTTGATTTAAAGCATGCCTTCAACTAATTAAAAACGTAAGTTTTTCAGTGGCCTCCCGCGGGTATGTCCCTCTTTTCATTACACGCGAACCGCTGCTTGATTTAACACCGCATACACATCCGTAAACGTATAGCCATGAGCTTCCGCGACCGCTTTGTAGGTCACTTGGCCATCAACAACGTTAATGCCTTTGGCTATCGCCTTGTTGTCGAGCGCCGCTTGCTTGTAGCCTTTGCTTGCGATTTGTACACCGTATGGTGTGGTTACGTTGGTCAAAGCTAACGTGGAAGTTCGTGCTACCGCACCCGGCATATTCGCTACTGCATAGTGAACAACGCCATGTTTCTCGTACGTTGGGCTGTCATGCGTCGTAATGCGATCAATCGTCTCGATCGAGCCGCCTTGGTCGATGGCAACGTCAACGATGACGGAACCTGGGCTCATGCTCTGAACCATTTGCTCTGTTACGAGCCTTGGCGCACGCGCACCAGGGATCAATACAGCGCCTACGACGAGGTCTGCGTTACGAACGGTCTCTGCAATATTGAACGGATTGGACATAATCGTCTTCACACGACCTTGGAACATATCATCGAGCTGACGCAGGCGATCTGGGCTAATGTCTAAGATGCTGACGTCTGCACCAAGTCCGATGGCCATTTTCGCTGCATTCGCACCGACGATCCCGCCGCCTACGATGGCGACTTTCGCTGGAGCAACGCCTGGCACGCCGCTCAACAGTACACCTTTACCACCGTTCGCTTTCTCTAGGAATCTCGCACCGATCTGAATGGACATGCGTCCTGCCACTTCACTCATTGGGGTTAGCAGTGGCAAGCTGCCATTATCCAATTGGATTGTCTCATAAGCAATCGCTGTCACTTTACTCTCGACGAGTGCTTTCGTTAACTCTGGCTCAGGTGCAAGGTGCAGATACGTATATAAAATTAATCCTTCATGGAAGTAATCATATTCCGAAGGAATCGGTTCTTTGACTTTCACGACCATCTCCGCCGCCCATGCTTCCTTCGCGGAAGATACGATGCGCGCGCCTGCTGCAAGATAATCTTGATCTGTAAACCCAATTCCCGCTCCTGCATTCGTCTCGACGAGCACCTCATGACCAGCATTGAGGTAGGTTACGACAGAACTTGGAGTCATGCCGACGCGATTCTCATTGTTTTTGATCTCTTTTGGCACACCGATTAGCATAATTGTTCCCACTCCCTATTGGTTGTTCATAACCTCTTTAAATGTGTTAACAATGAATTCTAGGTCCTCATCCGTACAGGATAACGGCGGTGAGAAGGTCAACACGTTGTTATAGCCCGCAACCGTATCGCCGTTCTTCCCTATAATTAAACCTTTCGCTTTACATTCGGAAATGATCTTACCTACAGCAGGCAGCGGCAATGGCTCTTTGGTCTCTTTATTCTGAACCACCTCTACCCCCATTAAGAAGCCGAACCTTCGAATGTCGCCTACAAGCGGATGGTCGAGCAGCTCTGCCATGCCCGCTTCCAGCTTCTCACCTAGCATCCGGGAACGCTCAACGAGATTCTCACGCTCCATAATCTCCAGATTCTTCAGCGCCAGCGCACAAGCTGCAGGCGTACCGCCGAACGTATTCACATGGCGAAAATGGCTATAGTCTTCCTTGCCCTTAAATGCTTCATAAATATCTTTGCGAACAGCCGTCGCCGATAATGGCAAATATCCGCTCGTTAACCCTTTGGCCATCGTCACGATATCTGGCTTCACCTGGTAGTTCATATGTCCGAATTTATGACCGGAACGGCCGAATCCGCAGATGACTTCATCGATAATGAGCAGTACATTGTGGCGATTGCAGATTTTCTGTACTTCTTCCATATAGACCGGGTGCGGGACAATGACGCCGCCGCCTGTGATCGCCGGCTCCATGATGACCGCTGCAATCGTCTCTTGGCCTTCCCAAATGATCGTATCTTCGATCTCGCGCGCACATTGCAGATTGAAGTCCTCTTCGCTCATGCCTGCAGGACGACGATAGCTGTCTGGCGGATGCACATGCACGAATCCCCCGCCAAGCGGCTCATATTTATACTTCCGTTGCGCTTGTCCTGTTGCAGCTAGAGCACCCATGGAGTTGCCATGGTAAGCACGATAACGGGAAATGAATTTATAACGATTCGGTGACCCCGATTGATCATGATACTGACGCGCAATCTTGAATGCCGTCTCATTCGCCTCAGAACCACTGTTGGAGAAGAAGACCACATACTCCCCTTCGAGCCATTCGTTCAGCTTCGCCGCGAGCTCGATGGCCGGAATATGGCTCTGTGTTAGCGGATAATATGGCATTGCAACGAGCTGATCATAAGCAGCCTTCGCCATTTCCTCACGGCCATAGCCCACATTCACACACCATAACCCAGACATGGCGTCTAGGTAACGGTTGCCGTTCAGATCGGTAATCCAAGACCCTTCGCCGGAAGTGACGACCATCGGCGGAACGTTCTCATTATAGGGGGACATTGCGTGCCACAAGTATTGACGATCTTTTGCAATGATATCGATTGATTCACTTTTGATTGACATGTCTTCAACACCTCCGCCTGATTAGTAACGAGCTGTGAGCATTTTTTTACGCGTATAGAACTCGACGCCATCTCGACCATTCGCATGGAGATCTCCATAGAACGACTTCTTATAACCGGAGAATGGGAAAAATGCCATTGGTGCAGGCACACCCAAATTCACGCCTAACATGCCAGCATCGATATCTTCACGGAACTGACGAATCGCCTTCGCACTATCCGTATAGAGACAAGCGCCATTCGCAAATTCGGATTGGTTCGCAATGTCGATTGCTTCTTTCAAATCCTTAACCCGAACGATCGATAAGACAGGCGCGAAAATCTCATCCTTCCAGATTTGCATACCAGGTTTCACTTCATCAAAGATCGTTGGCCCAACAAAATATCCCTCACCATCTACCGCTTGATCCAATCGGCCATCACGAGCAAGAACCGCGCCCTCGGATTGACCAATCTCTATATATTTGATCGTACGCGCTTTATTATCTTCACGAATCACAGGGCCTAAGAACACATCCGATTGCATACCGTTACCGATCTTAATCGCATTCGCCGCTTGTAACAGACGGTCAACCAACGCATCCGCAACGTCACCTACCGCAACGACAACCGCACAAGCCATGCAGCGTTCGCCCGCTGATCCGAAAGCAGCCCCGATAATGTTCGTCACTGCGTTATCCAAATCCGCATCCGGCATGACAATCGAATGGTTCTTCGCGCCAGCCAAGGCTTGAACACGTTTGCCGTTCGCAGCAGCCGTCTTATAGATATACTCTGCCACAGGCTGGGAGCCAACGAAGGAAACCGCCTTAATATGCTCGTTCTCCAGAATTCCGTTCACGACATCATGGGAACCATGGACGATACTGAGGACGCCTTTCGGAAGATCTGCTTCCTCGAACAATTCAGCTAGACGATTCGCGAGAATCGGTGTACGCTCCGAAGGCTTAAGCACGAACGTATTCCCGCAAGCAATGGCAAGAGGGAACATCCAGCATGGCACCATCATCGGGAAGTTGAACGGGGTAATCCCGCCGACAACCCCTATCGGGTAGCGATACATCCCGGATTCTACGCCTGTCGCGATGTCTGGCAGTTGATTGCCCATCATTAATGTCGGTGCACCCGCAGCAAATTCGACGCACTCAATTCCGCGTTGAACCTCACCATATGCTTCTTGATAGCTCTTACCGTTCTCCATCGTCACGATCTTCGCCAGCTCTTCCCAATGCTCCACGAGCAATTGCTGATAACGGAATAAAATCCGTGCTCGACGCGGAACGGCAACGCTCTTCCAGCTGGCAAATGCCTTCGCCGCAGCTTCCGCTGCTTGATCCAACTCTGCACGACTCGAATGCGGCACCTGCGCGATGATCTCGCCCGTTGCCGGATTAGGCACTTGATCATAACGGCCGCTCGTGGATTCGATCCACTCCCCGTTAATATAGTTCTTTATGGTCATGACTTGCGTCTTTACTTCAGACATTTGCGTACCCTCCTGCGATTTATGATATAAAAGTTACCTTTAGTATAGGGACTTCCCTCATGCAAAACATTAGACAGGATGTTAGGAAGAAACATCAAACTTTTTACCACAATTGAAATTGTATGTTCCTACTGCTTAATGTCTGAACCAACCGGAAGGCGCCGTCTGCAAAGACACATTAATTTGCTTCGTCTCTAGATATTCTTCGAATCCGTAGGTTCCTAGCTCACGGCCGATACCGCTCTGCTTGTAACCGCCCCATGGCGCCTCATTGAAGGTCGGATGATACGTATTAATCCACGTAATCCCTGCACGAAGCTTACGGATGACGCGATGCGCCTTCGCTACATCACTCGTGAACACGGCGCCAGCCAAGCCAAATTTCGTTCCATTCGCGAGCGCAATCGCTTCCGCTTCCGTTCGGAAGGTCTGAATAGCCAATACTGGCCCGAAAATTTCTTCCTGTACGATTCGCATATCTGGCGTGGTATCACCGAAGATCGTCGGTGCGACGAAGTTACCGCGGTCGAGCCCGTTGTCCATGATACGGTAGCCTCCACACAATAACGTTGCGCCTTCGTTCTTCCCAATCTCGATATAGTCCAGCACACGCTGCATTTGGCGCTCACTAATGAGCGGTCCCATCTCTGTTGTCTCTTGCATGCCATCGCCGACTTCAATCAACTGTGCACGGCGCACCAATTCCGGAATGAATGTCTCGACAAGCGATTCTTCGAGCAATAACCGTGATCCCGCAGAGCAGACCTGCCCTTGATTCGCGAAAATCCCGAATAACGCATAATCCACCGCTGTATCGAAATCCGCATCCGCGAACACGATATTTGGCGATTTGCCACCCAGCTCAAGACCCACCTTCTTGATGGTCTCAGAAGCGGTCTTCATGATCTTAATCCCTGTCTCTGTCCCGCCTGTAAAAGCTACCTTGTCTACAAGTGGGCTGCTCGCCAGCTCATGTCCTACCGTTGCCCCTAAGCCAAGCACCAAGTTCAATACGCCCGGAGGACATCCCACTTCGTCAATGATCTCGAAGAGACGAATCAGCGTAAGCGGTGTCTGCTCCGCTGGTTTAATAATGACGGTACATCCCGCTGCTATAGCAGGCGCAATCTTCTGTGTTGCCATCACAAGCGGATAATTCCACGGAATGATCTGACCGACAACGCCTACCGGTTCGCGTACAACCATCGCTTGGATCTGATCCGGTACATCGTAGGTCACACCATGCGGTTTGGTCGCAAGACCTGCATAATATCGGAACTGATTAATCGAATCGGTAATATCGTACTCCGCTTCACGCAGCGGCTTCCCATTATTTAGCGTCTCGAGCTTCGCGAATTCTTCTACCCGTTGTTCAAGGCGATCTGCAATTTTATGGAGCAAATCTGCACGTTCTCTAGCATGCATCTCTGGCCAAGCCCCTTGATCAAATGCTGTTCTCGCCGCTTGGATCGCAGCTGCCGCATCTGCATTGCTACCTTCCGTCACAACAGCGATAACTTCGCCATTCGCCGGATTCAAAATTTCTCGCGTCTCCCCGCTCATCGCCGATACCCATTTCCCGTTAATATA
>Ga0102589_1001180_pt1 | contig 38384 bp, 32 predicted proteins | sample AraplaMF_Col_mLB_FD_76858 | JGI IMG/M metagenome (GOLD analysis project Ga0102589, IMG submission 76858) | Arabidopsis root microbial communities from the University of North Carolina, USA - plate scrape MF_Col_mLB | ecosystem: Host-associated > Plants > Roots > Endosphere | place: USA...
CGGCAGGCGGCCGCGGGCGCCGCGGTCAATGTTGATGAGGTCGAGAACGAGCTGGCGGCGCCCGAAGCCGGCACCGCCCAGTCGCTGGACCTGCAGCGGTGCCTGCTGCGCCTGCCCGAAGACCAGCGGGCCGTGCTGCTGCTGGTCAGCCTCGAAGACCTCAGCTATGAGGAAGTCGCCAGGATCACCGGCGTGCCGGTCGGAACGGTGATGTCCCGGCTGTCCCGCGCGCGCAGCCGATTGCGCGAGTTGATGGATGGTCCGGCGGCGGCGGCCACCGCACCGGCCCAGCTCAGGCGCCTGAAGTAAAGGCGGTACCCCATGGAAAACCCCCACGACACATTGCAATCCCACGGTGAAGTCCTGCACGACCGTATCAATGCCCTTGTCGACGGCCGCTTGCCGCCGGCCCGTGCGGCTGAACTCGAAGCGCAACTGGGCGAAGACGCCGCCGCGCGCGAGACCCTGCGGGCCTGGAAGGCCCAGCGCGAGGCCTTGCGTTCCCTGCACCGCCCCTTGCTGGACGAAGCCATCCCCGACACGCTGCTGGCCGCCGCGCGCCGCGGCCAGGCGGGCAAACAGCAGATCGAGCAATGGTGGCGCTGGGGCGGCATGGCGGCCGCCGTGGTGCTGGCCTTTGGCGTGGGTTGGCTGTCGCATGGGCAGCTCGGCAGCCCGGCGCCGCAACAACTTGCCGCTGCGCGCTCGGCGCAGTCGTTTGTGCACCAGGCTTCGCTGGCGCACGCGGTGTTTTCACCCGAGGTGCGCCATCCCGTCGAAGTCACTGCCGCCCAGCAGGAGCACCTGGTGCAATGGCTGTCCAAACGCGTGGGCCGGCCGCTGAAAGTGCCGGTGCTGGCGGCCGAGGGCTATGAACTGGTCGGCGGCAGGTTGCTGTCCGGTGACGGCGGAGCCCGCGCGCAGTTCATGTTCCAGAATGCGGCTGGCTTGCGCCTTACCTTGTACCTGGGCGCCGTGGATTCGGCTTCGCCCGGCACATCGGCGCCTGAACCATCGTCCCAGGCGTCCCATGAAACCGCCTTTCGCTACAGCGGCGACGGCCCGGTGCCCTCGTTTTATTGGGTGGACCAGGGCTTTGGCTATGCACTGAGCGGCGCCATCTCGCGTGATGAATTGATGAAGCTGGCGCGGCTGGTCTACCAGCAACTCTAACCAGCAGCCCTGGCTTGCGGAGGTGCCTGGCTAGTTCAGGCCACGAAGAGGATGAGTTTCAGGCGTCCAGGGACTCGCAAAAAATGCATCCGCCATACCGGCCTTGACGTCTTCGATGCGTGCGGGGTTCCACTGCGGCTTGTAGTCCTTGTCGATGGCCAGTGCGCGTATGCCTTCAACGGTCTCGCTGGCCGCACCCGGGCGCAAATGAAAGCAGTGATGCACCATGTCGCGCTCCATGCGCAGGTCGTCGGCCAGGCTCATGGCCCTTGCGCGGCGGATTTGTTCCAGCGTGACGTGCAGCATCAGTGGGGAGCGTTTGCGCAAGGTGGCGGCGGTTTTGGCCGCCCATGGGTCGGGCGAAGCCTCCAGCGCGTCGATAATGTGTTTCACGCGTTGCAGCGAAAAATAACCGTCGATCCGGCTGTCGGCTTTGGTTGGTCGGGCGTGGCCCGCCGTCCATTGCGCCGCTATCCACGCCTCGGCAGCCGCGGCCGAAGCAAAGGCCTCGCGACCCAGCGCATCCCACAGCTCAGGCAGGCGGGCCGCCTCGACCTGGATGTCGGCCAGGCCGTAGTTCAGCGCCTCCTCCGCGCCAATGACATCCCCCGTCAGAGCGAGGTATTCACCCGCATGGCCCGGGCAACGACTCAGAAAATAACCGCCGCCCACATCCGGGAACAGGCCGATATTGGTCTCGGGCATGGCCATCTTGGTGTGTTCGGTCACGATGCGCACTTTGGCCCCTTGGCTGATTCCCATGCCGCCGCCCATGACCACGCCATCCATAAAAGCGACATAGGGCTTGGGGTAGGTGTGGATCAGGTGGTTGAGCGCGTATTCCTCGGTGAAGAAGTCCTCGAGCGCGGAATCACTGGCGAAAACAGCCTGGTGGAAAAAGCGGATGTCACCGCCCGCGCAAAAGCCGCCGAACAGGCTCTCCGGCGTGCCGGGCTGGCCTTTTTTGTTGCTGCCGCGTATGGCCACCACGTGAACCGCGGGGTCGTCGCGCCAGGCCAGCAAGGCGGTGGACAAGGCCCTGATCATGGGTAGGGACAGCGCATTGAGCGCTTTTGGCCGGTTCAGGGTAATGAGCCCGGCACTACCGCGCCGTTCGGCCAGTACGTCGACTCTGGTTTCTGCGTTTGTGCCTGTCGCGCCGCTCATGCCCGCTGCCTCCAGCCGACCAGTTCATTGACCACGAGCGCCCCAATCACCAACGCCCCGCCCGTCAGCACGCTGGCCCCGGGCACTTCGTCCGCACCGAACCAGGCCAGCAGTATCCCGAAAATCACTTCCAGCAGCGCCAGCAGAGCAACTTCCGGCGCCTTGAGCACACCCGCGCACATTACCGACAGCACACAGGGAATGGCCAGTTGCACCAGGCCCAGCAGCGCCAGTAGCGCAACATCATGCGACGTGGCGGAAAACGGCAGCGACAACGGCAAGGTGGCCAGCGTCGAAATCGCCGCGCCCAGCAGCACCGCGGGCACCAGGTCGACGTTCTTGCCGTGCGAGCGGCTGTGCTGCACCACCGTCCAGTTGCTGGCACTGGCCAACGGCACCATCAGGGCCACCAAAGTGCCGCCGATATGGCTGGAAAGGTCCATCTGCCCACCGTACATCCAGGCGATACCCGCGCCCGCCATCGCTATGGCCAGCCAGGTGCGTGCCGGAATCTTCTGCCCGATAAAGGCGCGCGCCAGCAAAGCGGTAATGAAGGGGCTGACCGCCATGGTCACCAGCACATTGGCCACGGTGGTCAGCGTGAGCGCGACCATGAAGGCGGTGAACATCACGCTCCAGCAGACACCCGACAACCAGAAGGCCGAGCCGCCGTTGCGGATCTTGCTGAACACCGCCCTGCCCTGGAAAAACGGCAGGATGACCAGCAGCGACACCACCGTGAAAAAGCTGCGCCAGAAGGTGACTTCAAAGCTGCGGGCCGACTCCAGGTGGCGGGTCACGACCCCGGCAATCGACCACATCATGGTCACCAGGATCATCAGGAAAACGGCGCGGGAATGCGTGAGTTTCATGGGTGGTAAATCGATTCAGCTGTTACGCAAATATAAAGGCCACCGGAGCTTTCGCCCGCAGCGGCCTGATTTCAAGCGTTCCTCTGCTGCCAGCAGGGGCCGCGGAACCGGCTTTGCCGGGCCGCAGGCGCAGCGCCCCCCTCGGGGGGCAGCGCATTACACGAAGCCGAAGGCGCAGTGAAAAGCGTGGGGGCTCAGGATCTGCTGGCGCGCTTGCGATCGCTTTCCTTGAGGTGGCGCTTGCGCAGGCGGATGGACTTGGGCGTGATTTCAACCAGTTCGTCCTCCTCGATGAACTCCACGCCGTATTCCAGCGTGCATTCAATCGGTGGCGTGATCTTGATCGCATCTTCCTTGCCGCTGACGCGGAAGTTGGTCAACTGCTTGGTGCGCGTGGCATTGACCACCAGGTCGTTGTCGCGGCTGTGGATGCCGACGATCATGCCTTCGTACACCGGATCGTTGGCGCGCACGAACATGCGGCCGCGGTCATCAAGCTTGCCCAGGGCGTAGGTGAAGATTTCACCGTCGTCCATGGAGATCAGCACGCCGTTCTTGCGGCCGCCGATGTCGCCCTTGTGCGGCTCGTAGCTGTCAAAAATGTTGGAGATCAGGCCGGAGCCGCGCGTCAGGTTCAGGAACTCGTTGGTAAAGCCGATCAGGCCGCGCGCAGGGATGCGGTACTCGAGGCGCACACGGCCGCGGCCGTCCGGTTCCATGTTGACCAGTTCGCCCTTGCGCTCGCCCAGAGCCTGCATCACGCCGCCCTGGTGTTGCTCTTCGATGTCGGCGGTGACCAGCTCGATAGGCTCGTGGCGCACGCCGTCGATATCGCGGTACACCACGCGCGGTTTGGAAACGGCCAGCTCGTAGCCTTCGCGGCGCATGTTTTCCAGCAGGATGGTCAGGTGCAGTTCGCCGCGGCCCATGACTTCAAAAATACCTTCTTCGTCGGTTTCCTTGACGCGCAGGGCCACGTTGTGTTGCAGCTCTTTCTGCAGGCGGTCCCAGATCTGGCGGCTGGTGACGAACTTGCCTTCGCGGCCCGCCAGCGGGCTGGTGTTAACGCAGAAATTCATGGTCAGCGTCGGCTCGTCCACTTTCAGCATGGGCAGCGGCGCGGGGTTGGCAGGGTCAGTGATGGTCACACCGATGCCGACTTCGGCAATGCCGTTGATCAGCACGATCTCGCCGGGGCCGGCTTCGGTGGCCTGCACACGGTCCAGGCCCTGGAAGGTCAGCACCTGGTTGATACGGCCTTTGAAAGCCTTGCCATCCGGCCCTTCCATGACCATGACATCCATCATGGGCTTGATGGTGCCCTGGCTGATGCGGCCCACGCCGATACGGCCGACGAAGGTCGAAAAATCAAGTGCGGAAATCTGCAGCTGCAGCGGCGCTTCCGGGTCGCCCTTCTGGGACGGCACGTGCTTGAGGATAGTGTTGAACAGGGCGGACATGTCGGGGCCCCACTGCTCATTGGGTGGGCCTTCTTCAAGCGAGGACCAGCCGTTGATGCCTGAGGCATACACCACGGGGAAGTCCAGCTGTTCATCATTGGCGCCCAGCTTGTCGAAAAGGTCGAAGGCAGCGTTAACCACCTTGTCGGGGTTGGCGCCGGGCTTGTCGACTTTGTTGACCACCACGATGGGCTTCAGGCCCAGGGCCAAGGCCTTTTTGGTCACAAAGCGCGTCTGGGGCATGGGGCCTTCCTGCGCGTCGATGAGCAGCACCACACCGTCCACCATGGACAGCGCGCGCTCTACTTCACCGCCGAAGTCGGCGTGGCCCGGGGTGTCGACGATGTTGATGTGCGTGCCTTCCCAGGTCACGGCGCAGTTCTTGGCCAGAATCGTGATGCCGCGTTCTTTTTCGATGGCGTTGTTGTCCATCACGGTGTCGACCACTTTTTCGTGCTCGGCGAAGGTGCCGGACTGGCGCAGCAACTGGTCGACCATGGTGGTTTTGCCATGGTCAACGTGGGCGATGATGGCGATATTGCGGATCTGTTTGTGGCTCATGGTTGGCTTTCTGGGAACTTTAAAACGTCAAAAACTGGCAAAAAACTGTTAGTGGTGAACAAGGTCCGCCGCACCCACGGGCGCGACGCCGCCGGGACTGTGCGCGGCATTCAAAATGTCCTGGATCTCTATCGGGCTCAGCAGGCGCTGCGGAATCAGCTCGTCCGCCGTGATGTGGGCCGAGCCCAGGAAGGCCGGGGCGTCGCCGCCCTGCCCCCCCGCGGGACCATAGACCTGCACCAGTGGCGCGTCGGCGCCCCACTGGCCGGGCTCGCCCCGGCGGCGCAGGCCGCTTAAAAACCGCCCCGCATTGTCGGCGTCCAATGTGACAGACGGATACGCCGCCACCAGGGACTGGGCCGGCAGCAGGCAGGCCTCGCGCTGGGGTTCTGTCATGGCTTCGAGGGCCGGAAGGCTGACGCACTGCTGCGTGGTGTAGCCGCCGGTTTCCAGGCGCCTGAGGGAACCCAGGTGAGCGCCGCAATCTATGGCCTCGCCGATGTCTTCGCCCAGCGTGCGGATGTAAGTGCCCTTGCTGCAGGTCACGGTGATCTTGATGGCGGCCGGCGCGCGCTCGTCGTGGACCTGGGCCATTTCCAGCTTGAAGATGGTGATGTGGCGGGCTTCGCGCTCAACTTCCTGGCCCTTGCGGGCGTATTCATAGAGGGCCTTGCCGTCTTTCTTGAGCGCCGAATACATGGGCGGTACCTGCGCCAGCGGGCCGGTGAAGCGTGCCGTCAGGTCCCGCAACAGGGCCGGCGTGATCTCGGGCACGGGCCGGGTTTCTATGACCTCGCCCTCAGCGTCGGCCGTGCTGGTTTTTTTGCCCAGCAGCAGGACAGCCTCGTAGGTCTTGTCGGCATCGAGCTGGACCTGGCTGAACTTGGTGGCCGCGCCGAAGCACAGCGGCAGCACGCCGGTGGCCAGCGGGTCCAGCGTGCCGGTGTGACCGGCCTTGTCGGCGCGCAGCAGCCATTTGGCCTTCTGCAAAGCCTGATTGCTCGACAGGCCCAGCGGCTTGTCGAGCAGCAGCACGCCATGCACGGGACGTCGCTGTATTTTCTGGCGATGAGAAGAGGTTTGCGTCATAAGTTCCGACAGGCTCGGCGCACGGAACCAGCCCGGCGCTTCGTTGGCGCCGTTGTCCCTGAACCTGTCATCAAGGGGAACGGCGCGAACTCAGTCGTCGTGGGCGCGGGAAGAGACCGCCTTGGCAATCAAGGCGTTCATGTCGGCCGCGCGCTCGGTGGTGCGGTCGAAGTGGAAATGCAGAGTCGGCACGGTGTGCGTCATCAGGCGCTTGAACAGGCCGTTGCGCAGGAAGCCGGCGGCCTGGTTGAGCGCTTCCTCGCACTCCTTCGGGTCGCCGACGAGCACGCTGAAAAACACCTTGGCGTGCGCGTAGTCGGCCGTCACCTCGACGGCCTGGATGGTCACCATCCCGACCCGCGGGTCTTTCAACTCGCGAGCGATCAGCTCCGTCAGGTCGCGCTGGATCTGATCGGCAACACGAAAGCCGCGGTTGGGGGTGGATGACTTTTTACGCATGGGGTGAACGGGACGGGATTCTGTCTTGTGGAAGGCCCGCCGCGGGAAAGCGGCAGGCCGGTCCGTTTTACAAGGTACGCGCCACTTCCTTGATTTCAAAGAATTCGAGGATGTCGCCTTCTTGAATATCGTTGTAGTTCTTGATATTCAGGCCACACTCAAAGCCCTCCTTGACTTCCCGCGCGTCGTCCTTGAAGCGCTTGAGCGAGTCGAGTTCACCCGTGAAGATGACCACGTTCTCGCGCAACAGGCGCAGGCGAGCGGTACGGCGAACGAGGCCGGAGGTGACCATACAGCCGGCGATGGAGCCGATCTTGCTGACCTTGAACACCTGGCGGATCTCGGCGGTACCGATGACTTCCTCTTTCTTGTCTGGCGTGAGCATGCCGGACATAGCGGCCTTGAGTTCGTCCACAGCGTCATAAATGATGTTGTAGTAGCGAATGTCGATGCCGTTGCTCTCGGCCTGCTTGCGCGCCTGGGCATCCGCACGGGTGTTGAACCCGATCAGCACGGCCTTGGAGGCGATCGCCAGATTGACGTCGGACTCGGAAATACCGCCCACGCCGGAATACACCAATTGCACCTTGACCTCGTCGGTCGAGAGCTTGAGCAGCGACTGGGCCAGCGCTTCCTGCGAGCCTTGCACGTCGGCCTTGATGATGATGGGCAGCATCTTGACCTCGCCGGCGCCGATGTCGGAGAACATGTTCTCCAGCTTGGCAGCCTGCTGTTTGGCCAGCTTGGTATTGCGGAACTTGCCGGCGCGGTAGGTCGCGATTTCACGGGCGCGGCGCTCGTCGGTCATCACCATGAACTCGTCGCCCGCCTGAGGCACGTCGGTCAGACCCTGGATTTCCACGGGGATAGAGGGGCCTGCGGACTTGATGGGCTTGCCGTTCTCGTCCAGCATGGCGCGCACGCGGCCGTAGGTCGAACCGGCCAGCACCACGTCGCCGGCCTTAAGCGTGCCGGACTGGATCAGCACGGTCGCGACCGGGCCGCGGCCCTTGTCGAGCTGGGCTTCAATGACCAGGCCCTTGGCCAGGGCGTCAACCGGCGCGCGCAGTTCCAGCACCTCGGCCTGCAGCAGCACCTGCTCAAGCAACTGGTCGATGCCGGCGCCCGTGCGGGCGGAAACCGGCACGAAGGGCGACTCGCCGCCGAACTCTTCAGGAATCACTTCTTCGGTGACCAGTTCGCCCTTGACGCGGTCCAGGTTGGCATCGGGCTTGTCGATCTTGTTGATCGCCACCACGATGGGAACGCCGGCCGCCTTGGCATGCTTGATGGCTTCCTTCGTTTGCGGCATCACGCCGTCGTCGGCAGCGACCACCAGAATCACGATATCAGTGGCCTGTGCGCCGCGGGCACGCATGGCGGTGAAGGCCTCGTGACCCGGGGTGTCCAGGAAGGACACCATGCCGCGCGGGGTTTCCACGTGGTAGGCGCCGATGTGCTGCGTAATGCCACCGGCTTCACCCGCCGCCACTTTGGCGCGGCGAATGTAGTCAAGCAGTGAGGTCTTGCCGTGGTCGACGTGGCCCATGACGGTAACCACAGGAGCACGCGGCAGCAGTTCAGCCTGCTGGCCTTGAACGTCGTCGTCGGTAAAGGCCTCCGGATCGTCCAGCGCGGCGGTGACCGCCTTGTGGCCCATTTCCTCCACCACGATCATGGCGGTATCCTGGTCCAGCGATTGGTTGATGGTGACCATCTGGCCGAGCTTCATCAGGTGCTTGATCACCTCGGAAGACTTGACGCTCATCTTGTGCGCCAGTTCCGCTACGGTGATGGTTTCAGGCACATGCACTTCGATGACCTTGAACTCGGTCGGCGCCACAAAGGTGGACTCGGGGCGTGCCTCGCGGTCATTGCCGCGGCGGCCGCGCGGGCCGCTGCGGAAAGTGCCGCGTCCGGGCACTGCGGCCGCGCCACGGCTCGGGATGCCCTTCTTCTTGGCGGCGTCGTCCTTCCAGGTCGAAGACAGGTTTTCCGACTTGATTTCTTTCTTGCCTGCAGCGCCCGGCGCGGCGGCTGCTGCGGGAGCCCCCGGCTTGGCGGCCGCACCCGGCGCACCCGCCGGTTTGTGCAGCGTGCCCTTGATGGCGGCCTTGGGATCGACGTGAGGCACCAGCACGCGCTTGGGCGCGGACATCATGGCACGAATGCCGGCGGCTTCGGCCTCGGCCTTGCGGCGGCGCTCCTGCAATTCCTGCGCTTTGGCGGCGTCGGCCTGGAATTCAGCGGTGGCCTTGGCCTTGGCGGCAGCAGCCGCGGCAGCGGCGTCAGCGGACTTGGTGGCCTGCTCGGCGGCAGCGGTTTCGGCCGCCTTGGCAGCAGCGGCCGCAGGCGCGGCAGCTTCCTTGGCCTTGCTGGTTGCCGGCTTGGCTTTTTTCGCCGCATCAGCGGCAGCGGCAACAGCTGCGGCCTGGGCGGTCTGTTCGGCGGCCAGGCGTTCTTGCTCGCGCGCGGCGTCCTTCGCGTCCTGCTCTTCACGCAGGCGGCGTTTTTCGGCGAGCTCCTGCTCCTGTCGGCGCAGCAGTTCGGCGTGGCGACGGGCTTCTTCCTCGCGGCGGATCAATTCCGCGTCATCGACGACGGGTGCCGCAGGTGGTGCGGCCACTTCGGCCTTGACTTCCTCGACGGGCTGGTCCGAGCCTTCGTCACGCTTGATGAAGGTGCGCTTTTTGCGGACCTCCACCTGGATGGTACGAGCCTTGCCGGTGGCGTCGGCCTGCTTGATTTCACTGGTGGACTTCTTCACCAGCGTGATTTTTTTGCGCTCGGCCGTGACGGTGCCATGGCTGGCCTGCAAATAGCCCAGGAGCTTTTGCTTGTCCGCCTCGGACAGAGGGTCGCTCGGCTGTGCCTTGGCGACGCCCGCGCTGGTCAATTGCTCGATCAGCGTGGCGGGTGATTTATTGAGTTCAGCTGCGAATTCAGCGACGGTGGTGGTACTGGACATATGTTTTTTTCCTGCAGGCCTTTCATGATCATTGCTCTTGGGCCGCTGCGGGTGCAGGGGTGTCAGCGGCAGCGGGCTCATCGGTAAACCAATGCGCGCGAGCGGTCATGATCAGGGCTTTGGCCTCGTCCGCAGACTGGCCGGTGATATCGGTGAGTTCATCCACGGCCAGGTCGGCCAGGTCGTCGCGGGTAGTGACGCCCGCTTCGGTCAATTTGGCGATCAGCTCTGGCGTGAGGCCCTCGACGTCGCGCAGGTTCTGCGAAACGCCCTCGGCATTTTCTTCCTTGGCGATTTCCATCGTCAGGAGTGCGTCTTTAGCGCGAGTGCGCAGCTCATTGACGGTGTCTTCGTCAAAGGATTCGATCTCCAGCATTTCCTGCAGGGGCACATAGGCCACCTCTTCGAGGCTGGTAAAGCCTTCGGAGATCAGGATGTCGGCGATTTCCTCGTCCACGTCGAGCTTTTCCATGAAGAGCTTGCGGCTGGTGTCGGTTTCGCTGGCCTGCTTCTGGGCGGACTCGTCGGCCGTCATGATGTTGATCTTCCAGCCGGTCAGCTCGGCAGCCAGGCGCACATTTTGGCCGCCACGGCCGATGGAAATCGCCAGGTTTTCCTCGTCAACGACGACGTCCATGGCATGGCGCTCTTCATCGACCACGATGGAGGACACATTGGCCGGGGCCAGCGCGCCGATGACGAACTGGGCCGGGTCTTCGCTCCAGAGCACGATGTCGACGCGTTCGCCGGCGAGCTCGTTGGTCACGCCGTTGACGCGGGTGCCGCGCACGCCGACACAGGTACCTATGGGGTCGACGCGCTTGTCGTGTGACAGCACGGCGATCTTGGCGCGCGAACCCGGGTCGCGGGCGCAGGATTTGATTTCCAGCAGGCCCTGCTCGATTTCAGGCACTTCCTGGCGGAACAGCTCGATCATGTACTCAGGCGCGGTGCGCGAGAGGATGATGGGCGCGCCACGCAGGGTGGTGTCGACTTCCATGATCATGGCGCGAACGCGGTCGCCGGAACGCAGGTTTTCCTTGGGAATCATGTCCCCACGGCGAAGACGGCCCTCAACACGGCCGGATTCGACAATGATGTCGCCCTTGTCCATGCGCTTGACGGTGCCGACGAAAATCTTGTCGCCGCGCGACATGAAGTCGTTGAGCAGCATTTCGCGCTCGGCGTCGCGGATTTTCTGCAGAATGACCTGTTTGGCCGCTTGCGCGCCGATACGGCCAATGGGCAGGCTCTCAACTGGCTTTTCGATGTAGTCGCCCTCTTCGATGTCAGCGATTTCGTCGCGCGCATCGCTCACCAGCTCTTCGGCTTCGGGGTTCTGCAGGCCGGCTTCGTCGGGCACCACCAGCCAGCGGCGGAAGGTTTCGTAGTTGCCGCTGTCGCGATCAATCACCACGCGGATGTCCACTTCGCCCTCGTACACCTTTTTGGTGGCCGAGGCGAGCGCGAGCTCAACGGCGCCGAACACGACGTCGCGTTCCACGTTTTTTTCGCGCGAGATGGCATCAACCAACATCAACAGTTCGCGATTCATTTCACAAGCCTGCCTTTCTTCATTTCTTGAAATTCAATTCTCTGTGGAGGAAGCGGTACTGGCACCGGAGGCTGACTTGGGTTTACGGCCCTTGAAGTCCACCACAGGCGCAAGCCGCGCCTGGTGAAGTTCGTCGAGCGTGAAACCCAGCGCCTGCAGCGGTGCGGGCATCCTCTTCTTGCTAATCTTCTGGCCGGGTTTGACGGGTGGCTCGTCACTCCAGACGACCTGCCAGCCAGCCTCGGCGCGCTCCAGCGTGCCGCGGAATTTCTTGCGGCTGGCCGTCACCGTCGAACCGGCGCTGGCCGCCACGCCGATCGGCGCCTTCAGCGTGATGTCGACCAACTCGCCGGCAAAACGCTCAAAATCCTTTTCGCCGCGCAAAAGCCTGTCGATGCCGGGGGAACTGACCTCCAGCCGGGCGTATTCGACGCCTTCGACTTCCAGCACAAATTGCAGCTGGCGGGTGACTTTTTCGCAGTCTTCGGCATTGATGAACTGCTCGGTGTCTGGGACGTAGGGCATATCAATGGTGACGCGCAGCAAACCACCGCCGGTGCGCTCGATCTCGACCAGCTCGTAGCCCAAGCCTGTCACAGTTTGCTCAATCGTCTCTTGCAATGCCATTCAGTCTCTAAAACCCGCTTATTAATTCAATAGTTCAAAAACAAACGCCCAAAAAAAATGGGCGGTGAAAACCCGCCCATTTGGTCGTGAAGCTCTTATTGTAACGCGCTGCGCCCCTCGATGCAAACAATTTCCGTGCCTGAAACGAGAGTCACCGCCAAAACTCCGGCGGGAGCAGCCCGCCTTAACTCGCTTTGCCTTTTTGTTAAGCCATCACACCGTCATTCATTGATTGCCAGCTTGTGGCTGGACAGGTAGCTGCAAAGATGGGCGCCATGCACTGATTTTCAACGATGCCCACAGATCAATGTCAAAATTTCCAATGAAATCATTGGGATTTTTTGATTATTTAAAGTAAATCCTTAAAATTTCAGGCTTATACGGCCGTCACAAGCACGCGCGTATAAGGATGACGCGGTGAATCCAGCACCTCGATGAGCGAGCCGGACTCCAGCACATCGCCGTCCTTCATCACCATGACGTCATGCGCCATGGCGCGTATCACGTCCACGTCGTGCGTGATCAGCAAATAGCTGAGGCCGCGCTCTCGCTGGAGTTTTTGCAGCAGGCCCAGCACCTGCTTCTGGATGGTCACGTCCAGCGCGCTGGTCGGTTCGTCCAGCACCAGCAGGCTGGGATTGATGATGAGCGCCCGGGCAATCGCCAGGCGCTGGCGCTGCCCGCCCGAAAACTCGTGCGGGTAGCGCTGCAGCAAGCCCGGAAACTGGGCTTCCGTCATACCGACATCGGCCAGCGCCTGCACGGCCCGCACGCGCCGGGCTGCGGGGGCCAGGCCGGGCTCGTGCACGCGCAAGCCCTCCTCCACGATGGCCTCGACACTCATGCGCGGCGAGAGTGAGGAAAACGGGTCCTGGAACACCACCTGGACCGCGCGGCGCATGGCTTTGTCACGCGCGGCCTCGCGGCCCCAGGCCTGGCCGGCCGCCTGCAGTTGCCCTGAAAAAGGCAGCAATCCAAGGCTGGCCAGCGCGAGGGTGGACTTGCCGGAACCTGACTCGCCGATCACCCCCAGGGTCCTGCCGGCCGGAATCTGGAAGCTGGCTTCTTTCACCGCCACAAATTCACCGCGCTTGAACCACCCGCGTATGCCGGGAACCGGCACTGGATAGCTCACGCGCAGCCGCTCGGCTTTCATCGTGATCGCCGCATCCGCCACGGCACCGGCCACCGCCAACCCGTCGCGCCGCGGCTTGCTGTCGATCAGCTTGCGGGTATAGGGGTGCTGGGGCCGGGCAAATACCTCGGCCACGGCGCCTTGCTCCACGATACGGCCGTTTTCCATCACCGCGACCCGGTCGGCAAACTTACGCACCAGGTTGAGGTCGTGGGTGATCAGCAGCACGGCCATGCCGTTGCGCTGCTGCAGCTCACCCAGCAGGTCCAGAATCTGGCCGCGCAAGGTGACGTCCAGCGCCGTGGTGGGCTCGTCGGCCAGCAGCAGCCGGGGCTGGCAGGCCAGCGCCATGGCGATCATGGCCCGCTGCCGCTGCCCGCCCGAGAGCTGGTGCGGAAAAGCCATGGCGCGGCGCGCGGGCTCGGGAATGCCGGTGTCGGCCAGCAGCTGGATGGCGCCCTGCATCGCTTCGGTTCGGGTCAGGCTTTTGTGGAGCTCCAGCACCTCGGCAATCTGGTCGCCGACGCTATAGAGCGGATTGAGCGCCGTCATGGGCTCCTGGAAGATCATCGCGATGTCGCGGCCGCGAATCCCGCGCAGGGATTGCTCGCTGAGGGACAGCAAGTCCACCGGCGCCTTGGGCGGAGCCCCGCTGGCCGCGCGTTCGGCCGCATCGACACCGGCAAAAACAGCCTTCCCGTTCACCGCGGCGTTCTGCGCCAGCCGCAGCAGGCTGAGTGCGGTCACGGTCTTGCCCGAGCCGGACTCACCCACCAGCGCCAGCTTTTCGCCGGGGGCGATGGAGAAATCGATGCCGTGGACCACGGATTTGCCCGCGAACGAGATCCGCAGGTTCTGGACGTCAAGCAGCGGCGTTGCCATCAGTCGGCCTTCCTGGGATCCATGGCGTCGCGCAAGGCGTCGCCCATGAAGGTAAGCAGCAGCAGTGTCATGACCAGCACCGCAAAGGTGGACAGAGATATCCACCAGGCGTCTATGCTGTTCTTGCCCTGAGACAGCAGTTCTCCGAGCGAAGGTGTGCCGGGCGGCACGCCCAGGCCCAGGAAATCCAGCGAAGTCAGCGCCAGGATGGCGCCGCTCATGCGAAACGGCAGGAAGGTCACGACCGGCGTCAGGCTGTTGGGCAGGATGTGGCGCCAAATAATATGCAGGTTGCCCACACCCAGCGCGCGGGCGGCACGCACATAGTCCATCTGTCGGTTGCGCAGGAATTCGGCGCGCACGTAGTCCGACAGCCCCATCCAGCCAAACAGGCTGAGCAGAATCAACAGCAAAGCCACACTGGGCGCGAAGATGGCACTGAAGATGATCAGCAGGTAGAGCTCCGGCATGGAGCCCCAGATTTCCATGAAACGCTGAAACAGCAAATCGGTCTTGCCGCCGAAATAGCCCTGCAGCGCACCCGTCAACATACCGAGCAGCACACCGGTGACCGTCAGCGCCAGCGCGAACAGCACGCTGACCCGGAAGCCGTAAATCAGCTGGGCCAGCAGGTCGCGGCCCCGGTCGTCGGTGCCCAGCAAGTTATCGCGTGTCGGGCGGGACGGGTTGGGCTCTTTCGCGAAATAGTTGAGCGTGTTGGGCCCATAAGGGTTGAGCGTGTAGATCGCGAAATTGCCGCCGCGCGACAGTCGCTCCCGGATGTAGGGATCGAGGTAGTCGGTCTTGGTGTCGAAGTCGCCGCCAAAGGTCTTCTCGCTGTAGTCTTTGACCATGGGAAAGTAATAACCGCCCTCATAACGCACCAGCAGCGGCCTGTCGTTAGAGATCAGTTCCGCGCACAGGCTCAGCGCCACCAAGGCGCAAAACAGCACCAGGCTGTAAAAACCCAGCTTGTTGCGCCTGAAACGCCGCCATGCCCGACGTGCTTGGGAGACAGATACGTAGCTCTCTTGCCGAGGGCCGTCGCGGATCGGGCTTTGCCCGTCCGCAGGCGGCGCCCCCCCAGGGGGGAGGCCGCCAGGGGCAGCTTCGGGGGGGTCAGTCAAACCGTACACGAGGATCCACCAGGACATAGGACAAATCGGAAATCAGCTTGGTGACCAGGCCGATCAAGGTAAACAGGTAGAGCGTGCCCAACACCACCGGGTAGTCGCGCCGGATGATGCTTTCATAGCTCAGCAGCCCCATACCGTCCAGCGAGAAAAGAGTCTCAATCAGCAGCGCACCGGTGTAGAACGAGCTGATAAAGGCGGCCGGAAAGCCGGTGATGAGGGGGATCAGCGCATTGCGGAATACATGCTTCCAGAGCACCTGTCGCTCACCCAGTCCCTTGGCGCGCGCCGTCAGCACGTACTGCTTGCGGATTTCCTCCAGAAAGGAGTTCTTGGTCAGCATGGCCGTGACGGCAAAGCTGCCCAGCACCATGGCCGTGACCGGCATGGCGATGTGCCACAGGTAGTCGGTGATGCGCGCCCCCCAGCTCAAGGTTTCCCAATTGGACGATGTCAGCCCGCGCAGCGGAAACCATTGCAGCTGGCCGCCGAAAATCACCAGCAGCGCGACGCCCAGCACAAAGCCGGGAATCGCGTAGCCGGTCAGTACCAGCAAGGTGGTGACGAAATCAAAACGCGAGCCCGCGCGCACCGCCTTGGCGACGCCCAATGGGACGGCGACCAGGTAGCTGATAAAAAAGGTCCACAAGCCCAGGCTGATGGAAACCGGCAGTTTCTCCTTGACCAGCTGCCAGACGTCTTTGTTCTGGAAAAAGCTCTTTCCGAGGTCAAAGCTCAGGAACTGCTTGAGCATCAAATAAAAGCGCTCGGGCGCCGGCTTGTCAAAACCATAGAGCGCCTTGATCTGCTCGACGCGCTTGGGGTCCACGCCCTGCCCTCCGCGGTAGCTCAGGCCCCCACCCTCGGCACCGTGGCCGGCGCCGGCCTTGGCCTCCGCCATGTACTGCTCGACCGGGCCGCCCGGAACGAATTGCGTCACCACAAAGGTGATCAGCAGCACGCCGAACAAGGTCGGGATCATTAAAAGGCAGCGTTTGAGGATGTAGGCAAACATGATTGATCAGCCCCCTACCAAACTCAGCAGGCGCCGCGGAATGCAGCTCCGGGCCTGCCAGTGCAGGCTTGGACGCTCCGAAGAGGAAGGCCTCTGGCCGCACCGCAGAAATCCTACGCGAAGCGAACGTCCGACGGGGGTGTTCATTTTTTCCACCAGGTGTTGATGATCCACGCTTCGCCAGGCGCATACGGCGGCATCTGGCCAGGCATGGCAAGCCGGCGCGCGTTATAAACCACGCGGTGGGTGCCGGCCGTCCATTGCGGTAACAGGTAATGGCTGTGCGCCACGATGCGCTCCAGTGCATGGCAGGCCGGCAGCAGTTCGGCCTTGGTTTTGGCGCCCGTCATCTTGGTAATCATGGCATCAATGGCAGGGTTGGCGGCACCGCTGAAATTACCCGAGCTCTCCACCCCGGCGGCCTTGCTACCGAACAGATCGGAGAACTCCTGGCCCGGGTTGTTGGTACCGGGATAGGCGATGGAGATGATGTCGAACTCGAATTTGTCCAGGCGCTGCTGGTAAAGCGCGAAGTCCACCTGGCGGAAATTGAGCTGGATACCCAGTTTTTCGAGCGCGCGCATCCAGGGTGAGATCGTGCGCACGCCGCCCTCGTTGCTGTCCAGGTATTCCAGCACCATGGGCTCGCCCTTGGCATTGCGCAGCTTGCCGTCCCGAACCTCCCAGCCGGCATCCTTGAGCAGGGCCTGGGCGCGGCGAAGGTTGGCACGCAGCGAAGAATCACCGTCCGTGCGCGCCGGCACGTACATGGGCCCGAAAGCCGCGGCGGGAATCTGCTTGCGCCAGGGTTCCATCAAGGCTACCTCTTCCGGCGTCGGCAGGCCGACAGCCTGGCAGTCGGTGTTGCCGAACAGGCCGCTGACCCGCTGGTAAGCGTTGTAGAACAACTGGCGATTCATCCACTCGTAGTCAATCGCAAGGCCCAGCGCCTCGCGCACGCGCGGGTCAGTGAGTTTTTCGCGCCGGGTGTTGAGCACATAGCTCTGGAAGCCCGAGGGCAGGCGGTGCTTGAACTCGCCCTTGACGAGTTCGCCGCTGTCAAAACGCTTGCCGCTCAGGCGCCGGGCCCAATCCCCGGCCGAGAAGAACCGCATGATGTCGAATTCGCCTGCCTTGAGTGCCTCCAGCCTGGCGGTGTTGTCCTTGTAGATCTTGACGGTGACATTGTCGAAATTCTCGGTGCCGACCCGGACATTGAGCTTTTCGCCCCAGTAAGCCTTGTCGCGCACATAAGTGATATCGCGGCCGAAAACCACCGGGCCTATGCGGTAAGGCCCGCTGCCGATCGGGATGTCCGTGACGACCTCGTTGAAGGGCTTGGCCTTGCCGGTGGCATCCACACCCCACTTGCGGCTGAACACGGGCAAGCCGCCCACAGTCAATGGCAGCTCGCGGTTCGGCTTCTTGAATCGAAAGCGCACCGTCCGCTCATCGACAACCTCGCAGGCCGCGACGTCTTCAAGCAGGGTTTTGTAGCCTGGCGAGGTATGCGGGCCCATCAGGGTGTCGAAGCTGTGCTTGACGTCGGCCGCCAGCACCGGGTCGCCATTGTGAAAGCGCGCCTCCTTGCGCAGGCGGAAGGTGGCCACCAGCCCATCGGGGGAGACCGCCACGTCTTCGGCCAGCAAGCCGTAACCCGAAGCGGTTTCGTCCATCGCTCCTATCAGCAGCGAATCGAAGACGAAGTCGGACAGGTAGGCCGGCGCCGAGCCCTTGATCGTGAAGGGGTTGTATTTGTCGAAGGTCGAATAGCGCAGGTTGCTGACCAGGCGCAGGTCACCGCCTTTGGGCGCGGCGGGATTGACGTAATCGAAATGGGCAAAGCCCGCGGGGTACTTGAGGTCACCCCAGAGCGCATAGCCGTGTGCGGCCCATGACGGCGCTGAAACTAGCAGCAGGACCCAAACCAGCAAACTTCGCATGCGACAATTCTGCACTACTTAGGTCGGCAAATTTCCTGCGCGCCAATCTCGCGCCCCTTGCCGGCATATCTTCCGCACATTTACTGGAGCACCTGCATGGCCACACACACCGGATTTCTCACTGGCAAAAAACTGTTGATCACGGGCGTGCTGTCCAACCGCTCCATCGCCTACGGCATCGCCAAGGCCTGCCATGCGCAGGGCGCCGAACTGGCTTTCAGCTACGTCGGAGAGCGCTTCAAGGACCGCATCACGGAATTCGCCGCCGACTTCGATTCGAAACTGATTTTTGACTGTGACGTGGGCGACGACGCGCAGATCGCCAAGCTGTTCGCCGACCTGTCGCAGACCTGGCCGACGTTTGACGGCTTTGTGCACAGCATCGGTTACGCGCCGCGCGAGGCGATTGCCGGCGACTTCCTCGACGGCCTGTCGCGCGAGGGCTTCAAGATCGCCCACGACATCAGCGCCTACAGCTTCCCGGCCATGGCCAAGGCCGCACTGCCCTACTTGAACCCGAAATCGGCGCTGCTCACGCTGACCTACCTGGGCGCGGTGCGCACCGTGCCCAACTACAACACCATGGGCCTGGCCAAGGCCAGCCTGGAAGCCTCGGTGCGCTACCTGGCCGAATCGCTGGGCCCCAAGGGCATGCGCGTCAACGGCATCAGCGCCGGCCCCATCAAGACCCTGGCCGCCAGCGGCATCAAGGGCTTCGGCAAGATTCTGAGCGTGGTCGCCGAGGCCTCGCCGATTCGCCGCAACGTGACGATTGAGGACGTGGGTAACGTCGCGGCCTTCCTGCTCAGCGACCTGGCCGGCGGCGTGAGCGCCGAGATCACCTATGTCGACGGCGGCTTCAGCCACGTCGTGGGCGGCATCGCCGAGCCGGCCGAAACGGCCTGAAACCCTGCGGCCCCAGCCGCTTAAGGCTGGCGCCAGTAGTCGTAGCTCCAGACGGTCTCAAAACCCGCGCGCCGGTATAGCGCCAGCGCCGGGGTGTTGACGTCTTCCACCTGCAAAAACGCCCGCGCGATGCCGCGCTGTTCGGCCACGGCGGCAATGCCGGCCAGCACCCGCCCGGCCAGTCCCCTGCCCCTGAAGGCCTGGTCGGTGCGCATGCCGTGCACGCTGGACCAGCCGTGGCTGAAGGCGCCGGCGCCCGCCGCCACGGTTTTGCCGCTCTCGCGCACGCTGGCATAGACCGAACCGCTGGCGCGGCTCAAGGCCTTGACGCGGCTCGCGCCGTCCACCGGGTCAAAACCTTCGGCCAGGAACAGCGCGGCCCAGGCCGCATCGGGCACATCGGCGGTTTCGGCGGGCGCTGCCGCGCTGACCGCGCGCATGGCCAGCACCGGCGCCACTTGAACCAGTACCGGTTTGCCGGCCTGGTAGCCTCGGCGCGCCAGTTCCCGCCGCAGGCTGTCGAAGCAGGCTTCATTGGCCAGGCGGAACACCGTGCGCAAGCCGCGCGCCCGGTAGCGCGCTTCAACCTGGTCGACCATGTCCTCGCCCGGCGGCACGTGGCGCAGCGGCACGGCACTATGGGCCCGGCTGACTGTGCCGCTGTCAAAGGGCAGCAGCCAGCCCTGGAATTCCTCGACAGCTTCGGGGGACACTGCGGCCAGCGTGGCCCGCTCTATGGATTCAATATCACTGGAGGTCATGGTTGCTCGAGGTTAAACCCGAGGGACAGAGCCCGGGCGGCGCTCAGGGGTTGGTGGTTACTGGTTATGCAGCAAAACTACGCTGCCCGCCCATTGAACTGCTGTACAGGAATGGCCGCGAGATCGATGTCCGGCAGGCAGCGCAGGTTGATCGCGGCCATGCGCTTGCCATCGGGGCCGGTACCCTCGCCATAGGGATGAATACCGCAAGTGGGACAAAACCGGTGTTTGATGACGTGCTTGTTAAACAGATAGGTCGCGGCATTCTCGTCGGGGGTCAGCAGCCGCAACTGGTCGTGCGGAACAAACCAGAGCAAGGAGCCCTTGCGCGAACACATGGAGCAATTGCAAGACAGCGCGCTGCCGGGCTCGCCCTCAACTTCAAAAGCGATCTTTCCGCAATGGCAGCTTCCTTGGTAAGCCATGTTTTGCATCCTTTTTTCTCAATGATTGGGAGGAGCTCCAGGCGTATGTGGCGTGCCCTCAACAGTTTCCTGGAAAGAGGCTTGCCGCGCCCGGCGTGGGACTATAGACTGTACATTCATACAGCCAAAATTAAAAGCAAAAAGATATGGCACCTGATCAAGCACAAACTTCCTTTTCCCGTACTTCCGCCAGCTTCCGCACCTCGGCCCCGACGGCCTTTTTCCACCTCACGGCACTCCACCTGGTGCTGGCCATAGCCGGCCTGCTGACGCCCGCCCTGCCCACCCCGGCCTTTGCTGCAGCAGCCGTCCCACAGGCGCCGCAATTGATGCTGGCCAAGGCCTACCACCCGGGCATCGCACTAACCGACTATTGGGTCAGCGAAAAATACGACGGCGTGCGCGGCTACTGGGACGGCGAAAAGCTGCTGACCCGCGGCGGAGAGCGCATTGCTGCGCCGGCCTGGTTTACAGCGGGATGGCCGAAGGTGCCGATGGACGGCGAATTATGGACGGGCCATGGGCAATTCACCCGCGCGCTGTCCACCGTGCGTCAGCAGAGCCCTGACCCGGCTGCCTGGCGGGCCATGCGTTTCATGGTTTTCGATCTGCCCGCGCAAGGCGGCCACTTCAGTGAACGCATCCCGGCCCTGAACGGCGTCGTGACCCGCATCGACCAGCCTTGGGTGCAGGCGGTTGCGCAGTCGAAGGTGAGCAACCATGCGGCGTTGCAGGCGCTGCTCACCACCACCGTCAAGCACGGCGGCGAAGGCCTGATGCTGCACCGCGGATCATCGCTCTACAAAGGCCAGCGCAGCGACGACCTGCTCAAGGCCAAGCCGCATGAGGACGATGAAGCCCGCGTGGTGGCGCATATTCCCGGCCAGGGCAAATACGCGGGCATGGTGGGTGCGCTGCTGGTCGAAATGCCCGGCACGGCCGGCAAGGCCGGCCAGCGCTTCAAGCTGGGCAGCGGCCTGAGCGACGAACTGCGCCAAAATCCACCCCCAATCGGCAGCACCGTGACCTACCGCTTCCGCGGCCTGAACGACAGCGGGATTCCGCGCTTTGCCAGCTTCATGCGGGTGCGGGACGCCGCCATTTAAGGCGGTCAGTGCAGGCGCCGCCCTGGCGCCCGCACAGCTGTAGCTCGATCTGACTTACCTTATTTCTTGACGCAGTCCGCGTAGTAGCGGGTCTTGCCCTTGGCATCGACCTCTTCCACCAGGCCGTGGATGTCGGTCTCGAAACCCGGGCACTGCGCGTTGAATTCGCGCGAGAACTTCAGGTAGTCCACGATGCGCTTGTTGAACACTTCGCCCGGGATCAGTAGCGGGATGCCGGGTGGGTAAGGCGTCACCAAGCCCACGGTGATGCGGCCTTCCAGGTGATCGATTTCCACGCGCTCCGTCGTGCGGTGGGCGATGTGGGCATAGGCGTCGCTGGGCTTCATGGCGGGCGCCAGGTCGCTCAGGTAGACCTCAGTTGTGAGCCGCGCGATGTCGTACTTGGCGTACAAGGTGTGGATGTGCTGGCACAGGTCGGCCAGGCCCATGCGCTCGTACTTGGGGTACTTCTGGCAGAACTCGGGCAGGATGCGCCACATCGGCTGGTTCTTGTCGTAGTCGTCCTTGAACTGTTGCAGCGCCGTCAGCAGCGTATTCCAGCGGCCCTTGGTGATGCCGATGGTGAACATGATGAAGAAGCTGTAGAGGCCGGTTTTTTCGACGATCACGCCGTGTTCGGCCAGGAACTTGGTCACGATGCTGGCCGGGATGCCGGTTTTCGCGAACTTGCCGTTCAGGTCCAGCCCGGGCGTGACGATGGTGGACTTGATCGGGTCCAGCATGTTGAAGCCGGTGGCCATCTGGCCGAAGCCGTGCCAGTTGTTAGCGCCGTTTTTCGCCATCTTGGCGCTGCGGGATTCGCCCTTGATGATCCAGTCCTGGGCTTCGCCGATACCCTCTTCGACCAGTTTGTCCGGCCCCCAGACCTTGAACCACCAGTCGTCGCCGTATTCCTCGTCGATCTTGCGCATGGCGCGGCGAAAGTCCAGTGATTCGGCGATGCTTTCCTCAACCAGCGCGGTGCCGCCGGGCGGCTCCATCATGGCCGCGGCCACGTCGCAGCTGGCGATGATGCTGTACTGCGGCGAGGTGGAGGTGTGCATCAGGTAGGCCTCGTTGAAGAGGTGCCTGTCGAGCTTCACGTCCTGCGAGTCCTGCACCAGCACGTGGCTGGCCTGGCTGATGCCGGCCAGCAGCTTGTGGATGGATTGGGTGGCGTAAACCACGGCCTTCTTCGGCCGCACGCGGTTCTTGCCCATGGCGTGGTAGGCGCCATAAAAGGGGTGGAAAGCTGCATGCGGCAACCAGGCTTCGTCGAAATGCAGGTTGTCGATATAGCCGTCCAGCATGCCCTTGATGGTTTCGGTGTTGTAGAGCACGCCGTCGTAGGTCGACTGCGTCAGCGTCAGCACGCGTGGCTTGACCTTGCTGCTGTCCACGCCCTTGAGCAAAGGGTTGGCGTCTATCTTGGCGCGGATGGCGTCCGGCTCGAATTCGCTCTGCGGAATCGGGCCGATGATGCCGAAATGGTTGCGCGTCGGCTTCAGGAACACCGGGATCGCCCCGGTCATGATGATGGAGTGCAGGATGGACTTGTGGCAGTTGCGGTCGACCACCACCACGTCGCCGGGCGCCACCGTGTGGTGCCAGACCATCTTGTTGCTGGTGGAGGTGCCGTTGGTCACGAAGAAGCAGTGGTCGGCGTTGAAGATGCGGGCGGCGTTGCGCTCGCTGGCACCAATGGCGCCGTCGTGGTCCAGCAGCTGGCCTAATTCCTCCACCGCGTTGCAGACGTCGGCGCGCAACATGTTTTCGCCGAAAAATTGGTGGAACATCTGCCCGACCGGGCTTTTGAGAAAAGCCACGCCGCCGGAATGGCCGGGGCAGTGCCATGAATAGGAGCCATCCTCGGCGTAGTCCAGCAAGGCCTTGAAGAACGGCGGCTGCACGCCTTCCAGGTAGCTCTTGGCCTCGCGCAGGATGTGGCGTGCCACAAACTCGGGCGTGTCCTCGAACATGTGGATGAAGCCGTGCAGCTCGCGCAGGATGTCGTTGGGGATGTGGCGCGAGGTCTTGGTCTCGCCATAGACATAAATCGGCACGTCCAGATTCTTGCGGCGCACTTCCTCGATAAAGGTACGCAGGTTCAGCACGGCGGGGTCGAGGTCGGGGCCGGGCGAAAACTCTTCGTCGTCAATTGACAAAATAAAGGCGCTGGCCCGGCTTTGCTGCTGGGCGAACTGGGAGAGGTCGCCGTAGCTGGTGACGCCCAGCACCTCAAAACCTTCGCTTTCGATGGCCTGCGCCAGGGCACGGATGCCAAGTCCGGAAGTGTTTTCGGAACGGAAGTCTTCGTCAATGATGACGATGGGAAAGCGAAATTTCATGGCGGGAGAGCAGTTCAAGGGTGCCCCGAACCTGTCGGAGGGCATGGGAAACGCTCAAAAGGCATAGACAGGTTGAGCCCGAGCGGTGGAAGGAAGCTTTTTCCAAGCAGCGAAGTGTAAGGACATATTGTTGCGCTACGCTTGTCTTGGGGTCTAATTGCCTCAAAATGTAGCGGATGACCGACAAAAGGAGGTAAGCATGGCGGAAACAACAATCTGGTGGCTGGCGGCAGGTATCGCGGTGGCCATCGAGCTGGCGACGGGGACGTTTTACCTGTTGATGCTGGCCGTAGGGCTCGCCGCCGGTGCTGTCGCGGCACACCTCGGCGCCTCACTGACCGTGCAATTGGTGGTCGCAGCCGTCATCAGCTCAGCCACAGTCGGCGCCTGGCACTTTTCACGCTCGCGCCGCCCCCGGGACCTCCCGGCGCAGGCCAATCGCGACGTGAACCTGGACATCGGCGAAACGGTGCAGGTGGACGCCTGGAATGCCGACGGATCGGCCAGCGTCAAATACCGCGGCGCCAGCTGGACCGTGCTGCTCGCACCAGGCAATATCGCCGCGCAAGGCCGATACAAGGTCCGGGAAGTCAACGGCAACCGCCTTGTCGTCGAAAAAATCTGAAGATTGAACATTTATAAACAGGGAATACATCCATGCAGTACTTCGCTTACGTCCTTATCGTCATCGCGATCATCTTCGTGATCCGGTCTTTCAAGATCGTGCCGCAGCAGAACGCCTGGGTCGTTGAACGTCTCGGCAAATATCACGGCAGCTTGACGCCGGGCCTGCAGATCCTGATTCCCTTCATCGACCGCGTCGCCTACAAGCACAGCCTCAAGGAAATCCCGCTGGACGTGCCCAGCCAGGTCTGCATCACGCGCGACAACACCCAGCTGCAGGTGGACGGCATCCTGTATTTCCAGGTGACCGACCCGATGCGCGCCAGCTACGGCTCGTCCAACTACATCGTGGCCGTCACGCAACTGGCCCAGACCTCGCTGCGCTCCGTTATCGGCAAGCTGGAGCTCGACAAAACCTTTGAAGAGCGCGACATCATCAACGCGCAGGTCGTTGCTGCCATTGACGAAGCGGCGCTGAACTGGGGCGTGAAGGTCCTGCGCTATGAAATCAAGGACTTGACGCCGCCCAAGGAAATTCTGCATGCCATGCAGTCGCAGATTACCGCTGAGCGTGAAAAACGCGCGCTGATCGCCGCGTCCGAAGGCCGCAAGCAGGAGCAGATCAACATCGCCACTGGCGAGCGTGAAGCCTTTATCGCTCGCTCCGAGGGTGAAAAACAGGCCGCAATCAACAACGCCCAAGGCGAGGCGGCGGCCATTACCGCGGTCGCCGAGGCCAATGCCAGGGCCATCGAAGTGGTCGCAGCCGCAATCCGCCAGCCCGGCGGCGAGCAGGCCGTGCAGCTCAAGGTGGCGGAAAAAGCCGTGGAAGCCTATTCCAACGTGGCCGAGGACGCCACCACCACCTTGATCGTGCCCAGCAATATGACCGAGGTATCCGCCCTGATTGCTTCGGCCATGAAAATGGTACAGGCCAACAAGGCCTGAGGCAGTTCCCCTTATCGCATCGCGCGCAGGCAAGACCCATGAGTGCAATGAATGTCCTGGGCACGGAGCTCGTGCCCTGCTCCTATGACCCGCTGACCGGCTATTTCCGCGACGGCTGCTGCAACACGGACGCCTCAGACCTCGGCTCACACCTGATCTGCGTGCGGGTGAGTGCCGAATTCCTGGCATTTTCCGCCTTGCGCGGCAATGACCTCAGCACACCGCTGCCTAGCCACCGTTTTGCCGGGCTCAAGCCGGGCGACCGGTGGTGCCTGTGCGCCAACCGCTGGCGGGAGGCGCTCGAGGCCGGCTTCGCGCCGCCGGTCATTCTGGAATCCACCCACAGCAGGGCCCTGGAATTTGTCACCATGGCCCAGCTGGAAAAGCACCGTTTCCAGGGCGCCCTGCACTAGCACGTGCATTTGTGGCGCATTTTCCGGCTGACAGGCCGGGGCGCTGCTATAATCAAAGGCTTCGCGGAAGGGTGGATGAGTGGTTTAAGTCACACGCCTGGAAAGCGTGCGTAGGGTTAAACCTACCGCGGGTTCGAATCCCGCCTCTTCCGCCAGTGAGTCAATGAAAACGGGGCCTCGCGCCCCGTTTTTCATTTGGCCTCTCTAGACACCAACCTAGCCACTGCCGCAGACAGCAGACTCACCGCGCCGGGCCGTGGCACTGCGGGCTTATTCCAGCTTTGTTTCCGTGCTGGTTTCGACCATCTGCTTGATCCTCTCCATTTCCGATTGCATGTGATGCAGGAATGCGGCAAATCCTTCGCGGCCAAGTCGCTCTATGGCCTCGTCGACTTCCTTCTGGCTGGTGGGGCGCGGATAAGCCACCCCATCTATTTCACACACCGATGCTGCGGGATAGACAAAGCCCATCATGTAGGGAAGGTTGGCAGCCGTCTCGGTGCCGAACATCCGTGTAAGCTGGCTCTCGTAGAGGACGTCCAGCGGCCTGACTTTCAGCTTGCGCCCTCTGGCATCGGTAAGTACCACGACCTGCTCGGCCACTGCTTCGGTTACGCTGTGACCGGCTTCGCTTTCCAAGCGTGCTTGCGGATTCGCCATCTTTGTGTCTCCAATAGAAAGTTGAGCTTTTCGGCGGGTCACCACCGGCTCTTTTCCACCGGAAACTTGAAACCCTGCCTGAATGCATTCTGGGCGGGCATGCGCAAGCAGAGTGGCCACATTGTCTTTTGACAGACAATGTTTCCACGATTTCCCGCCCTGGATCCAGCGGCACACGGGCAAAAAAAAAAGCCACCTAGCGGTGGCTTTTTTTGTTGGCAATGAACGATTTAGTTCAGAGCGGACTTCTTGCCGTCTTTGTAGACGTACAGGGTGATGGCGGGGTTCTTCAGTTCGCCATTGGGTTCAAAGGAGATCGTGGTGGTCACGCCCTTGAAGTTGGTCTTGATCAGCTCAGGGGTGTAAACCTTTGGATCCCAGGAACCGGCGCGCTTCATGGCGTCAACCAGGACGAAAGTCGCGTCATAGGTGTACGGGCTGTAAACCTGGAACTGGTTGGGGTACTTGGCGTCGTAACGCTTTTTCCAGGCTTCGCCGCCAGGCATTTTTGCCAGGGAAGCGCCGCCTTCAGCGCAGACCACGTTGCCGATGGTCTTGGCGCCGGCTGCCAGCTTGGCCAGTTCGGCCGTGCAGATGCCGTCACCGCCGAAGTACTTGACGTTGCTCATGCCGAGCTGTTCCATTTGGCGCAGCATGGGGCCGCCTTGTGGGTCCATGCCGCCGAAGAAGATGGCGTCAGGAGCCTTGGCCTTGACCGCGGTCAGGATGGCCATGAAGTCGGTGGCTTTATCGGTCGTGAACTGTTCGTCAACAACGGTCATGCCTTTTGCCAGGGCCGTCTTCTTGAACACTTCAGCAACGCCTTGGCCGTAAGCGGTACGGTCGTCGATGATCGCGACTTTCTTCAGCTTCAGCGCGTCGGCGGCATAGAAAGCCAGGCCAGCGCCCAGGGCGTTGTCGTTGGCGATGATACGGTAGGTGGTCTTGTAGCCTGGCTTGGTCAGGTTGGGGTTGGTTGCAGCGCCCGTGACGTGGGGAATGCCGCAGTCGTTGTAGACCTTGGAAGCGGGAATCGTCGTGCCGGAATTCAGGTGGCCGACCACGCCAGCGACTTTGGAGTCGCACAGTTTTTGTGCGGCTGCCGTGCCCTGTTTTGGATCAGCAGCATCATCTTCAGCAACAATTTCAAACTTGACCTTTTTGCCGCCGATGACCACGTTTTGCGCGTTCAGGTCTTCAATGGCCATGCGCACGCCGTTCTCATTGTCTTTGCCGTAATGGGCCTGCGAGCCGGACAGCGGCGCGACGTGACCGATTTTGACGACTGCGTCTTGGGCAGAAGCAAAACCCGCCACCGCAGCGAGGGCAGCCACTACTGTCAGTTTTAATTTCATTTGCATAAAAAACACTCCGATTAGGAAATTACCGTTAAAGGTTGAGAACGAATTTTTTTACTCAACGGGGCCGAACATAACGCAATTTCCGGGCCCGCACCATAGCAACGTCCCTAGGTTAATTTCTGATAAGGGGGTTTACCCGGGGAGCAGGCCGGCTTATGTGAGGGTGTGTTTCAGCAGCGCCCGCGACGGCGCCGCGAGCACAAAACACACGAACCCAAACAGTCACCCAGGCGACCTATCCGCCGGCGGCCGGCGGCGTGGTTTCATTCGCGAAAGCCTGGCTCACGGACTGGCGAACAACGTCCTCGATTTCCTCGCGAAGACGCGGCGCCAGGCTTTGCGTGTGCTCAAGAATGAGCTGGCCCACCACCTCGCGCAAACGCCGGTCCAGCATCAGGTCCACGCGCTGCAGCACGCGCTGCACCATCTGCTCCTGCAAGTCCGGCGAAGCCGCCAGCGCTGCCGGCTTTGCGGGCGAGGCGGGAGCCGCGGCGGCCGGGCCCGTAGCCGGCATGGGGGCCGCAACAGGCCGCACGACCTCCGTCAGTGTCGGCACAAAGCGCGGCGGCGCGGGCGGCGGACGGTTCATGCGCCCTCCCCGGCCGTGGCCAGGTCATGCCGCTTCATCGCATAGCCCCTGTCGGTGTAGTGCTTCCAGCGGCTGCGCGCGGCGAGGCGGTCTTCATCCTCGCGCGCCACCACTTCGATAAACCGTTCAAAGCGCTCAAACTCGGGCGGAATGCCCTGCCCCAGGTTGACCAGCACGCCGTAATGCGGGCAGTCCTGCAGCGATTCGGCCAGCACCACAGGCGACGCCGCCAGGGTGTGTCCGGCCGAGCCCGCCCGGCAGTGCGGCACAAACTCAGCCGGCGAAAAACTCCACATCAACTGGTCCAGTTCAGCCAATACCGCCGGCTCGCCCGTCACCACCACGCTGGCGCCGCTGAGGTAAGCCTTTCGTAGCAAGCGGCAGCTGTAGGCCAGCTTGTCGGGCACGTTGAAGTGAAAAGCGATTTCGGTCATGCCCGTGTTCTGGCGGCGGCCTTGGGTTTGCCCGATGCCTTGGGCTTGGCGGAGGCTACCTGGCCCAGCAGGTAATCCAGCAGCAGCGGCACGGGCCGGCCGGTGGCCCCCTTGGCGGCGCCGCCTTTCCAGGCGGTGCCGGCGATGTCCAGGTGCGCCCAGGGGAAGCTGGCCGCAAAGCGCTGGAGGAACTTGGCGGCCGTGATCGCGCCGCCGGCCCTGCCGGCCACATTGGCGACGTCGGCAAAATTGGTCTTCAGGCCATCGGCGTAGTCCTCGTCCAGCGGCATGCGCCAGCACAGGTCCATGGACGACTCGCCGGCTTGCGCCAGCGCCTCGGCCAGCGCATCGTCGGTGGAAAACATCCCGCTGCGCACGCCGCCCAGCGCGATCACGCAGGCGCCGGTCAGCGTGGCGATGTCAACCACGGCCCTGGGCTTGAAGCGCTCGGCGTAGGTCAAGGCGTCGCAGAGCACCAGGCGGCCCTCGGCGTCGGTGTTGAGAATCTCTATGGTCTGGCCGCTCATGCTGGTGACCACGTCGCCAGGCTTGATGGCGCGCCCGCCCGGCATGTTTTCGCAGGCCGGGATCAGGCCCACCACATTCAGCGCGGGCTGCAATTCAGCCAGGGCCCGGAAGGTGCCCAACACGCTCGCGGCGCCGCACATGTCGAATTTCATCTCGTCCATCTCGGCGGCGGGCTTGATGGAGATGCCGCCGGTGTCAAACGTGATGCCTTTGCCGACCAGCACCACGGGCGCCGCGGACTTGGCCGCGCCGTCGTAGCGCAGCACGATGAAGCGCAGCGGCTCGGCCGTGCCCTGGGCCACGGCCATGAAGGAGCCCATGCCCAGTTTGGCGACCTCTTTAGGGCCCAGCACCTCGACCTTGATGTTGCGCAGCTTGCCCAGCTCCCTGGCTGCGCCGGCCAGCAAGGTCGGCGTGGCGTGGTTGGACGGCCGGTTGGCCCATTCCTTGGCGAATTCCAGGCCTTTGACCAGTGCCACGCCCTTGTCCAGGCCGGCCTTGGCCGCCCTGGCGTTCGCGGCGTCGCCCACGGCCAGCAGCACGCGCTGCAGCTTCGAAGGGCTGGCCTTGGATTTGGTGGTGGTGTAGACGTAAGCCGCTTCGCTGCAAGCCGTCACGGCGGCGCGAACGGCCTCGGCCTGCAGCCCGTCCAGCAAGTCCAGGCACAGCACCAGGCGCTGCGTGTTGCCGTTTTTCACGGCGCCCAGGGCCGCGGCCACGGCCGTGCGGATGTTTTTGGGGCTGGCATCGCCCACCCCCGCCAGCACCAGGCGCGTGGCGGCGATGCCGGGCGCCCGGTAGGCGGCCAGCAGCTTGCCCGGCTTGGCTTCGAAGTCCCCGGACTTGATGGCCAGCGCCGTGAGCGCCGAAAGCGGGTCGCTGCCGGCGTCCCGGCCCTGGGGGACCAGCACCAGCAGTGCGTCGGTTTTTTCACTGCAAATGCGGGCGCGGGTCAGTGTTTTGAGTTCAAAGTCCATAATTCAGGGTTTGGTGGGTAAACCAAAGTAAAACAAAAATAAAACAAACGCAGATATTTCAGTCAATGTTATTCCAATCTTCGATTCGCAAAGAGCTGGCGCGCAGTTTCGGGGCCACGCTGGTGGTGCTGGTCACCATCGTGATGACCATTGTGCTGATCCGCACGCTGGGCCAGGCCTCGCGCGGTTTCATCAATCCGCAGGACGTCATGCTCTTCATGGCCTACTCCGCGCTGGGCCGCCTGCCGACCATCCTCACGCTGTCGCTCTTCATCGCCATGGTCAGCACCCTCTCGCGCATGTACCGCGACAGCGAGATGGTGGTGTGGTTCACCAGCGGCCAGGGGCTGGCCGGCTTTCTGCGGCCGCTTTTCCGTTTTTCCTGGCCGGTGCTGCTGGTGATCACGCTGATGGCGCTGTTTGTCTGGCCCTGGACCAACCAGCAGACCAAGGACATGCAAAGCCGCTACGAGCAGCGCGGCGACATCGACCGCATCGCCCCCGGCCAGTTCCAGGAGTCCTCCAGCGGCAACCGGGTGTTCTTCATAGACCGCGAGCTGGCGGGCGCGCGGGCCAGCAACAATGTGTTCATCGCCGCCACGGAAAAAGGCAAAAGCTCCATCACCACCGCGCGTTCCGGCCGCATCGAGGTGCTGAACGACGCCCAGTTCCTGATGCTCGAAAACGGGCAGCGCCTGGAAAACGTGATCGGCCAGCCGGCGCTCAAGATCAGCGACTTCGAGGAGTACGGCACCAAGACCGGCGACTCCAATCCGCTCGCTGAAAACACGCCCGAAGCCAAGCTGCTGTCCACCCGCTCGCTCATCAAGGCGCCCACGCGCGGCAACCTCAGCGAACTGGCCTGGCGCATCGGGCTGGCGCTGGCGTCCATCAACTTCGTCGTGCTGGCCGTGGCCCTGGCCAGCGTGAACCCGCGCGGCGGGCGTAGCGGCAACATGATTTTTGTGCTGCTGACCTTCGTGGTCTACAACAACCTGGTCAACCTCGGGCAGAGCTGGATTTTTGTGGGCCTCATCAGCTTCAGCAACTTCCTGCTGGCCCTGCACGGCGGCGTGCTGCTGCTGGGCCTGGTCTGGCTCTCCAAGCGGCAGTTCAACTGGGTGCTCAGGCCCGCCCGGCGCATCAAGCGCCAGCCCATGGCCGTGCGCAACACCGAAAGCCAGCAAGCATGAAAACCATACGCCGCCTGATTTACGGGGAAGTGCTGGCCGCCATTGCCCTGGTGGCCCTGGGCTTCCTGGCCTTGTTCTTCTTTTTCGACCTGGTCGACGAACTGCAGTACCTCGGCAAAAGCAACGGCATCAACGCCGGCGAGATTTACCAGATCCGCCATGCGCTGCTGTATGTGGGCCTGTTGGTGCCCAACCACCTGTACGAGTTGCTGCCCATCTCGGTGCTGATAGGCACGATTTTTGTCATGGCGCGGCTGGCCCAGAGTTCGGAATACACCATTTTGCGGACCAGCGGCCTGGGCCCGTGGCGCGCGCTCAAGTTGCTGCTGGTGCTGGGCGCGCTGTTTGTGGTCTTCAGCTTCGTGGTGGGCGACTACGTGGCGCCGGCCAGTGATCGCGCCGCGCAACTGCTCAAGGCGCGCTACCAGAGCAAGATCACCATAGGCCAGACCGGCGCCTGGCTCAAGGAAAAACAGGCCTACAACACCTATGTGGTCAATGTGAAGGCCCTCACCCCCGACAACGAGATGCAGGGCGTGCAGGTGTTCGAGTTCAACAACAAGGGGCTGATCGTCTCCACCACCCAGGCGCCGCTGGCGACTTTTGCCGCCGGTGATGCCTGGCAGCTGCAGCAGGCCACGCGCGCGGAATTCGATGTCAGCGGCGCGCCCAGCGCCGCCAGGCCCCAGGAAAGCGCCAAAGTCAACCGCATGGTGCTGGAGAGCTTTCGCTGGCCCACCGAAATCAGCGCCGAAATGGTGTCGGTGGCGCTGCTCAAACCTGAGCGCATGGGCACCATAGACCTGTTCAACTACGTGCGCCACCTGGACGCCAACGGACAGACGGCCCAGCGCTATGAAATCGAGTTCTGGAAAAAGGTGTTTTACCCGCTCAGCTGCCTGGTGATGGTGATCCTGGCCCTGCCCTTCGCCTACCTGCATTTCCGCTCCGGCGGCATCGCGGGTTATGTGTTTGCCGGGGTCATGATAGGCATCAGCTTCTTCCTGCTCAACAACGTCTTCGGCTACATCGGCAACCTGCGCAACTGGATGCCCTGGCTGGCGGCCGCCACGCCCGGCATGCTTTACATGGCCGTCTCGCTGGGCGCTTTCGGCTGGCTGGTGCTGCGGCGCTAGGCAGCTACACAAACGACCATGGCGACCACGGCAGCACAGCCCCGCGGCATCATCCTGCTGGCCCACGGCTCGCGCGACCCGCTGTGGCGCGCGCCCATTGAAGCCGTGGCCGCGCAGGTGCGCGCCAGCGCGCCCGGCACCCCGGTGCTCTGCGCCTACCTGGAGCTGTGCCCACCCACCCTGCCTGAAGCCGCGGCCGAACTCGCCGCCGGCGGCGCGCGCGCCATCCGGGTGTTTCCGCTGTTCTTCGGCGTGGGCAAACATGCCCGCGAGGACTTGCCGCGGCTGGTCGGGCAAATCCAGGCCAGCCATCCCGGCGTCGCCGTGGAACTGCTGCCCACGGCTGGCGAGTATCCCGAACTCACGGCCCTGATGGCCGGCATTGCGCTGGGCTGAGGCCAGGGCGGCGCGGCGGCCGGCCGCTTCTTTAGCGCAATACGGGCATAATAAAGTGAATAATTAGCCTGAATTCGATATGAACCTTCACCAATTCCGCTTTGTCCAGGAGGCCATACGGCGCAACCTGAACCTCACCGAAACCGCCAAGGCCCTGCACACCTCGCAGCCCGGCGTTTCCAAGGCCATCATCGAACTTGAGGAAGAACTGGGCGTGGAAATCTTCGCGCGGCACGGCAAACGCCTCAAGCGCGTCACCGAGCCCGGCGAGCATGTGCTCAAAAGCATCGAACTCATCATGCGTGAGGTCGGCAACCTGCGCCGCATCGGCGAGCAGTTCTCGGCCCAGGACAGCGGCACCCTCTCCATCGCCACCACGCACACCCAGGCCCGCTATGTGCTGCCGCAGCCGGTGGCCAAGCTGCGTGAGGCATTCCCCAAGGTCAACGTCAGCCTGCACCAGGGCTCGCCCGACCAGGTGGCGCGCATGGTGCTCGACGAGGTCGCCGAAATCGGCATCGCCACCGAGTCGCTGACGCAGTACGACGACCTCGTCACCCTGCCTTGCTATGAATGGCAACACATGCTGGTGATCCCGGTGGACCACCCGCTGGCGAAAAAAGAAAACATTTCGCTGGAAGACCTGGCCGAGGAACCGCTGATCACCTACCACCCGTCCTTCACCGGCCGCACCAAGATAGACCTGGCTTTTGCCGCCAAGCGCCTGCAGCCGCGCATCGCGCTGGAGGCCATAGACTCCGACGTCATCAAGACCTATGTGCGCCTGGGCCTGGGCGTGGGCATCGTGGCCGAAATGGCCATCAAGGAAGACGGCACCAACAGCGACCTGATCGCCATCCCGGCCGGGCCGCTGTTCGGCATCAACGTGGCCCGCGTGGCCTTCAAGCGCAGCGCCTACCTGCGCAACTTTGTCTACAAATTCGCCGAATTGCTCAGCGACAAGCTGGACCGTGCGCTGATCACCAAGGCCATGGCCGGCCGTGTGAATGACTACGAGATTTGACCCACCCCTGAAGCGCCCCCTGCAGCCATGACCACCACTCTCGAACGCACCCCCACGCTGACCACCAAACTGCCCGCCGTCGGCACCACCATCTTTACGGTGATGTCCACCTTGGCCGCCGAAAAAGGCGCGGTCAACCTGGGCCAGGGTTTCCCTGATTTTGAATGCGACCCGCAACTGGTCAATGCCGTCACCGACGCCATGACCCGGGGCCTGAACCAGTACCCGCCCATGACGGGCGTGCCGGTGCTGCGCGAGGCCATCTCGGCCAAGGTGGCCAGGCTCTACGGCCACCGCTACGACGCCAACAGCGAGATCACCATCACGGCGGGCGCGACGCAGGCCATCATCACCATCATCCTGGCCGTGGTCCATCCCGGCGATGAAGTCATCGTGCTGGAGCCCTGCTACGACAGTTACGTGCCCAACATCGAACTGGCCGGCGGCAAGGTGGTTCGCGTGCCGCTCACGCCGGGCACCTTCCGCCCCGACTTCGGCAAGATCGCCGCCGCCCTCACGCCGCGCACGCGCGCCATCATCGTCAACTCGCCGCACAACCCCAGCGCCACGGTCTGGAGCGAGGCCGACATGCTCGCGCTGCAGGACTTGCTGGCGCCCACCGACGTGCTCCTGATCAGCGACGAGGTCTACGAGCACATGGTCTTCGACGCGGCCCAGGGCCGCCTCCACCAGAGCGCGGCGCGCTTTCCGGGCCTGGCCGCGCGCGCCTTTATCGTGAGCAGCTTCGGCAAGACCTACCACGTCACCGGCTGGAAAGTTGGCTACGTGGCCGCACCTGCCGCGCTGACGGCCGAATTCCGCAAGGTGCACCAGTTCAACGTCTTCACGGTCAACACGCCGGTGCAGCACGGCCTGGCCGCCTATATGGCCGACGAGCAGCCCTATTTGGGTCTGCCGGCCTTTTACCAGCGCAAGCGCGACCTGTTCCGGGACGGCCTGGCCAAAACCCGTTTCAAGCTGCTGCCCAGCGAAGGCAGCTACTTCCAGTGCGTGGACATTTCGGAGGTGAGCGACCTCGATGAAGCCGAATTCTGCAAATGGCTGACCACCGAAATCGGCGTCGCGGCCATTCCGCTGTCGGCTTTCTACGGCAACGGCTTCGACCAGCGTGTGGTGCGCTTTTGCTTCGCCAAGAAGGATGAGACCCTGAACACGGCGCTGCAGCGCCTGGCCAGGCTGTAGGCCAAGGCTGTCAGCGTTGACCGACGGTTGGACAGGCCCCCCTCCTGCTTGACCGTGCCTGGGCCCGGGCAAGAATCAAGGCACATAAAACAAGGAGTGCTTTCATGTCCCTCTCGCTCATCCTGCTGATTGTCCTGATCCTGATCCTGGTCGGCGCCCTGCCCACCTGGGGCCACAGCCGAAGCTGGGGCTACGGGCCCAGCGGCGGTATCGGCCTCGTGGTGCTGATCCTCGTGATCCTGCTGCTGATGGGCCGCATCTAGCCACACGGTCTCACCAGGAAAAATGGCCTTGCATTGCAAGGCCATTTTTTATGCGCGCTTCAAAACCCGGCATCAACTATTCAGTTGCTGCCACGCTTTTTAGCTACGGCATAACAAGCCTTCGGCAGTTGTTAGCCTTCGCTCAAAGGCTGGGCTCAACTATTCAGTTGCTGCCACGCTTTTTAGCTGCGGCATAACAAGCCTTCGGCAGTTGTTAGCCTTCGCTGAAAGGCTGGGCTCAACTATTCAGTTGAGCCCAGGCCTTTTCCAATCGTTTGACGCTCACCGGCTGCGGCGTGCGCAATTCCTGCGCAAAAAAGCTCACACGCAACTCCTCCAGCAACCATCGGAACTCCTGCATGCGCGCGTCGACCGCGCCCTTGCGTTCGGCCACCAGGCGCCAGTAGCGTTGTTCCTGCGGCCGCAGCTCAGCCAGGCGTGCGGCGTCGCGTGCCGGGTCGGCGCGCCATTTTTCCAGGCGCAAGGTGATAGCTTTGAGGTAGCGCGCGAAATGCTGCAGCTGCGCATAAGGCGTGACTGCCAGAAAGCGCTTGGGCACCAGGCGCTGCAGTTGCTGGGCGGCGTCGGCCGCGGCTTCGGCGGCGTTTTTGCTGTCCTTGATCTTGCGCTGGGCCACGGCGAATTCGGTGAGTATGCCCGCGGCCAGCCGGGCCACCTCGCTGGCGATCAGGGTCAGGCGGCCCCGGCCGTCTTCGATGCGCTTCTTGAATTCACCCTCGCTGGTGGGCAACGGATCGAGCAGGAAGGCGCGGTCCAGCGCGACTTCGATGATCTGCTCGCGCAGCTCTTCCAGCGTGCCGCCGCCGGAGTTGTCGGCCGCGCGGCCCACCAGCATGTAGGCCGTGGCCATTTTCTGCAGCTCGGGCAGGTTTTTTTCGAGGTATTTGAGCGCGTCCTTGATCTGCAGCGCAAACAGCCGGCGCAGGCCGGCACGGTGTTTGGCGGCCGCTGCATCGGGTTCGTCAAACACCTCTATGGTGACCGCATCGCCCAGGTCGATCAGCGCCGGAAAGCCGATCAGCGTCTGCGAACCCTTACGAATTTCCATGAGTTCGGGCAATTCGCCAAAACTCCAGCCGGTGTAGCGCTCCGCGACCTTGACCGCCGGTTTTTCCGCCGTTGCAGTAGCGCCGGGCTTGCCGGCAGCGGGAGTCTTGCCTGGATTGGCGGCCGGCTCGGGCGCTTTCGCCAGGTTTTTGAGCCCGGCCAGCGCCTGGAAGGCGCCGCGCGCCTGCGAGCCCAGCTCGCCCTTGAGCGCGCCCAGGTTGCGGCCCGCGCCCAGCTGGCGGCCGTGCTCGTCGACCACGCGAAAGTTCATGAACAGGTGCGGCGGCAGCATGTCCAGCTTCATGTCGTTGCGCTTGATGTCCAGTGAGGTCGCGTCGCGCACCAGCTTGAGCACCGCGTCGGTCAGCGAGCCGCTGCCGAAGACCTCGGGCTGCAGCAGCTGCTCGGTCATGCGGGCGGCGGTCTCGGGCAGCGGCACCAGGCGCGAGCGCGGGCGCTGGTGCAGAGTCTTGATCAGCGCCTGCACCTTGTCCTTGAGCATGCCGGGCACCAGCCACTCGCAGCGCTCCTCGTTAACCTGGTTGAGCGCGAACAGCGGCACCTCGACGGTCACGCCGTCGCGCGCGTCGCCGGGCTCGTGCAGGTAGGTCACCCCGCAATCCACGCCGCCCATGCGCAGGGTCTTGGGAAAGGACTGGGTGGTAATACCGGCCGCCTCGTGGCGCATCAGCTCTTCGCGCGTCAGCAGCAAGAGCTGCGGCTGCTTTTTCGATTCTTCCTTGTACCAGTGCTCGCAGCCCGCGCCGCTGTGCACGTCGGCCGGCAGTTGCTGGTCGTAAAAGGCGTAAATCAGCTCTTCATCGACCAGCACGTCCTGCCGCCTGGCTTTGTGCTCCAGGTCCTGCACCTGCTGGATCAGCTTCTGGTTGGCCGCCAGGAAAGGCAGCTTGGTGTCCCAGTTGCCAGCCACCAGCGCTTCACGGATGAAGATCTCGCGCGCCGTGACCGGGTCGACCCGGCCGAAGTTGACGCGCCGGCCGTTGTAAACGACCAGGCCATACAGCGTGGCGCGCTCCAGCGCCGTGACCTGGGCGGCTTTTTTCTCCCAGTGCGGGTCCAGCAATTGTTTGCTGAGCAAATGGCCGGCCACCTGCTCTATCCAGGCCGGGTCTATGTTGGCGATGCCGCGGCCGAACAGGCGCGTGGTTTCCACCAGCTCGGCCGCCACAATCCAGCGGCCCGGCTTTTTGCTCAGGCGCGCGCCGGGATGGCGGTAGAACTTGATGCCGCGCGCGCCCAGGTACCAGTCTTCCTCGTCGCTCTTGCAGCCGATGTTTCCAAGCAGGCCGCAGAGCATGGACAAATGCAGCTGCTCGTAGCTCGCGGGCTTGTCGTTCAGAACCCACTTCTGCTCACCCACTACGGTATGCAGCTGCGAATGGATGTCGCGCCATTCACGCACGCGGCGCACGTTGACGTAGTTCTCGCGCAGCAGGTTTTCATACTGGCGGTTGGAAAGCTTGTGGTCCGTGCCGTGGCCGCCGCGCGCATCACCCAGCCATTTCCAGAGCTTGAGGTAGCCGCTGAACTCGCTTTTTTCGTCGTCGAACTTGGCGTGCTGCTGGTCGGCCTGGGCCTGCTTGTCCATGGGGCGGTCGCGCACGTCCTGCACGCTGAGCGCGCTGGCGATCACCAGCACCTCGTCCAGCGCATGGCGGTCCCTGGCCTCCAAAATCATGCGGCCCACGCGCGGGTCCAGCGGCAGCTTGGCCAGTGTGCGGCCCACGGGCGTGAGTTCGTTGTCCTCGTCCACCGCGCCCAGCTCGGCCAGCAGCTGGTAGCCATCGGCAATCGCGCGGCGCTGCGGCGGCTCGATGAAGGCAAACTCCTCGACATTGCCCAGGTGCAGCGCCTTCATGCGCAAGATCACCGAGGCCAGCGAGCTGCGCAGGATTTCCGGGTCGGTAAAGGGCTGGCGGCCCTGGAAATCCTTCTCGTCATACAGCCGTATGCAGATGCCG
>Ga0102589_1001182_pt1 | contig 38358 bp, 31 predicted proteins | sample AraplaMF_Col_mLB_FD_76858 | JGI IMG/M metagenome (GOLD analysis project Ga0102589, IMG submission 76858) | Arabidopsis root microbial communities from the University of North Carolina, USA - plate scrape MF_Col_mLB | ecosystem: Host-associated > Plants > Roots > Endosphere | place: USA...
GCCACAATCCGGCCATACGGGAATTCCATCAGCGCCTGAAAGCGGTTGGCAAGCCGTCCAAGCTTGCCATCACCGCCTGCATGCGCAAGATCCTGACGATCCTCAACTCGATGGTCAAAACCGGCCACCCGTGGGAAAACAGACTGCCTGCTTGACACGGTTGCTCTCCCGCGTGGCGGGAGAGGGGAGCAAACACTTGGTGGGATAGCTAAGCCGGCAGCCGCTCCACGCTCACCCCGGCGTCTTCTCGTTGCTGAAAGCCTCCAGTTCGCTCACCAGGCTGCGTGCGGCCAGTTCTACCAAAGCGTGGCCTTTTTCCGGCGAGGCCTGGTCCGGATCGGAGCCCATGCGGCCGTCGGGGAAGCGGGCGCGAAAATCGAGGGCCTCGCGGATCGGGCCGGAGGGGGCGATGCGTGGCGCGTAGTCGGCGTGCTTGATGATGTCGTACGCGTACTGGGTGACGGCGATCTCGGACGGCGTGGCATGTGCGCCATGGCCGGTCGGGAACATTTCCTTGGCCAGTTCGTTCACGCCTTCCAGGTCCCACCAGTTGGTCAGCTTCAGCGCGAAGCCGGCGCGGCGTCCGGCGAAGCTGGCCTCGGCGTAGATCTCCGAGAATGCGGCCTCCACCGAGGCGACGTTGCCGCCGTGGCCGTTCAGGAACAGGATTTTCTCGAAGCCGTGGCGCGCCAGCGAGCGCGTCCAGTCGGTGATGGCCGCGATGAACGTGCTGGGCCGCAGCGAGATGGTGCCAGCAAAGCCCAGGTGGTGCTGCGCCATGCCGATGTTGAACGTGGGCGCCACCAGGATGTCGGCGCTGCGCTCGGCCTCGCGGCAGATGATCTCCGGGCACATCCAGTCGGTGCCCAGCAGGCCCGTGGGGCCGTGCTGCTCGTTCGAGCCGATCGGGATCACGATGGTCCGGCTGCGCTTCAGGTACTGCTCGATTTCAGACCAGGTGGAGAGGTACAGCAGCATGGTTCACTCCTTGTTGTGCGTGGGGGTGTGACGGGAGGTCGTTCTTGGTATTCAGTGGCGCGAGGGCAGCCGCAGCGTCAGGATGATCAGCGCCGCCGCCAGCGGCATGACGGCCATGATCAGCACGCCCGGGTGCAGGCTGCCGGTGGCGGTCTTGGCCCAGCCGATGATGGCGGGGCCCCAGAAGCCGCCGGACAGGCCTATGGTGTTGATCAGCGCGATGCCGCCGGCGGCGGCCGGGCCCTTGATGTACTCGGACGGCATGGCCCAGAACACGGTGTAGGTCATCCACAGCGCCGTGGTGCCCAGCGTCAGCAGTGCCAGGGTGGCGGCCAGGTGGCCGTCGGCGAGCGTGGTGCCGGCCAGCAGCGCGGCGGCGGCCAGCGCGGGAATCGCGGCGTGAAAGCGGCGTTCGCGCTTGCGGTCCGAGCGGCGGCCCATATAGACCATGCCGATCGCGCCGCCCACGTAGGGCAGGGCCGCGTACCAGCCCAGCTGCACGGTGTCGGCCACGCCCTGGGCCTTGATCAGCGTGGGCAGCCAGAAGCTCAGCGCGTAGATGGCGGCGATCACGCAGAAGTAGGCGAAGGCCAGCACATAGACCTTGGGGTCGCGCGCCACGGCGCCGAACGAGTGCTTGTGCGCGGCCGGCACCGCCAGTTCCTGTTCGAGCAGGCGCTTTTCGTCGGCGCTCAGCCAGCTGGCGTCGGCGGGGCGGTCGGGAATCAGCTTCCAGGCCAGCACGCCCAGCACCAGGCAGGGCAGCCCTTCGACCAGGAACATCCATTGCCAGCCGGCCAGGCCGCCATGGCCCGCCAGCGAGGTCATCAGCCAGGCCGACACCGGGCCGCCCACGATGCCGCCGATCGGGCCGGCCAGGAACACGATGGCAATCGCGCGCGCCATGCGCTGCGGGCCATACCAGCACGACAGGTAATAGATCATGCCCGGCGCGAAGCCCGCCTCGAACACGCCCAGCAGGAAGCGCATGGCGTAGAACGTGGGCACGTCGCGCACAAACAGCATGCAGGCCGACGTGATGCCCCACAGCACCAGGATGCGGCTGAACGTCTTGCGGGCACCCACGCGCGGCAGCATCAGGTTGCTCGGGATCTCGAACAGCACGTAGCCGATGAAGAAGATGCCGGCGCCCACGCCGTAGGCGGCGTCGGAGAAGCCCAGGTCGCCCTGCATCTGCAACTTGGCAAAGCCGACGTTGACGCGGTCGAGGTAGGCAAACAGGTAGCAGACCAGCAGGAACGGCAGCAGCCGCAGATTGATCTTGCTGTACAGCGCCGCGGTGTTGTTCTCGACGGCGGCGGGGGGCGACATCACTAACATTGCCAGTCTCCAGAGCGTTGTGATGGTTGGGGGATTGGCCTTGATAGTGGCACCCGCGTAGACTGGCACCAACAGCAACAAAGTCCACACTTCGTTCTTGCCAGAGCAACGCAGACGCGTCCGGCGACGAATTTGTGCCTCGAAAGACACGGGAGAACGGCGCCATGCGCGAAATCAACCAGCAGCGACTGCGCTATTTCCGGGAAGTGCTGGCCCACGGCACCATCCGCGGCGCGGCCGAGAGCCTGAACACCTCGCCGTCGGTCATTACGCGGCAGATCCGGCTGCTGGAGGACGAACTGGGCACGGCGCTGTTCGAGCGCCAGGCGCGCGGCGTGCGGCCCACCGAGGCGGCGGCGCACCTGCTGGAGTTCTGGCGCGGCTACCGCTCGCACCAGGAGAAGCTCGAAGACCAGCTCCATGCGCTGAAGGGGCTGCAGCAGGGGCTGGTGCAGATCGTGCTGAGCGAGGGCTACGTCGACGGGCTCGTGAACGAGGTGATCGCGCCGTTCTGCGCGCAATACCCGATGGTCGATATCCGCATGGAGATCCTGCCCGTGGACGACGTGCTGAACGAGGTGGCCGAAAGCCGCGCCCATATCGGGCTGGCCTACAACCCGCCGCTGCATCCGCGCATCGAGTACCGGGCCAGCTCGGCGCAGCCCATCGTGCTGCTGGCGCGCCACGATCATCCGCTGGTGCTGCGCGGCGGCGAGGCCACCATCCATGACGTGACCGAGTACCCGCTGGCGCTGATGCCCGAGTCCTACGGCATTGGCCATGCGGCCCGCATGCTGGAATTTGCCGAGAACATCCGCCTGCGGCCCACGCTCGTCACGAACTCGCTGTCGGCGCTCAAGCAGTTCGTGGCCTGCGACAACTTCGTGACTTTGATCGGGCAGTTCGCGGCCTACCGCGAGGTGGCCGCCGGCACGCTGGCCACGGTGCCGATCGATCATGCGCTGTTCCGTGGCACGCAGGCCCGGCTGCTGGTCAAGGCCGGCCGGCCCCTGCCGGCGGCCGCGCTGGAGGTGCTGGCGTTCATTCGGCATCGGCTGGGCATGTTCGCCGGGGCGGCCTGAGCCGGGCGGCCGGGCGGGGCGTCGGTGGCAGCGTCGGTGAGGGCGCCGGGGGAAGCGTCGGTAAGATCGCCGATAAGAGCGCCGATAAGCGCGCCGGGGGACGCCGATGCGTATGCCATGTCTTGCCGCCTTGCCGGGTCGTGACGATGGATTGATCGTGCGCGGGCCACGTATCGCGCGTGTGTGGCCGAACCGGGAGATTTGTATCGTCTTGTAGCGCGGCGCACCGTGCGGGCGCGTGGCCAGCTACTACACTACCGGTTGGCGCAGGCCCACCCTGCCGGGAGGATGCATGTTCGGGAACCTGATCCGCATCGACACGGGACCAGACGGGTCGCACCAGCTCTTCGTCCATACCGACAGCCTGGCGGTGGCCATCGTGCTGGTGGCGCTGCTGCTGGTAACGATCGTGCTGGCCAGCGTGGTCTGCTACTACCTGACCCGCGCGCTGATGCTGTGGGTGGTGGGCCGGCTGGCGCGCGGCGAGCACCGCAAGTGGGTGCGCGCCGCCGAGCGGCGCCGGGTGTTCCACAAGCTCGCCCCGATCGTGCCGGCGCTGATCATCTACCTGGCGGCGCCGCTGCTGGCAAGCCTGACCTTCCCGGCAATTGCGATGCTGGCCACGCCCATGGCCGTGGCGGCGGCCTGCTTCATGGTCTACGCGGGGCTGCGCGCGGGGTTTGCGTTCCTGGCCAGCATCGAGGATCGCTACAACCACATGCCGTTTGCCAGCGAGCGGCCGATCAAGAGCTTCCTGCAGGTGGCCACGATCGTGCTGTACCTGATGGCGTTCATCGCCATCGTGTCGCTGCTGCTGGGCCGGTCACCGGCCTATTTCCTGACCGGCGTGAGCGCCATGACGGCGCTGCTGATCATCGTGTTCCGCGACTCGCTGCTGGGCTTTGTGGCCAGCATCCAGCTGGCCGCCTACGACATGCTGCGCGTGGGCGACTGGATCGAGGTGCCGGGCTTCGTGGCCGACGGCGTGGTCACCGACATCTCGCTCAACACCATCAAGGTGCGCAATTTCGACAACACCATCGTCACGCTGCCCAGCTACGTGCTGCTGAGCAATGGCGTGAAGAACTGGCGCGGGATGGTGGAGTCGGGCGGCCGTCGCGTCAAGCACAGCATCCCGGTGGATGCCGACAGCGTGCGGTTCTGCGACGATGCGCTGCTGGGCGCGCTGCGCGGCTGCGCCGAGCTGAAACACCCGGTGCACGCGCTGGCCGGCGACCAGCGGCTGACCAACCTCGGCATGCTGCGGCGCTACATGGTCGATTACTTCCGCCAGCACCCCACCGTGCGGCACGACCTGCCCGTGGTGGTGCGCCACGTGCCGTCCGCCAGCCAGGGGTTGCCGCTGGAGGTGTTCCTGTACCTCGACGACACGCGCTGGGAGAGCTTCGAACAGATCCAGTCAGACCTGTTCGACCACGTCTATGGCGTGCTGCCCGCGTTCGGGCTGCGCGTCTGGCAGAAGCGCTAGGGGCAGGAACGCCAGGCGCAGGGCTGGCCGACTACGCGCCGACGCCCTCCGCCGCCTGTCCGGGCGCGGCCTTGCGCGCGGCCGACCAGCGGGCGATCCACGCATACAGCAGCGGAATCACCAGCGTGCCCAGCACCGTGGCGCCCAGCATGCCGCCGAGCACGCCGGTGCCCACCGCGCGCTGCGCGCCGGCGCCCGGGCCGGTGCTCAGCGCCAGCGGCACCACGCCCAGGATGAACGCCAGCGACGTCATGATCACGGGCCGCAGCCGCTGGCGCGCGGCCTGGGTGGCCGCCTGCACGCGCTCCATGCCGCCGCGCCGCAGCAGTTCGGCGTATTCCACCACCAGGATGGCGTTCTTGGCCGCCAGACCCATGATCACCACCATCCCCACCTTGAAATAGACGTCGTTGGGCAGCCCGCGCAGCCACACGGCGGCCGCCGCGCCCACCAGGCCCGACGGCACGATGGCCAGCACGGCCAGCGGCAGCGTCCAGCTTTCGTAGAGCGCCACCAGGCACAGGAAGATGCACAGCAGCGACAGCGCAAACAGCCACGGCGCCTGCGATCCGCTCTGCTGCTGCTCGAATGCGCGGCCGTTCCAGCGCACCTCGTAGTCGGGGCCCAGCTCGCGCACCAGCGCTTCGAGGCGCGCCATGGCCGCGCCGGTGCTCACGCCGGGCGCCGTGTCGGCGTTCACGCGTGCCGAGGTCAGGCCGTTGTAGCGCTCCAGCGGCGACTCGCCGGGGCCCCATTCAAGCGTGGCGAACGCGCCCAGCGACACCATCTGCCCGCTGGCGTTGCGCACATGCACGCGGCCCAGGTGGGCGGCCTGCATGCGGAACGGCGCATCGGCCTGCAGGATCACGCGGCGCACGCGACCCTCGCGCGCCATTTCGTCGATGTAGCGCGAGCCGATGGTGGCCGACAGCGTGTGGTGGATCGCCTCGGCATCCACGCCAAAGCTCTCGGCCTTGCGGTAGTCGATGGCCAGGTCCAGCGCCGGCGTGGGCTGGCCGGCCGTGGCGCGCACTTCGGCGAACAGCGGGTCGGCCTTGGCGCGGGCGATCAGGCGGTCGCGCGCGGCGTACAGGTCCTGCCGGCCGCCTTCGCGGCGCGTGACCAGGCGCAGGTCCAGCCCGCTGGTGCTGCCCAGTTCGGGCAGGGCGGTGCCGTTGTAGGGATAGAACTGCGCGTCGCCGTGCCCCGGCCAGGTCTGCAGGCCGGCGGTCAGGCGCGCCAGCACCGCGTCTGCCGCGTTGGCGCGGCCGCGCTGCTGCCAGTCCGCAAGCGACACGAACACGCTGGCCCGCTGCTCGCCGGAGCCGCCGCTGTTCCAGCCCAGCAGCGAGAACGTGGTCTTGATCGGCAGCTTCTCGGCGGTCATCCAGTGCTCCAGCCGGACGATGGCCTCGCGCGTCTGGGCCTGGGTGCTGCCCGGCGGCAGCTCCACGTCGATCACCAGCTCGCCAGTGTCTTCCTCGGGCAGGAAGCCGGCCGGCAGCTGCCACAGCATCAGCGCGCAGCCGCCCGCCAGCGCCAGGTAGACGGCCAGCCAGCGCAGGCGGCGCTGCTGCAGGCGCTGGATCCATCCGGCATAGCGGCCGGTGAAGGCGGCGAAGCGCGCCTCGAACCAGGCCAGCGGGCCGCGCGCCGGGGCCGCGCCATGCCGCAGCAGGCTGGCGCACATGGCCGGCGCCAGCGTCAGGGCGAAGAACAGCGAGAACGCGATGGAGATGGCCAGCGTCATCGCAAAGTGGCGGTAGATCACGCCCACGGCGCTGCTCATGAACGTCATCGGCACGAACACGGCGCACAGCACCAGCGTGACGGCCAGCAGCGCGCCCGACACCTCCCGCATGGAGCGGGCGGCGGCGGTGTACGCGTCCACGTGTTCGTCGCGCATGATGCGCTCGACGTTTTCCACCACCACGATGGCGTCGTCCACCAGGATGCCGATGGCCAGCACCACGCCGAACAGCGTGATGACATTGAGCGACAAGCCGAACGCGTACAGGCAGGCCACCGTGCCCAGCAGCGAGACCGGCACCACGATGCTCGGGATCAGCGCGGCGCGCAGGTTGCCCAGGAACAGCCACAGGATCAGGAACACCAGCACCGCCGCTTCGCCCAGCGTGACCAGCACGCGCGTGATGGAGTTCTGCACGAAGTGCGCGGTGTCGTACGAGATGTCGTAGCTCACGCCGGGCGGAAACGCGGCGGCGGCTTCGTCCAGCGCGGCGCGTACCGTGCGCGAGGTGGCCAGCACGTTGGCGCCGTCGGCCAGCTTGAGGCCCATGGCCGCCGCCTCGCGGCCATTCACGCGCGAGCTGTAGCGGAAGTCGGAGGCCGCCATCTCCACCCGGGCCACGTCGCGCAGCAGCACGGCCGAGCCGTCCTTGCCCGCCTTCAGCACGATGCGCCCGAACGCCTCGGGCGTGGCCAGCGGCGCGGGCGGGCGCACGATGGCCTGCAGCGACTGGCCCGCCGCGGCCGGGGCGCCGCCGAGCTGGCCCGGCGTGACGCTGCCGTTGCGGGCCCGGATGGCGGCTTCCACGTCGGCCGTGGTGAGGTTGTAGGCGTGGAGCTGGTCGGGGTTGAACCACACGCGCAGCGCGTACTCGGCGCTGTACGCCTCCACCTTGCCGATGCCGGGCAGGCGCCGCAGCATCGGCAGCACCGTGCCGCCCGCGTAGTCGGCCAGCGCGGTTTCGGACATCGCGCCGTCCTTCGATATCAGCGACACATACATGAACGGGCTGGCGCTGGCCTGGTCCACGTAGACCCCGCCGCGCCGCACCACTTCCGGCAGCAGCGGCTCGGCCTGCGCCACGCGGTTGCGCACGTTCACCTGCGCCAGTTGCGGGTCGGTGCCCTGCTTGAAGCCGATGGTCACGGTGGCGGTGCCGGCCTCGCTGTTGGCGTCGATGTAGAGCAGCCCGGGAATGCCGTGCATCTGCTGCTCCAGCACGGCGGTCACGCGGTCTTCCACGGTGCGTGCCGTGGCGCCGGGGTAGTCCGCGTACAGAATGACCATCGGCGGCGCCACGGCCGGGTACTGCGCCACCGGGATGCGGTTCAGCGCCACCAGGCCGGCGACCATGGTCAGGATGGACAGCACCCAGGCAAACGCGGGGCGGCGGAGGAAGAAATGCGCCATAAGCGACGAAGGTCAGCGTGACGCCGGCCCCGGGCGCGGCCAATGCGGCAGCGCGTCATCAGGCGCGACGTGGGTTGGATCGGGTATGCAAGGTCGGCCGCCGCTGGACGCGTGGGAGGTCGGGCGGGCCGGGGAGGGCGTCGAGGCCCCGTGGCACTGTCCGCGCGCCCCGACTGGCTCGTTCGGGTGACGCTGCGCGTGCGCTTGTTTGGTATTGACGCCCCGTCGGCGCAGGGCCGCGAGGCGAGTGTGGCGGATTATAAACATCGCCCCTTGGCGGTGCAATCAAAGGAAATACTATTTCCGAAACGCGTTTCCGGTTTGCCCATTGGCGCCCGCGCATCCTATCGTTACAGGTGCAGACCTCGGCGCAGGACTTCCATACGGCCACCCCCCAAGGAGACGTCATGAGCAAGAAGTCAAATATCACGACCTGGATCCTGATAGCGATGGTTCTTGGCGCGGTGGTCGGCTATGCCTGCAACACCGCGTTCCCGGACCCCAAGGTGGCCAAGGAGATTGCCGGCTACATCTCGATCATCACCGACGTCTTCCTGCGGCTGATCAAGATGATCATCGCGCCGCTGGTGTTCTCGACGCTGGTGATCGGCATCGCCCATATGGGGGATGCCAGCACGGTGGGGCGGGTGGGCGTCAAGGCGCTGGGATGGTTCATCACGGCGTCGCTGGTGTCGCTGACGCTGGGGCTGATCATGGCCACGCTGCTGCACCCGGGTGTGAACATCGGGCTGCCGCTGCCCGACGTGGGCGCCGCCACCAACCTGAAGACCAATGCGTTCACGCTGAAAGACTTCGTCTCGCACCTGGTGCCCAAATCGGTGGCCGAGGCCATGGCCAACAACGAGATTCTGCAGATCGTGGTGTTCTCGATCTTCTTCGGCACGGCCATTGCCACGCTGGGCGAGCGCGGCGCGCGCATGGCGGCCGTGATCGAGGATCTGGCCCAGATCATGCTGAAGATCACCGGCGCGGTGATGTGGCTGGCGCCGGTGGCCGTGTTCGCGGCCATTGCGTCGACGGTGACCACGCAGGGGCTGGGTATCCTGATCACCTTCGCCAAGTTCATGGGCAGCTTCTACCTGGCGCTGTTCGTGCTGTGGGGGCTGCTGACGCTGGCCGGGTTTGTGTTCCTGGGCCGGCGCGTGTTCGAGCTGGTGCGGCTGATACGCGAGCCGTTCCTGCTGTCGTTCTCCACGGCCAGTTCCGAGGCGGCTTACCCGAAGCTGCTCGATTCGCTGGACCGCTTCGGCGTGAATCGCAAAATCTCCAGTTTCGTGCTGCCGCTGGGCTATTCGTTCAACCTGGACGGCTCGATGATGTACTGCACGTTCGCGGTGCTGTTCATCGCCCAGGCCTATGACATCCACCTGCCGATGAGCACGCAGATCACGATGCTGCTGTTGCTGATGCTGACCTCGAAGGGCATGGCCGGCGTGCCGCGCGCCTCGCTGGTGGTGATTGCCGCCACGCTGAACCAGTTCGGCATTCCGGAGGCCGGGCTGCTGCTGATCATGGGGGTGGACCAGTTCCTGGACATGGGCCGCTCGGCTACCAACGCGGTGGGCAACTCGATTGCCGCCGCCGTGGTGGCCAAGTGGGAAGGGCAGCTCTCCACCGGGCCGGTGCCCGAGACGGAGAAGGACATTCCGGGCGAAGAGCCGCGCACCACCGCGGAGGCGTGACGCCATGCGAGGGGTCGCGTTAATATCTGCCGCCTTGAAAACTGCCGCCTTGAAGGCCGCCGCCGCGCGGCTGGCAGGAATCGCCCGAGCCAGCGTGCTCGCGTGCCTGGTGCTGGCGCTGGGCCATGGCCCGCTGGCGCAGGCGCAGGACGCCGTGGCGCTTGCCGGCACGCTCAAGAAGGCGCGCGATAGCGGGGTGCTGGTAATCGGCTACCGCGAATCGTCGCTGCCGTTCTCGTACCTCAATCAGGCAAAACGGCCGATCGGCTATTCGATCGATATCTGCCAGGCCATCGTGGAGGCCGCGTCCGCGGAAATCAGCCGCGACCTGACCGTGCAATGGGTGCCGGTGACGTCCGAAAACCGCTTCGACGCGATTACCTCGGGCAAGGCCGACCTCGAATGCGGCTCCACCACCCGCAATGCCGAACGCATGCGCACGGTGGGGTTCTCGCCGGTGATCTTCGTGGCCGGCACCAAGCTCATGGTGCCGCGCAACGCGCCGATCAAGACGTTTCGCGATCTCAAGGGCAAGACCGTGGTGGCCACGGCCGGCACCACCAATGCCACTACCATCGAAGACCTGTCCACGCGCTTCAACCTCGGCGTAAAGCTGATTCGCGCGCGCGACCACGCCGATGCGTTCGAAGTGCTGCGCCATGGCGGCGCCGACGCCTATGCCGGCGACGACGTGCTGTTGTACGGCTTCCTGGCGCACTACAACGCCGGCAAGCAGTTCATCGTGACCAGCGAATTCCTCTCCTACGACCCCTACGGCATCATGCTGCGCCGCGGCGATCCGCAATTCGCCGCCGTGGTGGACAAGGCCGTACGCGGGCTGATCACCTCGGGCGAACTGGAGCGGCTCTACAAGCAGTGGTTCCTGAACCGGCTGCCCACCGGCGAGCGGCTGGGCATTCCGATGAGCGCGCAACTGGAAGACATCATCCAGGCCACACCGCAACAGCCGGACTAGGCCCCCGGCTTTCTCCCCTCTCCCACAAAAGTGGGAGAGGGGCTGGGGGAGAGGGCACAGCGGTTCAAATTGGCGCTGTCGCAGGTTGAGACGCCCACCCTCTCCCCCGCCCCTCTCCCGCCAAGCGGGAGAGGGGAGCCGACACCATGCGACTCGCGCTGTCACTGGTTTTTCCGCCAAATCGGTCTTTCGTCACCGAATTCATGTGGAATATGCAGCAATCCACCGCAATCATGCGGATCGGATAAGTACAGTTAAGCGTTTGTGCGCTGCAATGGTGCAAACTGTACTCTTTGGCGCCGGCCTGTACTGTACGTCCCCCGGGTCACTTTCCGCACCTAGTCTGCTTGCATCGCAGCGAGCGTCCGGACATCACACGGAAAACCGGGCCGGGCACTCGGGCTCTTTCTGGTAAGTCGCCCCCATGAGTACTCCCACGCCCGAAAAGGGCCATATCGCGCCCTACAATCACCCCGCTGCCGGCTGGGGAGCGCTGAAGCAGGTCGCCATCAACCTGGTCAAGGAAAAGGTTGCCGGCGGCAAGTACCGCACGCTGTTCAAGCAGAACCAGCCGGACGGCTTTGATTGCCCGGGCTGCGCCTGGCCCGACCGCCAGCACGCCTCGACCTTCGAATTCTGCGAGAACGGCGTCAAGGCCGTGGCCGCCGAGGCCACCAGCAAGCGCGTGACCAACGCGTTCTTCGCGCGCTACACCGTCACCGAACTGATGCAGCAGTCGGACTACGAGCTCGAGCAGCACGGCCGGCTGACGCACCCGGTGCGCTATGACGCGGCCACCGACAAGTACGTGCCGGTGGAGTGGGACGCCGCCTTCCGCCTGATTGCCGATCATCTGCTGCGGCTGGACAACCCCGACGCCGCCACGTTCTACACGTCGGGCCGCGCCAGCAACGAGGCTGCCTTCCTGTTCCAGCTGTTCGTGCGCATGTACGGCACCAACAACTTCCCCGACTGCTCGAACATGTGCCACGAGGCCACCAGCCGCGGCCTGCCGGTGACGGTGGGCGTGGGCAAGGCCACGGTGCTGCTGGATGACTTCCAGCTGGCCGACACCATCATGGTGTGGGGCCAGAACCCGGCCACCAACCATCCGCGCATGCTGAACGAGCTGCGCGATGCGGCAAAGCGGGGCGCCACCATCGTCTCGATCAACCCGCTCAAGGAGCGCGGCCTGGAGCGCTTTGTCAGCCCGCAGCACGTGACCGAGATGCTGGGCGGCGGCGGTACCAGGATTGCGTCGATGTTCGTGCGCCCCAAGCTCGGCGGCGACTTCGCGCTGCTCAAGGGCATGGCCAAGCGCGTGATCGAGTGCGACGACGAAGCCATTGCCACGGGCGCCCCGCGCATGATCGACGTGGACTTCATCGCCGAACACACGGCCGATTTCGACGCCTTTGCCGCCGACCTGCGCGCGGAAAGCTGGGCCGACATCGTGGCCGAGTCGGGCGTGACGCGCGACGACATCGACGCGCTCGCCAACGTCTACATGCGCAGCGAGCGCACCATCATGTGCTGGGGCATGGGTCTGACCCAGCACAAGCATTCGGTGCACACGATTCAGCTGCTCTCGAACGTGATGATGATGCGCGGCAACATCGGCCGGCCCGGCGCGGGCCTGATGCCGGTGCGCGGGCACTCGAACGTGCAGGGCGACCGCACCATGGGCATCGAGGAGCAACCGGACGAGGCCTTCCTGGACCGCCTGGGCGCCGCGTTCGGTTTCGAGCCGCCGCGTCACCACGGCCAGGACGTGGTGGCGGCCATCGCCGCCATGCTGCAAGGCAAGGTCAAGGTGTTCGTGGGCCTGGGCGGCAATTTCTCGATTGCCACGCCGGACACGCCGCGCACCTGGGAAGCGCTGCGCCAGTGCGACCTGACCGTCAATATCGCCACCAAGCTGAACCGCAGCCACCTGGTGATCGGCCGCGATGCGCTGCTGCTGCCCACGCTGGGCCGCACCGAGATCGACGAGCAGGACGGCGTGGCGCAGGGCGTGACCGTGGAAGACTCGGTCTGCATGGTGCACCTGTCGTATGGCATGAACAAGCCGGCGTCGCCGCACCTGCTGTCCGAGACGATGATCGTGGCGCGCATGGCGGAAGCCACGCTGGGCACGAAGAAGGTGGACTGGCGCTGGTTCGCGCAAGACTACGCGCGCATCCGCGATGCCATCGCGCGCGTGATTCCGGGCTTCGAACACTTCAATGAGCGCGTGGCCAAGCCGGGCGGCTTCCACCTGACGCCGGCCTCGCGCAACCGCGTGTGGAAGACGGCCTCGGGCAAGGCGCAGTTCCTGGTGCTGGGCATTGACCGCGACACCCCGATCAAGCGCGCCCGCGACCGCTTTGGCGACGACCTGCTGGTCATGATGACCACGCGCACGCACGACCAGTACAACACCACCATCTACGGCCTGGACGACCGCTATCGCGGCGTGTTCGGCCTGCGCCGGGTGGTGTTCATCAACCGGGCAGACCGCGAGCGCCTGGGGTTTGCAGAGGGCGAACGCGTAAATGTCACGAGTGTCTGGGAAGACGACGTGACGCGCCATGTGAAAGACTTTCTGCTCGTCGACTACGACATCCCGGCAGGCTGCCTGGGCGCCTACTACCCGGAAACCAACCCGCTGGTTCCGCTGGAGAGCATTGGCGACCGCTCAGGCACGCCGACGTCGAAGTCGATTCCCGTGCTGCTGTCGCGCGCGGGCTAGAAGCGGTTCGCTTCGTTTCCATCTTCGTCAGCGGGCAGGAGGCAGCATCATGGCCGAACGCGGTTATGTCACGCGCGAGATTCGCCGCCACAGCGGCGACGCCGTGGCGCTCGAGATCGACAACGTGGCCGAGGAAGTGCCGGTGGCGCTGGTCTACAACGGCATCTCGCATGCCGTGATGATGGCCACGCCGCTGGACCTGGAGGCGTTTGCAGTGGGGTTCTCGCTCACCGAGGGCATTGTCGACAGCGTGCGCGAAATCTACGAGGTGGAGGTGGCGCCTGGCTGCGATGGCATCGAGGTGCGCATCGAGATCAGCCAGCGGGCCTTCATGGCGATGAAGGCGCGCCGCCGCTCGCTGGCCGGGCGCACCGGCTGTGGCGTCTGCGGCATCGAGAGCCTGCAGTTGCTGGACCTGGTGCCCGAGCCGCTGGCAGCCACGGCGCGGCAGGTGGCGCCCACCACGGCCATGATCCGCCGTGCCGCCGAGGCGCTGCGCGGCCACCAGCAGCTGATGGCCGCCACGGGCGGCGTGCATGCCGCCGCGTGGTGCGGGCCGGACGGGCAGTTGCGCGTGGTGTTCGAGGACGTGGGGCGCCACAACGCGCTCGACAAGCTGATTGGCCATCTGGCGCGCGCCCGCGAGGCGTTCGGCGATGGCTTCGTGTTTCTCTCCAGCCGGGCCAGCTACGAACTCGTGCGCAAGGCCGCCCGCATGCAGATTCCGATGCTGGCAACGATTTCGGCGCCCACCTCGCTGGCCATCCGCATCGCGGAGCAGGCCGGCGTGCGGCTGCTGAGCTTTTGCCGGCAGGATGGCTTCGTCGAATACACTTCGCCTGAATCCGTATTAGCATCGGAGCCGCTGGTGGCCGCAGGCTGACGTCTGGGGTGTCCGGCGGTCTCCCCCGGATAACCACGACAAAAGGCGAAAGACGCGTTGGCCACCCTGTACGAAAAGCTCGCATCCGATATCGAGGCGCTGGTGCAGCAGGGCGTGCTGCTGCCCGGCGAGAAGATTCCGTCGGTGCGCCAGGCGGCGCAGCACCATCGCCTGAGCATCACCACCGTCATCCGGGCCTACCTGCTGCTGGAGTCGCGCGGCATTCTGGAAAGCCGGCCGCAGTCCGGCTACTTCGTGCGCGCCCGGCCGGGCGAGCCGGCCATCGAACTGCAGCCGAGCCGGCCGGCGGCGCGGCCCTCGGCCGTGGACGTGAGCGCGCTGGTGCTGTCCACGCTGCGCTCGATCCGCGCCGACGACGCCGTGCCGCTGGGCTCGCCGTACCCCGACCCGAAGCTGTACCCGTGGCAGCGCATCATCCAGTACGCCAACGCCATCGGCAAGCGCTACGACACGTGGAGCGTGCTTGACGACCTGCCGCCCGGGTCGCCCGAGCTGATCCGGCAGATCACGCGCCGCTACCTGGAGAACGGCTACACCGTCGACCCCAACGAGGTGATTGTCACGATTGGCGCCACCGAGGCCATCAACCTGTGCCTGCAGGCGGTGGCCCGGCCGGGCGACACCATCGCCGTGGAGTCGCCCACGTACTACGCGATGCTGCACGCCATCGAGCGGCTGGGCATGCGCGCGGTGGAGGTGGCCACCGACCCGGTGGAAGGCATCGACGTGCAGGCGCTGGCCCGGCTGCTGGACGAGCGGCCCGTGGCGGCGTGCATGGTCATGCCGAACTTCCAGAATCCGCTCGGCTTCCAGATGCCGGACGCGCGCAAGCAGGCGCTGGTGGCGCTGCTGACCGCGCGCGACATTCCGGTGATCGAGAACGACGTCTACGGCGAGCTTTACTACGGCGACGCGCATCCCACCTCGCTGAAGTCTTACGACACAGCCGGCATCGTGCTGCACTGCTCGTCGTTCTCGAAGACGCTGACCAACGCCTACCGCATCGGCTGGGCGCTGCCGGGCCGCTACAAGGAGAAGGTGGAGCGGCTGAAGTTCCTGAACACGCTGACGACTTCCACCATCCCGCAACTGGCCATTGCCGAGTTCCTGGGCAAGGACGGCTACGATTTCCACCTGCGGCGCGTGCGCCGCGCCTATGCCCAGCAGGCCAATATCATGGCGGCGGCGGTGCGGCGCTTCTTTCCGGCCGGCACGCGCGTGTCGCGCCCGGCCGGCGGCTATGTGCTGTGGGTGGAACTGCCCGAGGAAGTGGACGCCATGGCGCTCTACCATGCCGCGCTGGAACGGCGCATCACGGTGGCGCCGGGGCACATCTTCTCGCCAGTACCGAGCTATACGAACTGCATCCGGCTCAACTACAGTGGCGCGTGGACCGAGCAGGTGGAAGCTGCCGTGGTGACGCTCGGCAAGCTCGTGGCGACATTACAAGAACGGGAGACAACATGACGGACGATGTGGCGGACGATGCCAATGACGCGGACAAGGCTGACGAAGCCAACGAAGCTGACGAAGCGGAGGGCGAGGGCCTCGATCCCGCGCTGGCGGCCATTTTGCGGGCGCTGTGGGACCACACCCGGTCCGGGCCGGACAAGGACTTGTCCCTGGCCCGCATCAGCAAGCGCGCCGGCGTGCAGATGAGCGTGCTGCGGCGCATGCTCACGCAGCTTGCCGAGGCCGACATCGTCGTCACCGTCATGGAAGAGGACGGGCGCGGCACCGTGCGGTTGACGGAAGATGGCGAGGCGCTCTGCGGCCAGTTGTTCGACGAACCGGGCGACGGCGCGTCGGCGCTGCTGCACTAGCCGGGACGGCGCACCTGCACTAGCGGAATTGAACTTCTCCGGCCCCGGCACTGCCCGGGCCGGCGCGGTTCAGACGACCTTGCCCGGGTTCATCAGCCCCTGCGGATCCAGCGCCTGCTTGATGGCGCGCATCATGGCCAGCTCCACATCGGTCTTGTAACGCCGGTTCTCTTCCACCTTCAGCTGGCCCAGGCCGTGCTCGGCCGAGATCGAGCCATGGTGCGCCTGCACGCTGTTGTGGACGATCAGGTTGATCGCATCCTGGTGTTGCAGGAAGCGGTCGTGGTCGCCACCGGCCGGCGGCGACACGTTGTAGTGCAGGTTGCCGTCGCCCAGGTGGCCGAACGTCACCATGCGCGCGCCCGGGAACGCGTCCTGCACCAGCGCGTCGGTGGTCTCGATGAAGTCGGCCACGCGCGAGATCGGCACCGCGATGTCGTGCTTGATGTTCTTGCCTTCCTCCACCTGCGCCAGCGGAATGTGCTCGCGCAGGTTCCAGAAATCGCGCGACTGCTGGACTGATTCCGCGACCACGGCGTCGGCCACCACGCCGGCCTCGAACGCGGCCTCCATCATCTTCTCGAAGATGCCGCGTGCATGCGCCTCGCTTTCGCTGTCGGACAGTTCCAGCAGCACCAGCTGCGGATAGTGCTCGGCAAACGGATAGCGCAGCTGCGGGAAGTGCCGGGTCACGAGGTCCATGCACATCGCCGACATCAGCTCGAAGCCGGTGAGCATGGCGCTGGCATGCGACTGGGCGATGGCCAGCAGGGCCAGCGCCGCGCGCGGGCTCTGCACGGCCGCCAGCGCGGTGACGCGCGCGCGGGGCAGCGGGAACAGCTTCATGACGGCGGCGGTGATCACGCCCAGCGTGCCCTCGGCGCCGATGAACAGGTCGCGCAGGTCGTAGCCAGTGTTGTCCTTGCGCAGGCCGCGCAGGCCGTGCCACACCTCGCCACGGGCGTTGACCACCTCCAGCCCCAGGCACAGCTCGCGCGTGTTGCCGTAGCGCAGCACCGCCGTGCCGCCGGCGTTGGTGGAGAGGTTGCCGCCAATCGTGCAACTGCCTTCGGCCGCCAGCGAGAGCGGGAACAGCCGGCCATGCTGCTGCGCCACCTCCTGCAGTTGCTGCAGGATGACGCCGGCCTCGACCGTGATCGTGTTGTTCAGCGGGTCCACCTGCCGCACACGGTTCAGGCGCTGCAGCGACAGCAACACCACGCCGCGCGCGGCTGCCTCGCCCGCCTGTGGCGTGGCACCGCCACACAGCCCGGTATTGCCGCCCTGGGGCACCACGGCCACCTTGTGCGCATGGCAGGCGTGCATCACGGCGGCCACTTCCTCCGTCGAGCCGGGGCGCAGCACGGCCAGCGCATCGCCGGCATAGCGGCCACGCCAGTCGGTCAGGTACGGCGCCTTGTCGGCCGGGTCGGTCAGCACGTTTTGCGCACCCACGGCGGCGCGGCAGAGGTCGAGGAACGATTCGGGATGCGCGGCGGTCATGGCGGTCAGGACGGTTGGGACGGTTGGGACGGTTGGGAGGGTTGGGATGGCTGCGCGGCCCGGGCGCTGGCCCGGGCACGGCGCTTGTAGGGCCGCAGGTACAGGATCGTGCTGGTGAAGAACACCACGGTCAGCACCACCTCGCCCCAGGCCAGCCAGGCCGACGGCGCACGGTCGCTGGTGGCGCGCACGATGCCCTCGGTGAAATAGAGCAGGATCAGCATCGACGCCCATTGCAGCGTGTAGCGGTTGCGCGTCCACACGCCGCGCAGCACCGGCAGCAGCAGCACGCACTTGAGCGCCAGCCACGAGCCGCCGGGACGCAGCGGCGCCAGGAACCACTCCCAGGCGATGCAGAGCGCGATCAGCGCCAGCAGGCTGGCCAGGCTCAGGCCCCAGAGCGTAGGGTTGTGCAGCGAGCGATCGTCGGCGACGGGCGGGCGCGGGGCGTTCATGCGCGAAGCGGTCATGGGCGGAGCTTGAGGGCGGTTTCGGCCAGCCGGCGGCCCATGGCCATGGCCAGCGCGGCTTCCTGGTCGGTGACCGGGCCATGGTTGTCCACATGGGCGTGGTGGCTCGGCCCGTACGGCGTGCCGCCGGCCGTGGTGGTCATCAGCCCGGCTTCGGAATAGGGCAGGCCGACGATCAGCATGCCGTGGTGCAGCAGCGGCAGCATCATCGACAGCAGCGTGGTCTCCTGGCCGCCATGGAGGCTGCCCGTGGACGTGAACACGCAGGCCGGCTTGCCCGTCAGCGCGCCGGACAGCCACTGGGCGACGGTGCCATCGAGAAAGTACTTCATCGGCGCGGCCATGTTGCCGAAGCGCGTGGGGCTGCCCAGCGCCAGGCCCGCGCATTCTTCGAGGTCGCGCAGCTCGGCGTATGGCGCGCCTTCGGACGGAATGTCCGATGCGGTGGCTTCGCAGACGGTGGAAACCGGCGGCACAGTGCGCAGGCGGGCCTGCGCGCCTGGCACGCGTTCGATGCCGGTGGCAATCAGTTCGGCAAGCTTGCGGGTGGCGCCGTGGCGGCTGTAATAGAGGACGAGGATGTCGGTCATGGATGGGCGGACGTGGCCGGCAGGGCGCCTGATGGCCCTGAGGTAACTGCGCGACAGGGCGCTGCATGACGATGCCAGGGCGCCGTGCGACGATCCGCGTATTATAGTTGGCACGCCGCCGCAGGTGCCGCCCAGATGGCACGCTGGCGGCGGTTTTTTCACTTTTCAGTTCAGTTTCTTCTGTTCCTTTACAGGCCGTTCGTGGCCGAATCACGGAGATAGCCCCCGCATGTCCGCCGCACGCATTGCCCGCCTGCGCAGGGAGTGGAACCTGCAGAAGGTGCGCGCGCTGACCCGCTACGCACTGCGCCGCGCCGGCGAGAACCGCCTGCCGCAAGTGGCCGCGAGCCTGACCTTCACGACGTTCCTTTCCGTGGTGCCCGTGCTGACGGTGGCGTTCGCGCTGCTGGCCGCGTTTCCGATGTTCCGCGAGTTCCGCGGGCAGATCGAGACCTTCCTGTTCCAGAATCTGATTCCGGGCGGCAATATCAGCGATTCGGTGTCGCGCTACCTGGGCCAGTTCTCCAAGAGCGCGCGCGGGCTGACCGCGCTGGGCCTGGGCGGCCTGATGGTGACGTCCGTGCTGACCATGCTGACCGTGGAAGACGCGCTCAACGCCATCTGGCGCGTCAAGCGGCGCCGTCCGCTCGCGCAGCGGGTGCTGGTGTTCTGGGCCGTGCTGACGCTGGGCCCGGTGCTGATTGGCGGCAGCCTGTCGGTCAGCTCGTACCTGATCTCGATCTCGATGGGCTACGTCGGCAACCTGCCGTTCGGGCTGGGCCTGCTGGTCAGCCTGATTCCGGTGGCGCTGACCGCGCTGGCGTTTGCCTTCCTCTACATGGCCGTGCCTTACGCCTACGTGGACTGGCGCGATGCAATCTTCGCCGGCATCGTGGCCGCCGTGGCGTTCGAGGTGGCAAAGCGCGCCTTCGGCTATTTCATTACCCACATTCCCACGTACACGGCGGTCTACGGCACGTTCGCGGTGCTGCCGCTGTTCCTGCTGTGGATGTACGTGAGCTGGCTCGTGACGCTGCTCGGTGCCACCATCGCCGCCAACCTGCCGGTGATCCGGGAAGGGCACTGGCGCCGCCGCACGTTCGCGGGCAGCGAGTTCTTCGATGCGCTGGGCGTGCTCTACGTGCTGTACCGCGCGCGCGACGAGGTGCCGCGCAGCGTGGGCGAGCTGGACATGGGCCGCAAGCTGCGGGTGGAGGCCGACTACCTGGCTGGGCTGCTGACCAAGCTCAAGGCACTGCACCTGGTAGGCAAGCTGCAGCAGGATCACGGCCAGGCCCACTGGGCGCTGCTGTGCGACCCCGCGCAGGTGACCCTGCGCACGCTGCACGACCGGCTGGTGCTGAACATGGCGCGCCTGCCGCGTACCGCGCTGGCGCAGCAGATGCAGGGCGTGGAGGTGCTGCGCAACATTCTCGACAACCCCCAGCTAGACCAGCCGCTGGAAGCGGTGTTTCGCCAGCAGACCGCCGGACTGGCCGCCAACGAGGCCGGCGGCGACGCCCATGCTGGCGCCAGCGCGGCCCGCGAAGCGCCAGCCGGCTGGCAGAACCGAATCTGATCCGCCGCATTCGGCGTGGTCAGATGCGCGTGTGCGCCATGTCTGGCCAGGCTTGTTTTGGCCATGCGATGTCCTACGCTTTTTGGAAGATGTGGCGGCGTTGCCGTGTCGGCATCGCCGGCCTGTCCCCAACCGGGTGCGTAATCCAACATGACAATCATGGGCAAGGCTGCGGTGCTGGCGATGCTGACGCTGGCAACGGCCACGGGCATGGCTGCGGAGTCGTCGGATCTGAGCGTGGCTGGCACGATTCGGCCGGCAGCCTGCCGCGTCGAACTCAGTGACGGCGGCAGGGTGGAGTACGGCACGATCGTCGCGGCCTCGCTGAACCAGACCGAAGGCACCCGGCTGGCCGACCGCTACATCACGCTGGGCGTGCACTGCGGCGGCGCCGTGAAGTTCGGCGTGATCATTCCCGACGGCAGGCCCGGCACCGTGGCCGATGGCATGGACGACCTGCTCGGCAGCGACAACCTGCATGGCCTGGGCAGCGTGCAGGGGCGCAACGTCGGCGCCTATACGCTGATGTTCGCGTCACCGACGGTGGACGGCGAGGACGGCACGACGCTGGAGTCGTCGAATGGCACCACGTGGCGCGTGTATGACGGTGGGGTGACGCCGGGCCTGCGCTACATGACGGCGTGGGCGAAACCCGGCGAGACCACGCCTTCCTCGCTGCGGGACGTCACCACCTCGATCCGGGTCAGGGCGGGCGTGGCCGCCAAGGCGATCCTGCCGCCGCTGACCGACAGCGTGCCGCTCGACGGGCTGGTCACGATCGAACTGAAATACCTCTGAGCCGCCGCCCGCCACGCGGCAGGCGCTCAGAACCGGATGCGCCCGCGCAGGATATCGGCGTACATCACCCAGTCGCCCATCAGGCTGTAGAACGGATGACGGAACGTGGCCGGCCGGTTCTTCTCGAAGCCGAAGTGCCCGATCCATGCGAACGCATAGCCCGACACCAGCGCCCCAAGCAGCCACCACGCATTGCCGGTGACCACCAGCGCCACCAGGCAAGCCAGAGCCAGCGTGGAACCGACGAAATGCAGGCGCCGGCAGGTGCGGTCGCGGTGCTCGTTGAGGTAGTACGGATAGAAGTCGGAAAAACTGGCAAATTCCTTGGCGCGGGCCTGGGCCATGGCAGTCTCCTGGGGGCTTCCTTGCGGGTTCAGCGGATGGACCTTGCGAACGCGGCAAGGGCGTCGAGCACTTCGTCGGGCTTCTCGCCCATCATCGCGTGGCCGCTCGGCACCGTGACGAGCTTCGCGTTCGGCATCTTGCCGGCCAGCGCCTGCGCGGCCTTGGGCGAGGTCATCATGTCCTTGGTGCCAACCAGGAACAGCGCCGGACACGCCACGGCCGCAGCCGCCTCGTCGCCATGCGCGTAGGCGTTGCAAGCCGAGAAATCGCGATGGAACACGCGCGCATCCGGATTGCGGGCGCGAATGCGTTCCATCAGCCGCTGGCTGCCGCCATGCATCCACGCGCCGGGGCCGGGCGACGACGGCTTGCTGGCCAGGCTCGAAATCGACCACTGGTTGACCATGGCGATGGCGTCGCCTTCGCGGTGCAGCGCGGCGTCCAGCAGGGCGTCGGACACCTTCATCGGATAGGCCGTGGCCAGCAGCGCAATGCCGCGTACCGCCTGCGGATGCCGGGCGGCGCATTCGAGCGCGATCAGCGACCCCATGCTGTGGCCGAACACCAGCACCGGCGCGGTGACGCCCGCGGCCGCCACCAGCGCCACCACCCAGTCGGCCATGGCTTCGACGGTGTCCAGCGGCGCCCCTTCGCTGCGATGATGGCCGGGCAGGTCCACCGCCAGCACCGAGAAGCCGTGGTTGGCGAACCAGCGCGTCTGCAGCCCCCACACGGTGTGGTCGTTCTGCGCGCCGTGCACGAACACGGCGCAGGGCAGGGCGGGGTCGAACGGCTTGCCGCCCGTGTAGGCGTAGGCCTTGTGGCCAGAGACGGTCAGTTCCATTACGCCTTGCCTCCCATGGCCTTCTCGGCGGCCTTCAGGCCGCGCTTGAGATCGTCGATCAGGTCGTCGGGGTCTTCCAGGCCGATCGACAGCCGGATGGTGCCCTCGCCAATGCCGGCCGCTGCCAGCGCCGCGGCGTCCATGCGGAAATGCGTGGTCGAGGCGGGGTGGATCACCAGCGAGCGCGCATCGCCCACGTTGGCCAGATGCGAGAACAGCGACAGGCTCTCGATGAAGCGCTGCCCGGCCTTGCGGTCGGCCTTCAGGTTGAAGCTGAACACGGCGCCGCAGCCGCGCGGCAACAGGCGTTTGGCCAGCGCGTGGTCGGGGTGCGATTCCAGTTCGGGGTAGGCCACCGACTCCACCATCGCATGCCCGGCCAGGAACTGCACCACGCGCCGCGTGTTGTCGACATGGCGGCTCATGCGCAGCGGCAGCGTCTCGATGCCCTGCAGCAGCTGCCACGCGGCCATCGGGTTCATGCACGCGCCAAAGTCGCGCAGGCCCTCGCGCCGGGCCCGCAGCAGGAACGGCGCCACGGTGCTCTCCTCGGTGAACACCATGTTGTGGAAGCCCGCGTACGGCTCGGACAGTTCCGGAAAGCGGCCCGAGGCCTCGAAGTCGAACGTGCCGCCTTCCACCAGCACGCCACCGATGGTGGTGCCGTGGCCGCCCAGGAACTTGGTGGCCGAGTGGTAGAGCAGCCCGGCGCCATGGTCGAACGGGCGCAGCAGGTAGGGCGTGGTGAAGGTGGAATCCACCAGCAGCGGAATGCGGAAGTCCTGGCCGATCTGCGCCACGGTCTCGATGTCGAGCACGTCCAGGCCCGGGTTGCCGAGCGTCTCGCCGAACAGCAGCTTCGTCTCCGGGCGGATGGCGGCGCGCCAGGCGTCGATATCGCGCGGGTTGACGAAGGTGGTCTCGATGCCGAAGCGGCGCATCGTGTAGTGCAGCAGGTTGTGCGAGCCGCCGTAGAGCGCGCTGGACGCCACGATGTGCGAGCCGGCACCCATCAGCGTGGCCACGGCCAGGTGCAGTGCCGCCTGGCCCGAGGCGGTGCCGATCGCGCCCGCGCCGTTTTCCAGCGCGGCCACGCGTTCCTCGAAAACGGCCACGGTGGGGTTGCTGATGCGCGAATACACGTGGCCGGCCCGCTCCATGTTGAACAGCGACGCGGCATGCTCGCTGTCGCGGAACACGAACGACGTGGTCAGGTGGATGGGCGTGGCGCGCGCGCCGGTGGCGGGGTCGGGCGCGGCACCGGCGTGCAGGGCCAGCGTGTCGAAGCGGCTGCCGGACGATGTGGACATGGCGGGGTGGGGCCCGGTGCGCCGGGCCGCGAGTGGTTGTCTCCAGCCGGCATCGTAGCACCAGGCGGAATGTGAGCCATCCCGGGATTTTCCCCCGCCGCAGGCCGCCTGGAGGCCGCGCTCGCTTTACTTGAGACGGCGGTTTGGGCTAGCATCGGCCACACTAACCTTTGCGGCGCCGCGCGCTTTCGCGGCCCGCAGCCAGACAAGGCAGCCGGAGACACCACCATGAAAGTCAGCGACATCCTGCAGATCAAGGGCAACACGCTCTTTACCGTCACGCCGGATACGCCGCTGCAGCAGGCCATCGAGACGATGGCCGCGCACGACATCGGCTCGCTCGTGGTCATGGAATATGGCGACCTGGTCGGCATGCTGACCTTCCGCGAGATCATCGAGACGCTGGCGGCCAACCAGGGCACGCTGGGCCCGCACAGCATCCGCAAGGTCATGGACGACGCGCCGCTGACCTGCACCCCCGAGACCGACGTCAACGAGGTGCGCCGGATGATGCTGGAGCGCCACACCCGCTACCTGCCCGTGCTGGAAAAGAAGACCCTGATGGGCGTGATCTCGTTCTACGACGTGGCCAAGGCCGTGGTGGAGGAGCAGAGCTTCGAGAACAAGATGCTCAAGGCCTATATCCGCGACTGGCCGGAAGAGAACGATCCGGCAGCCCAGCGCGCCAGCTGACGGCCGCGCGCCCGGTGCCGCCCGGCATCGGGTTCACCGGTGTGCTTTTAAGAATCCTCCTGTAGCCGGCATCGCCGGCTGCTGGCATGATGGCGGCGAACTGATGCCCCGGCGGGTCACCGGGGTCCACTGACCGTCAGCCATTGATGAGCCAACAAAGCCAGTTTCGCCTGCTCGGCCTGCGCCGTTTCGCCCCGTTCTTCTGGACGCAGTTCCTCGGGGCCATGAACGACAACGTCTTCAAGGTCGCCTTTACCTCGCTGGTCACCTACCACGCCGCGCTGTTCGAGGGCGTGGATCCGCATAGCGCCGCCTTCCTGATTTCGGCCATCTTCATCGCGCCGTTCGTGCTGTTTTCCGCCACCAGCGGGCAGATTGCCGACAAGATCGAGAAGTCGCGGCTGATCCGGCTCGTCAAGTCGCTGGAGATCGGCATCATGCTGCTGGGCCTGGCGGGGTTCTACCTGCACAGCGCGCCGCTGCTCTACGTGGGTACCTTCCTGATGGGGCTGCATTCCACGCTGTTCGGGCCGGTCAAGTTCGCCTACCTGCCGCAGCACCTCGACCCCGCCGAGCTGGTGGGCGGCAACGGGCTGGTGGAGATGGGCACCTTCGTGGCCATCCTGCTCGGCACGCTGCTGGGCGGCGAGATGGCCGGCCTGACCGGCGCGGATGGCACCGTGGTGGGGCCGTTCTACGTGGGCATCGCCTGCGTGGTGATTGCCGTGGCGGGCAGGGCGGTGTCGCAGGGCGTGCCGCTGTCGCCGGCGCCGCAGCCCGACCTGCGCATCAACTGGAACCCGTTCACCGAGACGTGGCGCAACCTGATGCTGGCGCGCGAGAGCCGCGTGGTGTTCCTGAGCCTGCTCGGTATCTCGTGGCTGTGGTTCCTGGGCGCCACGTTCCTGACCTCGTTCTTCAGCTTCGCCAAGGACGTGCTCGGGGGCGACCAGAACGTGGTGACGCTGCTGCTGGCGGTGTTCTCGATCGGCATCGGCACGGGGTCGCTGCTGTGCGAGCGGCTGTCGGGGCGCCATGTGGAAATCGGCCTCGTCCCGTTCGGCTCGATCGGCATGACCGTGTTCGCCGTCGATCTCTATTTCGCCACGCACGGCCATGCAAGCAGCGCCACGCTGAGCGGCGTGGGCGGCTTCCTCTCGCAGTCGGGCCACTGGCGGGTGCTGTTCGACCTGTTCTGCGTGGCCATGTTCGGCGGCTTCTACAGCGTGCCGCTCTACGCGCTGATCCAGAGCCGGTCCGCGCCCACGCACCGGGCGCGCATCATCGCCGCCAACAACATCCTGAACAGCTTCTTCATGATCGGCGCGTCGCTGCTGGGCGTGTTCATGACCCAGGCCGGCTATTCCATCCCGCAGCTGTTCCTGGTGGTGGGGCTGCTCAATGCGGTGGTGGCAATCTATATCTATACGCTGGTGCCCGAGTTTCTGCTGCGCTTCATTGCCTGGCTGCTCGTGCACACGATCTACCGCCTGCGCCGGGTGAACGCCGAGCGCATTCCGGACACCGGCGCGGCCGTGCTGGTCTGCAACCATGTGAGCTTTGCCGATGCGGTGGTGCTGATGGCGGCCAGCCCGCGTCCGGTGCGCTTTGTGATGGATCACAACATCTTCAAGGTGCCGGGGCTGTCGTGGTTCTTCCGGCAGGCCAAGGCGATTCCGATTGCCCCGGCGCGCGAGAACCCCGAGCTGCTGACGCGCGCCTACGACGCCGTGGCGGCGGCGCTGCAGGACGGCGAGCTGGTCTGCATCTTCCCCGAGGGCAAGATCACGGCCACCGGCGAGATCAATCCGTTCAAGACGGGGGTGTCGCAGATCATCCAGCGCACGCCGGTGCCGGTGGTGCCGATGGCACTGCGCGGCCTGTGGGGCAGCTTCTTCTCGCGCAAGGGCGCTCCGGCGATGACGCGGCCGTTCCGGCGCGGCTTCCTGAGCAAGCTGGAGCTGGTGGTGGGCGAGCCGGTGTCGCCGGAGGCCGCCACGCCGGAACGTTTGCAACAGATGGTGCTTGCCCTGCGCGGCGACTGGAAATAACGATGATCACGCTCTTCACGTTCGGCCCGGCCTTCGGTTTGCCCGACGCCAGCCCGTTTGTCATCAAGGCCGAAATGCTGCTGAAGCTGTCCGGCCTGCCGTACCAGACCAAGCGCGGCAACGTGCGCCGCGCGCCCAAGGGCAAGCTGCCCTACCTGGACGACATGGGCCGGCAGGTTGCCGATTCCACGCTGATCCGCTGGCATATCGAGAAGACGTACCACATCGACTTCGACGAAGGCTTGTCGCCGGCCGAGCGGGGCGCGGCATGGGCCGTGGAAAAGCTGCTCGAAGACAATCTGTACTGGGCCGTGGCGCGCGTGCGCTGGCTCGAGGGCGACAATTTCGAGCGCGGCCCGGCGCAGTTCTTCAACGTGGTGCCGGGGCCACTGCGCGGCATGGTCAAGGCGCTGGTCAAGCGCCGCGTGCGCCAGATGCTGTGGGCGCAGGGGCTGGGCCGGCACCGCGTGGACGACATGACGGCGATGGCGGTGCAGGGTGTGCAGGCCATTGTCGACATCCTCGGCGACAAGCCCTACCTGATGGGCGACCGCCCATGCGGCGCCGACGCCACGTTGTTTGCGTTCGCCGCCAGCCTGCAGTCGCCGGTGTTCGAGACCCCGATCCGCGCGGCCGCCGAATCGCACGCCAGCCTCCAGGCCTACCTGGCGCGCATGAAGGCCCGGTTCTATCCGGATTTCGTGGGCGGCGGCGTGTTTGCGCCCGACTTCGCGGCCGACCTTGCGCCCGTGGCGGCACAAGCCGGCGCACGCGCGGCGGCGCCGCTGGCGTGACCGGCGGGCGCCCGCCAATCGGTGTGCGGCGGGCTAATGGCCGTACAATGTAGCCCGTCCCCCAATTCCTGCGCTTTCCAACCATGTCTGGCAATACCCTCGGCCTGCTTTTCACAGTTACCACGTTCGGCGAATCGCACGGGCCCGCCATCGGCGCGGTGGTGGATGGCTGCCCGCCGGGCATGGCGCTCACCGAAGCCGACATCCAGATCGACCTGGACCGCCGCAAGCCCGGCACGTCGCGCCATGTGACGCAGCGCCAGGAACCGGACCAGGTGGAAATCCTCTCCGGCGTGTTCGAGGGCAAGACCACGGGTACGCCGATCTGCCTGCTGATCCGCAACACCGACCAGCGCAGCAAGGACTACGGCAACATCGTCGAGACCTTCCGTCCCGGCCACGCTGACTACACCTACTGGCACAAGTACGGTATCCGCGACTATCGCGGCGGCGGCCGTTCGTCGGCCCGCCTGACCGCGCCGGTAGTGGCCGCGGCGGCCATTGCCAAGAAGTGGCTGCGCGAGCAGTACGGTACCGAGATCCACGGCTACATGTCGCAGCTTGGCGAGATCGCCGTGCCGTTCACGGACTGGAAGCATGTGCGCGAGAACCCGTTCTTCGCGCCCAACGCCGACATCGTGCCGGAACTCGAAACCTATATGGATGCGCTGCGCCGCGATGGCGATTCCGTCGGCGCGCGTATCGAGGTGGTGGCCAGCGGCGTGCCGGTGGGCCTGGGCGAGCCGCTGTTCGACAAGCTCGATGCCGACATCGCGCACGCCATGATGGGCATCAACGCGGTGAAGGGCGTGGAGATTGGCGCCGGTTTCGACAGCGTGGCGCAACGCGGCACGGTGCACGGCGACGAACTGACGCCGGAAGGCTTCCGGACCAACAACGCCGGCGGCGTGCTGGGCGGTATCTCGACTGGCCAGGACATCAGCGTTTCGCTGGCGATCAAACCGACGTCGAGCATTCGCACGGCCCGGGAATCGATCGACAAGGCCGGCAATGCGGCCAGCGTGGAGACCTTCGGCCGGCACGACCCCTGCGTGGGCATCCGCGCCACGCCCATCGCCGAGGCGATGCTGGCACTGGTGCTGATGGACCACGCGCTGCGCCATCGCGCCCAGTGTGGCGACGTGCGCGTGGACACCCCGCGCATCCCGGCGCAGGTCAAATCCTGAGCGCCACCGCGTTCCGGCCCGGTTCGATCGACCGGGCCACCTATCTCCGTTTCGGGCTTTTCTATCTCGGCTACTACGGCTACGTAGGCGTGATCTCGCCCTACGTCAGCCTGTTCTTTGCCGATCGCGGCTTCTCGCCGGTGCAGATCGGCGTGCTGATGGCCTGCTTCCAGCTCAGCCGCATCGTCGGCCCCTACCTGTGGGGCTGGCTGTCTGACGTCATGCACACGCGCGTGAAGCTGCTGCGGCTGGCAGCCGTGACCTCGCTGCTGGCCTTCCTGGCCGTGCCCGGCATTCACAGCTACGGCGGCATGATGGCGATGATGATCGGCTTGAACCTGATCACCAGCGCAATGTCGCCGCTGGGCGATGCACTGACGATCTCCACGCTGCGCCGCCATGGCGCGTTCGACCACCGCTACGGCCGGGTGCGCATGTTTGGCTCGGTCGGCTTTATCGTGGCCGTGCTGCTGGGCGGGGCGCTGTTCGAGCATTTCGGCATGCCGGCGTTTCCGTGGCTGGCCAGCGCCATGCTGGGGCTGTTCGCGCTGGTGGTGTTCGGCATGCGCGATGCGGCGGACGACGGCCCGCGCGTGACGCCGCCCCCGGCGCTGCCGCTGCTGCGGCGGCCCGATGTGGCGTGGTTCCTGGCCTCGGCGTTCCTGATGATGTTCGCCCACGCGGCGCTCTACGTGTTCTATTCGCTGTACCTGGAGCAGTTGGGCTACAGCAAGCTGTCGATTGGCCTGATGTGGACGATCGGCGTGGTGGCCGAGATCGTGTTCTTCTTCTACCAGGGCCGGCTGTTCGGCGCGCTGGCGTTGCGGACGATCCTGGCCGGCACCTTCGTGCTGGCGGCGCTGCGCTTTGGCCTGACCGGCTACTTCGCCCAGTATGCGTGGCTGATGGCTGCGGTGCAGATCCTGCACGCGGCCACGTTCGGCGCGCATCACAGCGCCAGCCTCAAGCGACTGCAACGCTGGTTCGCCGGGCCGCTCCAGGGGCGCGGGCAGGCCCTCTACACCGGCATCGCCTACGGGGTGGGCGGCACACTCGGCGGCCTGGCCATGGGGTGGACCTGGAAGACGCTGGCGCCGATGCACACCTTCGGGCTGGCTGCCGTGGCCGCGCTGATCGGCGCGGCATGCGCGGCGATGAGCTTTCGCGGGGAAACTGAGCGGGGGTGAGGTGGTCGGAGGTGGCGTCGATGCCGGTTTGAATTGCCATTCTCTCTCCCTCTCCCTCTCCCTCTCCCTCTCCCCCGGCCCCTCTCCCGCCAACGCGGGAGAGGGGAGCACCCCATCGGGAAATGCGACACGTTAGTCCTGGCCGAGATCGTCGAACGACCAATGCCTGCCGTACCGGTTCATGTCTCCCTCTCCCGCGGGCGGGAGAGGGCCGGGGAGAGGGCCGGGGGGCCGGGGAGAGGGGAGTTGGCGCGGCCCTCAGTCCGCGAGCAGCCCTGCCACGCGCTCCGCGATTGCCAGCGATGACGTCAGCCCCGGCGATTCGATGCCGAACAGGTTGACCAGCCCGGGCACGCCGTGCACGGCCGGGCCGTCGATGCGGAAATCGGCGGCCGTCTCGCCCGGCCCGCTGATCTTCGGCCGGATGCCGGCATAGCCCGGTTGCAGTGCGCCATCGGCCAGCCCCGGCCAGTAGCGGCGCACTTCGTCATAGAAGCTGTCGGCGTCGTGGGGCGGCACGCTGTACTCGATCTCGTCGATCCAGCGCACGTTGGGGCCAAAGCGCGCCTGTCCGCCAAGGTCCAGCGTCAGGTGCACGCCCAGCCCGGCGGCCTCGGGCACCGGGTAGATCAGGCGCGAGAATGGCGCGCGGCCGGCCAGCGTGAAATAGCAGCCCTTGGCGTAGAACTGGCCCGGAATGTGTTCGGGCGGGATGCCGTCGATGCGACGCGCCAGTTCGGGCGCGGTCAGGCCAGCCGAATTGATCACCGTGCGCGCCAGCAGCGTGGTGGTGCCGGCATCGCCGCCCACTTCGAGCGCGATACCGGCCGGCGTGACGGCGCCGGCCAGCACCGGCGACTGCACGGCCAGCATCGCACCGGCCTGTTCGGCATCGCCCAGCAGGGCCGTCATCAGCCCGTGGCTGTCGATGATGCCGGTGGAGGGCGAGAGCAGCGCCGCGTGGCATTCGAGTTGCGGTTCCAGTGCCCGGGCCTCGTCGCGCGTGAGCAGGCGCAGGTCATGCACGCCATTGGCCTCGGCCTTGGCGCGAATGCCGGCCAGCGTGGCCGCCTGGGCCTCGCTGGTGGCGACGATCAGCTTGCCGCAGCGCTGGTGGGTGACGTGATGGCTGGCGCAGTAGTCATAGAGCATGGCCTTGCCGCGCACGCACAGCTCGGCCTTGAGCGAGCCGGCCGGATAGTAGATGCCGGCGTGGATGACCTCGCTGTTGCGCGCGCTGGTGATCGTGCCGAACGCGTTTTCGGCTTCCAGGATGATGACTTCCCGGCCTCGCTGCGCCATCGCCCGGGCCACGGCCAGGCCCACCACGCCGGCGCCGATCACGACGCAATCCACTGTCTCCATTTGTGTTCTCCAGATACGAATTCGCGTTTGCTTGTTCAGTCGAGCCCCATGCGCGCGGCGGCTGCGGCCAGGTGTGCGGCGGCGGCGGCGCTGGCTGCGGCCGGATCGCCGGCGGCGATGGCATCGGCCAGTGCGGCATGCTCGGCATCGGCCGCGCGTGGGGTACCTTGCGCCGCGTGCAGGCGGGCGCTGTTCTGCCACGCGTGCTGCCGGGCCGCCAGCAGCTGCTGGCTGACGAAGTCGGTCAGGCCGGTAAAGCAGGGATTGTGAGCGGCCTCGGCGATGGCGTGATGGAATGCGATATCGGCGGCCGCCGCGCTCGGGAAATCATCGGCATGGCGCGCCATGTCGGCCAGGGCCTGCCGGATGCGCCGCACGTCGGCCTCGGTGCGCCGCTGCGCCGCCATCGCCGCACAGGCGGTTTCCACCACGCGGCGCAATTCGAACAGCTGGGCCAGCGTAGGGCCGCCGTCGGGGGCGCTGGCCACCCGCCAGACCTGGCCGCCCGGCGTCTCTGACACATAGGCGCCGGAGCCCTTGCGCGTCACCAGCACGCCATCGGCCTTGAGCAGCGCGATGGCTTCGCGCACGATCGGACGGCTCACGTCGAAGGTTTCCGCCAGCGCGGCCTCGGCCGGCAGGCGGGCGCCGGCAATGAAACGCCCGGCCGCTATGTCGTCGCGCAGGGTCTGGGCGATGCGGCTGGCAAGGGAAGCGGGGCGGGACAGGCGGTCCATCGAGCAGGTTGGGGGCGTGGCAGGCTGTCAAGCTGTCTGACAGATTTATCTGGAGACAGATTCTGCGGGGTTGTTTGATGGGCGTCAAGCGGCGCGCGCGCCGCTCGTGTTCGGCGCGCCTTTGGGTTTGTCCAGGATGGCGGCCCCCCACAGGGGGGTCAAGGTTCTGTCACATTGGTCGATAGCAGACTCATCAGGCGGTCGCCGGCATTGGCTGAGCAATGCAGGGGCGGCCGTGCACCCGTTTTGTTCGCGTCGGCGCCGCGCCGGCGCGCTTCATGGAGCGCCCATTCCGCCATGATTCCGCTTACTCCCCATGATCTGCCCGTCGGGCAACCGCTGCCGTGGTCGCTGCTGGACGGGCAAGGCAACCTGATGCTCGGCAGCGGCAGCATCATTCCCGATGCGCGCGACCTGGCACTGGTGTTTCGCCACGGCACCGTCTGCCGCCCCGACGATATGCCGGAGGCCGGCAACGAACCCGACGCACAAGGCAGCGCCCGCCTGAATGCCGGGCCGCTCGGGCTGCAGGTCGGCACCTTGCTGCACGTGAAAACGCCGGGCGAGCAGTCGCGCGCCGCGGCCAGCCGGCTGATCGGCTTCATCGAGCACGGGCTCTTTGTCACATGGCCCACGCTGGGCGGCCGCGAGCTGACGGTCAGCGCAGGCGAGACGCTGCTGCTGCGCGGCTTCTCCGGGCAGGCCATCCACAGTTTCACGTCGACGGTGACGGCCGTGTGCCGCAGCCCGTTCCGCTACCTGGTGCTGTCGGCGCCGGCGCAGACCGAGCAGATGCCGGTGCGCCGCGCCGCGCGCGTGCCCACCCGGCTGGCGGCCTACCTGCTCGACGGCGGGGACGATGCGGCCGAGGCGGGTGCCGAACCGGGTACCGAAGCCGGCGCCGAGACGGGCGTCGCTGCCAGCGCGGCATCGAGCGCCGACGCGCACATGAGCAGCGGCCTGGCGCGGCTGGGCCTGCTGTCCGATCTCAGCACCGGCGGGGCACTCGTGCAAACGTCGTCGCCCGCGCCCGCGGTGGGCCAGAAGATTCGCCTGCGCTTCCAGTTGCGTACCGGCTCGCTCGACGCCGAAGTCACGCTCGACGGCACCGTGCGCAGCGCCCCCTCGGAGGACGACGACGAGTTTCCGGCGTTCGGCGTGGCCTTCGACGCGCTGGGCGAGCGCGAGCTGACGCTGCTGCAATGCTTCATCTACGAGCAGCTGCTGGCAACGACCTGCATGCCGGTGTGATGCTGCCGCGCGCCAGCGTGCGCGCGTTTGGCGAATAGCCGTACGCGGACCCGCACCGTGCTTTGCACCAAACCATCTCAAGGGGTGGTGCGGTTGCGGCGCATCAATTCATGAAGACCCTCTGAGGCATACGGTTATGGGCGACCTGCATCGCTCAAAAAGGTAACCGCATGCCCACGAAAAAGAAAAAGCCACTCTTCATCGCCGCCATCGTGGCGGTGATTGGTATCGCCGCATTCCTGCTGCTGACAGCGCCAAGCACCTGGCGATTGCTGCATGCCGGCAGGGATATCCCGGACACGTCCGTTCCCGACCTGAAGAATGGCCGCACGCAGTTCATCGCAGGCGACTGCGCCACATGCCATGCATCGGTCGGCAAGGGCGACGAGACCTTGCTGGGCGGCGGCCGGTCGCTCGAAACCGAGTTTGGCGTGTTTCACATGCCCAATATCTCGTCCGACACGACGGACGGCATCGGCGGATGGACGCTCGAGCAGTTCGTCATGGCGATGCGGGAGGGCGTGATTCCCGGCAAGGGCAACGCCTACCCGGCCTTTCCGTAAACGTCGTACCAGCGCATGACCGCGAACGATCTGCGTGATCTGTTCGCCTACATGAAGTCACTGCCGCCCGAGGCCGGCAAGGTGCCCGACCACGATCTCAAGTTTCCGTTCTCGATCCGGCGTGGCGTGGGTCTCTGGCGTCTGGCGTTCCTGGACGGCAAGCCGCTCCCTGACGATCCCACGCAAACGGCGCAGTGGAATCGCGGGCGCTATCTGGTGGAAGGCTCGGCGCATTGCGTGGAGTGCCACTCGCCACGCAACGTGATGGGCGCGGTGCCGTTTGCCAAGCGCTTTTCCGGCGGCCCGAATCCCGAGGGCACCGGCCATATTCCGAACATCACCCAGGACGAGACAGGCATCGGGTACTGGTCCGTCAACGACATCGCCCGCTACCTGGAAGAAGGCGTCAATCCGATCGGCATCAAGGCCGGGGGCGACATGAAGGAAGTGGTCGTCAATACGGCGCGCTTGTCCGAGGACGACCGCTTGGCCATGGCGGTCTATCTGAAATCGCTGCCCGGCGTGGAAGCGCCCAACGCCGGCGCGCCCAAGCCGAACCGTACCGAGCAGGTGGTGATGCTGCCCGACGATGCCACGCACAAGGGCCAGTCGCGACTTGCATCGCTTGTGGCGGCGCCCGATGTCATCGCCAGGACCGATGTGCTGCACGTGATATCGCCCACGGCGTTCACGCTCGAAGAAAAGGGTAGCGGCGAGGACGGCAAGCTGCTGGGCGCCACGCAATTGACCGTGGTTGCGCGCCAGGGCGACCGGCTGCAGGTGCGCGTGGAAGGCTGGCAGCAGGACGGATCCGAAAGCGCGATGTATGCGATGAAGGGCCAGCGCATCATGCAGGCCGTGTTGTCGCCGGAGGCCATCGCCCAGGTCAAGCGCGGCAAGACGGAGCGCGACGACACTACGGGGCAGGACTGGCATGCGTCGACGCTGACCGTCTGGATTCCGGCTGCGGGGCTGTCGGCTGACCTGGCGCAGCTCTGGAAGCACAGCGACGAGACCTATCGCCAGTCGTGCGCGTCGTGCCACGCCTTGCCACATAGCGAGGAGTACCTTGCCAACCAATGGATTGGCACGCTTGGCGCGATGAAACGCTACACGTCGCTTGACGATGCCGAGTACCGGCTGCTGCTGTCCTGGCTGCAGAACCACTCGAAGGATGTGGGTCCCGGCGCGCACAAGTCTCCGCACGGTGGCTCCCAATGATCCAGAACGCCAGTGCGACGTGCACGCACGACCAGACGCGCGCGGCGCTGATCGAACAGATCGCCACCTGGTTTGCCAGGCCACCCGCCGCGGCGATGATCGCGCAATGGCAGTCTGCCGAAGGGCTGGCAGCGCTGGACGCGATTGCCGACGAGTTCGACTGCGATGCGGCTGTCGCGCGGCTGCGTGCGGCGTTGACCGGTGCCGCCGCGGACACGCTTGCGCTTGACATCGCCGTGGCCTGGACGCGTTTGTTCGAAGGCGTCACGGGAACGCCGTTGGTACCCCTCTATGAAAGTGCCTACATCGATGGTCAGGTGCAGGCCGGTGCGCGGCTGTTCGGCCATGCGGTCGATGACATGAACGAACTGCTGGTCCGCTTCGACATGAGCGTTGCGGACGAGCGCGAACCGGCCGACCACGTCTCCATCGAACTGGCGCTGTACGCAAGGCTGCTGCGGCGGGAAGACGCCGATGGCGCCGCGCTGATGCGCGAGCGCCTGGACCGCTGGGTGCCCACGCTGCTTGCCCGCTGCCAGTCCAATGACCCGGATGGGTTCCACGGTGCGGCCAGCAGCTTGCTCGGCGCACTCCTGCAAGGCAGGGCAGAACCCGATCTACAACATGCAAAGGAAGAGAGTCACCATGCCGATTGAAAAGAATCAGGACACGAGCGTGTCGCGCCGCCGCTTTATCCAGGGCGTGCTGGCCTCTGGCGCGCTGGGTTCCGCGAGTACCGCATTGCTTGCCGCCGGCGCTGACAAGCCCGTCACGGGCGGCTCGGCGGAAATACTGACGGGCTCGCATTGGGGTGCGTTCTACGCCAAGGTCGAGAACGGCCGGGTGACCGGCGTGCGGCCATGGGAGAAGGACCCGCGTCCGTCGCATCAGTTGCCGGGTGTGATCGATTCGATCTACTCGCCCACGCGCATTCGCTATCCGATGGTGCGGCGCGCGTGGCTGGAACATGGGCCGGGCGCCGATCCGGCCGGGCGGGGCAAGGGCGATTTCGTGCGCGTGAGCTGGGATACGGCTCTCGACCTCGTGGCCAAGGAACTGGAGCGCGTGCGCGGCAAGCACGGCCCCACATCCATCTTTGGCGGCTCGTATGGCTGGAAAAGCCCGGGCAAGCTGCACAACTGCCAGACGCTGCTGGCGCGGGCGCTGACCGTCAATGGCGGGTTTGTCAGCCGCAGCGGCGACTATTCCACGGGCGCCGCGCAGGTCATCCTGCCCTATGTGGTGGGCTCGATCGATGTGTATGAACAACCGACGGTCTGGCCGGTGCTGGAAGCCCATACCGAGCTGATGGTGTTCTGGGCGGCCGATCCGATGGTGACCAACCAGATCGGCTGGCAGGTGCCCGACCATGGCGCGTATCCGGGCATGGAGGCGCTCAAGAAGAAGGGCGTCAAGGTCATCTGCATCGATCCGGTACGTACGGATACGTGCCAGTACTTCGGCGCCGAATGGATCGCGCCACGGCCGCATACCGACGTGGCGATGATGCTCGGCATCGCCCACACGCTCTATACGGAAAACCTGCACGACGCCAAGTTCCTGTCGCGCTACACCACCGGCTTCGACCGGTTTGTGCCGTACCTGACCGGCAAGTCGGACGGCGTGCCCAAGGATGCCAAGTGGGCGTCAGACATTTGCGAAATCCCGGCCGACACGATCCGCGACCTGGCGCGGCGCTTTGCCAAGCATCGCACGATGCTGGCGGCAGGCTGGTCGATCCAGCGCCAGCAGCATGGCGAACAGTCGCACTGGATGCTGGTGACGCTGGCCGCGATGCTCGGACAGATTGGGCTGCCCGGCGGCGGCTATGGCTTCACCTATCACTACGCGAACGGCGGCAGCCCGACGGCCACCGGCCCGGTGTTGCCCGGCATCGTCGGCGGGGCCAAGCCGCCGCCCGGATCGGAGTGGCTGGAAGCGGGTGGGACGGAGACGATTCCGGTGTCGCGCATCGTCGAGATGCTCGAGAACCCGGGCAAACCGTATGACTTCAACGGCAAACGCTCGAAGTATCCGGACATCCGTCTGGCCTACTGGGTCGGCGGCAACCCGTTCATGCACCATCAGGACCGCAACCGGATGCTGAAAGCCTGGCACAAGCTGGACACGTTCATCGTGCATGACTTCCAGTGGACTGCCACGGCGCGCCATGCCGACATCGTGCTGCCGTGTACCAGCTCCTACGAGCGTAACGACATCGAAGGCATTGGCGACTATGCAATGAGCCATATCCTGGCCATGCGCAAGGTGGTGGAGCCGGTGTTCGAGGCGCGCAACGACTACGACATCTTTGCCGACATCTGCGGCCGCCTGGGCACCCGCGAGGCGTTCACCGAGGGACGCGACGAGATGGCGTGGATTCGCACATTCTACGAGTCCGCCCGCGTGCAGGCGCGCGGCAAGCGCATGGAGATGCCGGTGTTCGACGTGTTCTGGAACAGCAACAAGCCGCTGGCATTTCCGATCGGCGATGAGGCCAGGGCCTACGTGCGCCACAAGGACTTCCGGGACGATCCGCTGCTCAACGCGCTGGGCACGGCGTCCGGCCGTATCGAGATCTATTGCGCCAATATCGCGCGCATGAAGTACGACGATTGCCCGCCGCACCCGACGTGGATGGAGCCGGTTGAGCGGCTGGGCGGGCCGAACACCCGCTATCCGTTGCACGTGGTGTCGGGGCATCCGAAGGATCGGCTGCATTCCCAGCTTTGCGGCACGGTGCTGCGCAAGAGCTACGCCATCGGCGGGCGGGAGCCTTGCCTGATGCACCCCGACGACGCCAAGGCGCGCGGCATTGCCGATGGCGACATCATCGAGGTCTTCAACGACCGTGGCCGGATACTGGTGGGCGTCAAGGTGACCAGCGATATCCGCCGTGGCGCGATCAAGATATGCGAGGGCGGGTGGTACGACCCGACCGAGCCGGGCAAGCCGGGGTCGCTGTGCCGCTACGGCGACGTGAACAACCTGACCACGGGCATCGGCACGTCGAAACTGGCGCAGGGCAACTGCGGCCACACCGCCATGGCCGAGGCCGAGAAGTTCAAGGGCACGCCGCCGGAAGTGATGGTGTTCCTGCCGCCGCGTGGGGCGGTGGCTTGACCGGTTCGTGCGGGCCCGTGTTGCGCGCGACAACGCCTCATGGCGCGCGCGCCAATGCAAAACGCCGGCCCACTGTGAAGTGGCCGGCGTTTTTGCCCGTACGCGCGCAAGGTGCCGCGCGTCGTCGGTGGGCGTTACATGCCCACGTAGTTCGGGCCGCCGCCGCCTTCCGGCGTCACCCACACGATGTTCTGCGTCGGGTCCTTGATGTCGCAGGTCTTGCAGTGCACGCAGTTCTGCGCGTTGATCTGCAGGCGCTCCTTGCCATCGTCGTTCTGCACGAACTCGTACACGCCGGCCGGGCAGTAGCGCGACTCGGGGCCGGCAAACTTTTCCCAGTTGACGTTCACCGGCACGCTGGCGTCCTTGAGCGTCAGGTGGGCCGGCTGGTTTTCCTCGTGGTTCGTGTTGCTGATGAACACCGACGAGAGGCGGTCGAACGTGAGCTTGCCGTCCGGCTTCGGGTACTCGATCTTCTGGCACTCGGCGGCCGGCTTCAGGTACACGTGGTCCGGCTTGGTGCGGTGGATGGTCCAGGGCGGGTTGCGGATGCCAAGCTT
>Ga0102589_1001186_pt1 | contig 38269 bp, 31 predicted proteins | sample AraplaMF_Col_mLB_FD_76858 | JGI IMG/M metagenome (GOLD analysis project Ga0102589, IMG submission 76858) | Arabidopsis root microbial communities from the University of North Carolina, USA - plate scrape MF_Col_mLB | ecosystem: Host-associated > Plants > Roots > Endosphere | place: USA...
AACGTAAAAAATTATCAGAATACGGTTTACAACTTCAAGAAAAACAAAAACTTCGTCACATGTACGGCATGAACGAACGTCAATTCCGTACTCTATTCGACCGCGCTGGTAAAATGAAAGGTGTTCACGGTGAAAACTTCATGGTTCTTCTTGAAACTCGCCTTGACAACCTAGTTTACCGTTTAGGTTTAGCTCGTACTCGTCGTGGATCTCGTCAATTAGTAAACCACGGCCACATCTTAGTAGATGGCAAACGCGTTGATATTCCTTCATACAGCGTAAAACCAGGTCAAACGATTTCTCTTCGTGAAAAATCTCAAAACCTTGCTGTAGTAACAGAAGCAATCGAAGTAAACAACTTCGTACCTGACTACTTAACATTTGATGCTGACAAAAAAGAAGGTACATTCACTCGCCTTCCAGAGCGTTCTGAATTATCAGCTGAAATCAACGAAGCATTCATCGTAGAGTACTACTCTCGTTAATTAAATTACTCTGCAAAGAGTAGTTTAGAAAACCCTAGAAAGCCTTTTATATCAAGGTTTTCTAGGGTTTTTGCTTTTTATAGACAATGCACAATCATATCATTGTTATGGGGCCAATTATTAGTGCTTTTGGTGGGCATGTTTGTAGGAATGACTAAACACCTAGATTAGGGCTACTGCTTCAATATTTTTTTGTTGGTCCATTATAAGAAAAGTTTACTTACAAAAAAATAGCACCGTTTGGCTTATTGCATTTCTAGGAACATTAGATAACCCTTCACAGATAATTGTTGAAGGTAACTTTATTTTCAAAATAACTACAGTTAGCACAAAGATAATCTTTATTTATAAATATAGCACTGTGCATATTTGACCAAGGAATATGTTCAGAACATCTTTCGCATTTATCTACATACTTATCACTTAAAATACCATTCTCTAAAAAGACATACCATTGTTTATCCGATAAACTTTCAGGTCCATTTTTTATGACAAACAACGATATTTCTAACGCTTCACCATCGTCAAATCTATTCTCGCTAATTAGTTCTTTCAAATATGATATAAATTCAGAGGATTCTCTTAATATTCTCTGTTTAAGCTGGTCTCTTTGCATAAAACCTCTCCTTTTTCCATCTACTTCAATTCAACAAAAGGAAAGGATTCCCTTCCGTTTTTAAGTACTTCCCTCTCCAACTTCTTCCGTTTAGTTCGCAATAAAAGGCCTACCAATAGATAAAGAATTGTAGTAATAATACCTGCCGTTGGAGAAACAAGAAACTCTTTTCCTTGAGCAATTTTGATATAGCCATCAAGAATAAGTGGATTTACAAGCGCATCTTCTGTCATATGCATAAGGACAAGTGGCCAAATACTTTTAGTCATTAAATAAATTTCTGTATACATTACTGTCCAGCAAATCATTGTCACAATACCTATTAACGCAAATAGCCACCTATTTACAGGAAGTACACTGAAGATATCACTTTCTGATAGGAACACTAAAAAATACGGAATATGCCAAGCTCCCCAAACACAACCGACAATACAATACAACCAAAAATCATTTATTTTTAACGATAAAAGTTTACTTGTCAAATAACCTCTCCAGACGGATTCCTCAAAAAAGTTTTTAACAAATTGAATCAGTAAACCTCCAGCAAAGACTGAAACTAAAGCATCTAAATTGAAATCTGAAAAATCCATCCATCCAAATATATAGCTTACTAACAAAACTATAGACGTGATGACTGGATAGACTAGGAGCGAGACAATATACCATTTTATGTTGCCTTTCAAATTAGGTAATAAGCCTATATCTCGCCACCCATCTCCCGCAAAGACACGTAACAGTATAGTTGTCAGCAGCGGAAATACTAGCCAAATGCCCATTCCAAGCGTGTCACCTTTAGGCTGTTCAGGGATGAAGCGATCTACAAAAACACCAAGCCAGCCACATAGCAAAATAACAACTATAAAGATTAGTAAGTTGCGTTTTGTTTTCATTTTCAATTCGCCTCCCTGTTTTCAAGGATTGAAATAACCCACTTTGTATTAGGACAAGGAGTTTCAGGATGCAATGCAATGTATTGGGCGATCCCTTGAATAGAACACCAAAATGCTACCGCAAGCGCTTCAGCATTTCCCTGTTTAATCTCACCTAGCAATTGCCCCTTCACTATTAATGGAATACTCTTTTTTATTAATTTATCTGCTTCCGTAAGCATTTCTTTTAAATCTTCCGACAAGGAATCAAGATGTTGTGCATTCTCCATTAGCACAAACATTTTTGCAGCTGACGGGTTGGTACTGATCATGTTAAACAAATCTTCAGCAGTCGCTGTAAAAATTGCCAATGGCGATTCATTTATAAAATTAAAATCCATCTTAAGTCTTTCACACCCTATGCGAATTAACTCTTCATAAAGCTTTTCCTTAGAGTCAAAATAATGAAAAAGCAACCCCATACTCATATCAGCAGCTTTAGCTATATCAGCAACTTTCGTTTCACCATACCCCTTCCGAATAAACAAATCTAATGCAGATTGTAAAATTAAAGCCCTTCGTTGTTCTTTTTGTTCATGCCTAATCGACATTCTCCCCATCCTTTTATTAAAAGTATTTTCATTGAAATATTATTCAATAAAATTGCAAATATCCCTGAAAAATGCCCCCAAAAACATAAAAACTTTAATAAGTTTTTATTCCCGTTTGTAAATATCTATTAAAAAGGAACCTTTTATCTTTATAGCAGTCTAAATGGAAAATTACGGAATTAAGGAGGGAATAATGGGGGTTTCTGAATTTACTGTGATGATTTTAATTTATAGTGGCATCATGATTTTTTTCTTAGTACCCTTTAAAAAGAATCCAAGCGAGGAAATTAAGCGTCCATTTACTTTTAAAGAAAGTCTACTGCATATCACTTTTCATAAAAAGGCATTACTAGCTCTCCTTTTATTAGGCTTTTTGTTAGTAGCTATTTGGTCCGGTTATGAACAGGACGTATATCATTTTAATGCTCATAGTGGTTTTCCTCCTATAAATTCAGATTCAAAAGCAATTTTTTATATGTGCGCAACACTTGGATATACGGTCATTCTTTATTTTCTTCTCGCATTTTGCTTTTCCTTAAACATTTCAAAAAGAAAGAGAGTTGAATTTTGAATATTCTGTAAATTGAGATAATTATTTGTACTTTAAAATAGTAATTACACAATAAAAAAACAATTTAACCACTACTACTATATTAAAAACAAATTATCAGTTATTTACTATTCAACACTTCTTCAAAATAGAACACATTTCCAAAAAATATATTTTATTTTTATAGAAAAACAATTATTGAATCTTTTTAAAATCAACAATCTATACTATTTAACCTTCCTTCAAATAAAAAACAAAACTAACTTTTTTGTAAAATAATAACATGATTAAAATTAACAATTTTAATAAAAATACGAGTTGAACTTTTACAAATAATAGAATAATATGAACTTCGAAAGGTGGTTCGCCATCATTCAAGCAATAACAATTTTTTTAAAGGGGTTGGAAATATGTCAGACGTTCTAAAGCAATTTGTTATGCCGAAAACAAACTTATTTGGACCTGGAGCAATTCAAGAAGTTGGTAAACGCTTAAATGATTTAGAAGTGAAAAAGACATTAATCGTAACAGATGAGGGCTTACACAAACTAGGTCTCTCTGAACAAATTGCTAACATCATTATAGCTGCTGGAATTGATGTAGCAATTTTCCCGAAAGCAGAACCAAATCCAACAGATCAAAACATTGAAGATGGGATTACAGTGTATCATGCTGAAAACTGTGATTCGATTGTTTCTCTTGGAGGAGGTAGCGCACACGATGCAGCGAAAGGTATCGGACTTATTGCTTCGAATGGTGGACGCATTCATGATTACGAGGGCGTTGACAAATCACAAAACCCACTAGTACCATTAATCGCTATTAACACAACTGCTGGTACAGCAAGTGAAATGACTCGCTTCACGATTATCACGGATACAGCTCGTAAAGTGAAGATGGCCATTGTGGATAAACATGTTACTCCACTACTATCGATTAATGATCCAGAGCTAATGATCGGCTTACCTCCTGCTCTAACAGCGGCAACTGGTTTAGATGCATTAACACATGCAATCGAATCATTTGTATCGACAAACGCAACACCAATTACTGACGCTTGCGCTGAAAAGGTACTTCAGCTAGTTCCTGAATATTTACCACGTGCCTATGCAAACGGTGCAGATTTAGAAGCACGTGAGCAAATGGTTTACGCACAATTTTTAGCTGGCATGGCGTTTAATAACGCTTCACTTGGCTATGTACATGCAATTGCTCATCAATTAGGTGGTTTCTATAATCTACCACATGGTGTATGTAATGCTATTTTATTGCCTCATGTTTGCCGCTTTAACTTAACAGCACGTACTGAACGTTTTGCAAAAATTGCTGAATTGTTAGGTGAAAACGTTGAAGCATTAAGTAAACGTGATGCTGCTGAGAAAGCAATTGTAGCAATTGAAAATCTTTCTAAAGATTTAAACATTCCAAGTGGCTTCCGCGAATTAGGTGCGAAGGATGAGGATATTGAAATCTTAGCGAAAAATGCAATGTTAGATGTATGTGCTGCAACAAACCCACGTAAAGCAACGTTAGAAGACATTAAACAAATTATTACAAATGCGATGGGTCCTGTAGTGAAAGAAGAAGAATCACTCGAAGCTATCGCACTTTCTTAATAAGTAATCAGAAAAGGCATGTCTCTAGGCATGCCTTTTTTTATTGAGGAAAACATTCTGTCATTGTATGTGATTCCAACACTCGCTATACTTTTCTTAAAAAGAATTGGAGATAAGAAGATGCGTTTAATATCAATTTGTCCTAGTAATACCGAGCTTGTTGCTTATTTAGGCCTGACTGATCAGCTTGTTGGTGTCGATGATTTTTCGGACTGGCCATTAACAGTAAAAGACTTACCTCAGCTTGGCCCAGATTTATCAATTGATATGGATGCATTAGAGGCGTTGCAGCCTGATCTTGTACTCGCATCCTTAAGTGTCCCTGGCATGGAAAAAAATATTGAAGCGTTACAGGCTAGAAATATTCCCCATATTGTTTTTAATGCTAATTCTTTAGAGGAAATCGCACAAGATCTCCACACTTTAGGTAAAGCCTGTGGAGTTGAAGGACGTGCAAAAGAAATTTCCGAGGAATATTTACTTTGTATTGATCGTCTTCGCACAGTTGCTCAGACAATTCCTAAAAAGCCTACCCTCTATTGGGAGTGGTGGCCAAACCCTATCTTTACGCCAGGTAAAATAAATTGGCTAACTGAAATTAGTGCCATTGCTGGTGGGCACAATCTGTTTCAAGATGTAGAACTAGCAAGCGTGCAAACTGATTGGGCTGATGTAGTGAGGCGCAACCCAGACTATATTATGATGGCTTGGGTAGGAGTTGCCTTTGAGCGTATTCAACCAGCTAATTTATTAAAACGTGCACATGCGCAGGAGCTACAAGCCGTTAAAATGAAACAGCTTCACGTAATGGAGGAATGGCTTTATTGTCGCCCGTCACCACGCCTCTTAGAGGGTGCATTAAAGCTTGCGAACATGCTTCACCCAGAAGAATATAAGAACGTAAAGCTTCCTAGTTTTTTAGATAGCTATAAGAAATAGTCAAGGCAGTCTTTGTAAATATTGTAACGCTTTAAAATGGGAGTGATTTCCCTCCAGGCTACTCCCTTTCCTGTAGACGAGCGTCTCGAGCAGCTTTCTCCGCTTCGCTCCGTGCAAGGTCTCGCCTGTCTCGCTTTCCCATGGGAGTCGAGTAGCCTTCAACTCCAATCAACAATCGTGTAGAACTTTTATAAATTTTATTATTAAAAAATGAACACCATGGTTGCTCATAAAGGAATAGACTTATTAACAGTTAAAACGATTGTACATTTTTTTGCTTTCGCGCCGAAGTTTCGTTTTATCATTATCAATTAGTATACTTATTTAAGATACATGCTATGTGAATTGGTTGATTGGAGTGGAGGCTGGGCGACTCCTCGGGGATCAACGATAGGGGAACGAAGGCTAAGAACATCACATCCTGTGATAACGCCTTCGTGACCAACATCGTGTTGGCCCGAGACCCTGCAGCGCAGCGGATGTTTTCTGTGCGAAAGCGTAGTGCTAACGTAGCGGCAGCAAATGTTTTATCTGTGCGAAAGCGAAGCGACAGCAACAATAAAAGCGGCTCATCGGACGCCCCCAGGAAAGCGCCCAGCCGGAACGGAAATCAACCCCTTCTTTTGCAGAAGAGCCCTACATTATTTATTATGCATCAGCATTTCATTAACACAGTAGCTTTCCAACATAACAAAACATCCCCTCAAATTTGAGGGGATGTTTCTTTTTGTGAGTCTAGTATCAATTATAGCGGGTGTCCAAACACCTGCTGAAAGTAATTAAACAAACTTCACCATATGGTATTTTTTCTTACCACGACGAACAATGCTGAATGCATCTTCTAAACGATCTTTGCCGTCGATTACATATTCTAATTCAGTGACCTTTTCACCGTTCACGCTAATCGCGCCATTTGTTACGTCTTCACGAGCTTGACGTTTTGAAGGTGAAATACCCGCTTCTACTAATAAGTCCACGATGTTTTTATCTTCTTTCGCCAATTCAATAGAAGGAACATCTTTAAACGCATCCTTCATTTCATCAGCAGAAAGTGCTTTTAAGTCTCCAGAGAATAAAGCAGCTGTAATGCGGATTGCTTGGTCTAATGCTTCTTGACCATGAATTAAGCGAGTCATTTCTTCAGCTAATGTTTTTTGTGCCTTACGTAAATGTGGTTCTTCTTCTACAGAAACTGCTAAAGTTTCAATTTCTTCACGAGAAAGGAATGTGAAGATTTTTAAGTATTTTACAACGTCAGCATCCGCAGCATTAATCCAGAATTGGTAGAACTCGTAAGGAGATGTTTTCTTACTATCTAACCATACTGCACCACCAGCTGTTTTACCAAATTTCGTACCGTCTGCTTTCGTTACTAAAGGAATTGTTATACCAAAAGCTTTTGTTTCTTGCTCATGTGTTTTACGAATCACTTCTAAACCTGTAGTAATATTCCCCCACTGGTCAGAGCCACCTACTTGAATACGACAGTTGTAATGGTTGTACAAATGATTGTAATCAATACCTTGAATTAAAGTGTACGCAAATTCAGTAAATGAAATCCCTGTATCAAGGCGTGATGCAATCGTATCCTTTGCTAACATGTAATTCACGTTAATTAATTTCCCATAATCACGTAAAAACTCAATCGTATTTATATTTCCGATCCAGTCACGGTTATTCACTAATTGTGCACCATTACCATCTTCCGCAAAGTCAAAAATACGCTCTAATTGACTACGGATACCTTGAACATTTTTATCTATTTGCTCAACTGTTTGTAATTGGCGTTCTTCAGAGCGACCAGATGGATCACCAATCATTCCAGTCGCACCCCCAACTAGCAAAATTGGACGGTGGCCCGCTTTTTGGAATCGACGTAGCGTTAAAAGAGGCACAATATGCCCAATATGCATAGAATCCGCAGTTGGATCAACACCACAGTATAAAGATACAGACTGTTCATCTAATAATTTTGTCATACCCTCAGCATCAGTTTGTTGGTATAACAATCCGCGCCATTCTAAGTCTTGTAATAATTCGTTCGTCATTTTTATTCCTCCTAAGTGTTTAATATTTCGTGTAGGGAGAATTATTTTAGAAACAAAAAAGTCCCCACACGCAAAACATTGCATGCAGGGACGTTAATAACTAACGCGGTACCACCCGGCTTGAAGATGTCATCCATCTTCCTCTTCATTCAACCGCCTTTATCGCAGGCGCGCACGTCTAAGCTCCAAGCACGTAATTCGTCTCTACATTATGACCAGCTTTCACCATCCGCTGGCTCTCTAAACAGGGAATATAGACACTACTGCAAGCTCTTCATCACTAGAAAACTATAAGCATTATTCTAAACGATTCTTTTTCATTGTCAATAACTATGTTCGACCTAAAACAATATGTGCTATAATAGACAAGATTTTAGGAGGTCGATACATTGAAAGATTGGATTGAGAAAATCAATGCAAAGATCGATGAGTTAATTCAACAAAAATGGATGAAGAAATTACGCATTTCAGGAAGTGTTACCTGGAACTTATTTTTACTATTTTTAGTCTTTGCATTGGTAGGCACTGTATTTGCCGGTTCAGTTGGCGCTGGCTATTTTGCTTCACTTGTAAAAGAAGAGCCACTACGCTCAAAGGAAGAATTACGAAAAGAAATTTTCAACTACGATTCAACAAGTGAAATTTATTTTGCCAACGATATTTATATCGGAAAATTACGTACAGATTTAGACCGCCGAGTAACAACATTAAACGATGTCTCACCTGATGTTGTTAATGCCGTTTTAGCGACAGAGGACGAGTATTTCCGTGAACATAACGGAATAGTTCCGAAGGCCGTCATTCGTGGGCTACTTCAAGACGTAACAAACTCTTCCACTCAAACTGGTGGTTCTACACTAACACAGCAACTTATAAAAAACCAAGTATTAACTAACGAAGTATCTTATGAGCGAAAAGCAAAAGAAATTTTACTTGCTATGCGTTTAGAGCACTTTATGAAAAAGGAAGAAATTTTAGAGGCCTATTTAAACATAATTCCTTATGGTCGTAACTCTTCCGGTCGAAACATTGCAGGAGTTGAAACAGCTGCTGAAGGTATATTCAATGTAAAAGCAAAAGATTTATCGCTTCCTCAAGCAGCGTATATAGCTGGTATTCCTCAATCACCTTTTGCTTACACACCCTTCACAAATACAGGTGTACTCAAAAGTAAAGAAGCTCTTCAACCGGGTATTGATCGTATGAAAACTGTACTTTATCGTATGAAAGACGCAGGTTATATTAACGAGGCTCAATATAAAGAAGCACTCGCTTACGATATCACTGCTGACTTCCGTTCACCAGAGATGCGCGCAGAAGATCGCTACCCATGGCTCACGTATGAGCTTGAAAGTCGAGCAAAAGACATTATTGCAGAAAAACTAGCAGAAGAAGATGGTATTGATCCAGAACGCTTAAAAAATGAGAAAAAATTAAAAGATAAGTATACGATCCTAGCAGATCGTGATGTCCGCTCAAAAGGTTACCGTATCTATTCAACTATTAATAAGGATATGTACGATTCGATGCAAAAAGCATCGCAAAACTTTCAAAATTACGGTCATACTTACACCGTTAAAGACAAAGATCCTGTAACAGGTGAAGAAATTGATGTTGAAATGCCTGTACAGGTTGGTAGTATTTTAATTGAAAATAATACTGGACGTATTTTAAGCTTTGTTGGTGGTCGTGATTTTGAATTAAAAAGTTATAACTATGCTACACAGGCAAAACGCTCAAATGGCTCAACAATGAAGCCTTTACTCGTATATGCACCTGCAATAGAATACGGTGTAATCGGTGCAGGTAGCCCATTAGTCGACGTAAAATTCTCTATCGGCAGTTGGAGCCCAAGCAACTATATTACTAATGATGAACGAGGACTTATACCTGCACGTGAGGCATTAGCTGATTCACAAAACTTATCTGCTTTACGTCTTTATTATGATATTCTTAACAGACGTCCTGCCGATTATTTAGTAAAAATGGGAATCACAACTTTACAGCCTGATGACTTCACAAACATTGCAGCTGGGATTGGTGGAGTAAAAGACGGTATTACTGTTGAAGAGAACACCAATGCCTATGCAACCTTCGCAAACGGGGGACAATTCATTGACTCTTATATGATTGATAGAATTGAAGACCAAAATGGAAATATCATATATAAACACGAAGTTAAACCTGAACAAGTGTTTAGTCCTGAAACTTCTTATATCGTTACAGATATGTTACGAGATGTGTTAACAAAAGGAACAGGTACAGTTGCAAAAAATTCACTGAAATTCTCAGCTGACTTTGCAGCTAAAACAGGTACTTCACAAAATTATAAAGACGTATGGCTAGTTGGCTATAACCCGAATGTTTCTCTTGGTGTATGGATGGGTTATGATAACAACCAATCTCTGTATACATTTAATAATACGTATCAGCAGCCTAGTGTGCGAATTAACAAGCTTTGGGGAACATTAATGAATTCTGCGTATGATGTCGATCCACAATTAATCGCCCCTAAAACTAGATTTACGCAACCGAAAAACGTTGTTACTGCATCATTCTGTGGTATTTCTGGTTTAGCGCCTTCAGCAGCATGTACTAATGCTGGTCTCGTACGCTCTGATTTGTTTAACGCGAAAGTATTTTTACCTTCTCAGCCTGATGATAGCTTAGCTTCTTCAAGCGTTGTTACGATTAAAGGTAAAACGTATAATGCACTCTCTAACACACCGCCAGAATTTGTAAAACCAGGTGGTGCAGGTATTAACCAAGCATTTATTAATCGAATGTTAGGCAGACTTGGCGGTAACCCTGCCAGCCTATTACCAAAAAATTCGTCATTATCGAATTCATCGGTAGCAGCTGTTGATTTCCCAGCCGATAGCAATGCGCCAGCAGCAGTAACTGCTTCAATTAATGGTAATACATTATCTTGGACAGGATCTTCAAATGACGTAGTCGGTTATCGAATATATAATGTAACAAACGGTGGTAAAACTCTTGTCGGATCTGTACTTGAATCATCACAAAGTATGACGGTAGCAAGTGGTCAAGCCTATGTTGTTGTCGCTGTAGATATTACAGGTTTAGCTTCGTCGCAATCCAATGTCGTTTCTTCTGGTGGTAGTGCGAGTGAAGAACAACCCGAAAAAGACGATCAAGAAAAAGTTCCACCAACTACTCCACCTACTAATGGCAATGACTCGAACCATAATGGAAACGGTTCGGAAAACGGCAACGGATCTAATGGTAGTAACGGGAACGGCTCGAATAACGGGGATGGTACCGGTAATGGCTCAAATAACGGCAATGGTTCTGGTAATACTGGAAACGGTTCGAATAACGGCAGTGGTTCCGGTAATAACGGAAACGGCTCAAATAACGGCAGTGGTTCCGGTAATAACGGAAATGGCTCGAATAACGGCAACGGTTCCGGAAACACTGGGGATGGCTCTAATGGAGGAGACAACGGAAATACAACTCCCCCGACTGATCCACCTTCACAATAATAGACAGGCAAACTACAATTATTTTTGAATTGTAGTTTGCCTGTTTTTTTGTCATTATAAAGAAGACTACTAATTTGAAGGGGTGGAAATAATTGAACATTTTAGTTTTAGGAGGCACTCGTTTTTTTGGTAAAAAGCTTGTTGAACTTTGTCTTCAAAATGGTCATAATGTAACTATTTTAACACGCGGACAAAGCGGAAATCCTTTTGGTACAAAGGTAAAGCAGCTAATTGCTAATCGAGATGATGCAGATTCGTTGTCACAGGTACTATCAGGTACAACATGGGATATTGTCTATGATAATATTTGTTATTCTCCTAACGAAGCTCATAATATATGTAACATTTTAGAAGGTAAAACGAAAAAACTCGTTTTTACATCTACTTTATCCACATACGAAATAGACGGCGTTGTCAAAACTGAAGGAGATTTTAATCCATTTGATTATGAAATTCGGAAGGGGAACCGTGAAGATTTTTCATATGGTGAGGGTAAGCGACAAGCAGAGGCGGTACTTTTCAAAGAGGCCACATTCCCTGTCGTCGCTGTACGTTTCCCGATTGTTATGGGTGAGAACGACTATACACGCCGTTTACATTTTCATATTGAACGAATTTTACAAGAACAGCCTATTTCTTTACCCAATATTGAAGCAAAGATGAGCTTTATTACGGATGACGAAGCAGCTGCATTTTTATATTTTGCTGGCATTACACCAATTGAAGGACCTTATAATGCAACAGCTACAGGCGCAATTTCGTTAAAGGATTTACTGGGGCTTATTGAAGAAACAACCGGGAAGCATGCAAAAATTTCTCTGGTAGGTGGTGATGAAATGTCGCAGTCACCATATGGGGTTCCAGCAGATTGGTATATGACAACTACAAAAGCAGAAGCTGCAGGCTTTACATTTAGTCAACTCCACGATTGGCTCCCTACTCTTGTGAAAACATTAGTAAAAGAGCTGCAATAAAGTGAAGCGAAAAGCAAATGTTTTATCTGTGCGAAAGCGAAGCGACAGCAACAACAACAAAGCGCCCAGCCGGAACGGAAATCAACCACACGTTATGGTGATTAGTCTTTTTTGATTAGCTATTAAAAATCTGCTAGACTTCTCACAAAAGAAAGTCTAGCAGATTCATTTTTTATCGTATTTAATTTGACCTGATACTACAACAGTATCGTTTTTAAAATCGCAACTGCTTCATCGATTTCTGCTTTTGATACGGTTAATGGAGGTAGTAGACGAATAACGTTTGGTCCTGCTCCAACTAATAATAAGCCGTTTTCCTCTGCCGCAGCTATATACGAAGCTACCTCAGTATCACCACAGCCAATGCCAAGAAGTAAGCCCTGACCCTGTACCGTATACGTAGAAGGTAGATTTTCTTTCAACTGCTTAACAAAATACGAGGATAGCTCCTGTACATTTTGTAAAAAAGCAGGTTCAAAAACATGATTAAGCACGGTTTCAGCAACACTCATCGCAAGTGGGTTCCCGCCGAATGTTGTACCATGTGTGCCAGGACTAAATGTATCATATAGCTCGGCTGTTCCAAGCATCCCACCGACTGGGAATCCACCACCTAGCCCTTTTGCCAATGTCACGATATTTGGCTTTAAAATCGTTTGCTCATAAGCATATCTTGTTCCTGTCCGTCCAATACCTGTTTGAACTTCATCGATAATTAGTAATATTCCTTTGTCATCACAGGCTTTAGCGATTGCTGCTGCGAATTCTGGTGATACACTGTTAACACCGCCCTCACCTTGAATCATTTCCAGCATAATTGCTGCGACAGAATCATCAATCGTTGCTTCAAGTGCTGCCACATCATTAAAAGGAAGAATCGTAAATTTTTCAACAAGTGGTCCGAAGCCATTATGTACCTTGCCCTGACCTGTTGCGGACATCGCTCCGAAAGTTCGCCCATGAAAGGATTTTTCAAAAGTAATAATATGATTTTTCCCTGTATGCTTACGTGTAAGTTTGATGGCCGCTTCATTTGCTTCCGCCCCACTATTACAGAAAAATGTATGAGAAAAATGTGTTTCTGCTATTAATTTTTGCGCAACCTTCTCCTGACCGGGAATATCAAATAAATTAGAAATATGCCAAAGCTTTTGACTTTGGTCTTGAATTGCCTTCACGACTGCCGGATGTGCATGACCAAGACTCACTACAGCGATTCCACTTGTAAAATCTAAATATTTTTTCCCAGTCGAATCTTCTACAACAGCTCCTTGCCCTTTGACAATTTGGGCGCGGCGTTTGCCATAGTTTCCAAATAAAGCACTCATTTTATCAACTCCTCAAAGTAAACCTTAAATCTTCTTCTAAACAACTATATTGCTACTTCTATGCCATTAGAACGGTCACTCTTATCTATAAAGCAGAATGACTTTTACTGAGGGAGAATGAAGTGAAACTTTAATCATTTTGGTTTCTTCATCCCTCGGATAAAATCGTCGTGCCTACTAAGGATTCCCCAACGATTTGTACTGATGGAATACCTGCACTTAAGCATTCGAGAGCTCCTTGAACTTTTGGTATCATCCCACCATAAATATGCCCCTCCTCAATCCATTGATTGATAAAGGAAGGTGTTGCTTTCAATTGATATTCTTCGTTAATTCGAATACCACTTACATCCGTTACAAGTATTAAGCTATCTGCATCTATAGCTAGTGCTATTTCACTCGCTACCGTATCTCCATTAATATTTAATGCCTGACCATGTTCATCCGATCCAACACAAGCAATAACCGGTACAACCCTCGCGCTAATTATTGCTTCTAGCAAAGATGTATTGACGGTTTTCACTTCACCAACAAAACCGTATATATCTTTATCTAGATAATCCGCTATAATTAACTGACCATCGAAGCCGTTTAATCCAATTGCAGCAATGCCAGCTGTTGTTAATTCATGAACAAGCGCAGGATTGACCATTCCTATTAGCGTTGACTGTACAATATCAATTGCAGCTTCGCTTGTGACACGAATACCGTTTAAAGCATGTGATTCTATCCCGCGCACCGCAAGTTCACGGTTAATAGCTGGGCCACCACCATGGGTAATAATAAGCTCTATACCGCTTTCTTGGAGTTTTTTAAAATTCTCAAAAAACGACTCATTTAAGCCCTCTAGCGTACTTCCTCCAAGCTTAATAACCATTCGTTTACGAGCGGTATGAGGCATTGATTTGAACGTAGTCATAAGTTAAATCACATCCCCAAGCATGCCCCTTGCCTTCCCCAATACCAAGTGACACATAGATTTTCACTTCATGCATTTTTAAAATTTGAATTAACCCATCCTCCGAAAATGGAACTGGCTCACCGTTTTCAACCATAGTTACACCGCCAATTTGGATCGTAATTTTTTCTGGATCAACTGTTGCGCCACTATAGCCTACAGCGGCAATAATACGTCCCCAGTTTGCATCACAGCCAAATACTGCCGTTTTCACAAGCGGTGAACCAACTACTGTTTTAGCAATTTTGCGTCCTTCTTCATCTGAAAATGCCCCTTCAACTTCAACCTCAATCAGCTTCGTTGCACCCTCACCATCTTTGGCAATCATTTTCGCTAAGTCTTCAGCTACAGTTTTTAAAGTATAGTAGAAGTTTTGCCAATCTGGATGGTCAGGAGTTAAAGCTACATTTCCAGCTAAGCCGTTTGCCATGACAACTACTGTGTCATTCGTAGATGTATCTCCATCCACTGTAATTGCATTAAAAGTCATATTTGTTATATCAGATAATGTAGCTTGTAGGACATCTGATTCAACATTTGCATCCGTCGTAATAAAACCTAGCATCGTTGCCATATTTGGTTCAATCATACCTGAACCTTTTGCAACACCAGCGATAATAACCTCTTTGCCATCCACAAGAGTACTGTAACTTGTGTTTTTCATAACTGTATCTGTTGTCATAATAGCTTGAGCAAAATCAATAGCACTTTCTAAATTATCCTTTGGCTCTAACTGATTAATCCCATTTTCTACCGGTTCCATATTCATAATTTCACCGATAACACCCGTTGAGCAAACACCTACTAAATTTGCCTCAATATCAAGCTTTTCTGCCATGAGGATCTGCATTGTTTGTGCATCCTTCGCCCCTTGCTTCCCTGTACATGCATTAGCATTTCCGGAGTTGACAATCATCGCCTGCATTTTCTTCGTAGTGTACACAACTTCTTTCGTTACTTTTAATGGTGCTGCCTGCACAGCGTTCGTTGTAAAGACACCTGCTACACTTGCAGGTACTTCACTCACTAACACAGCTAAATCTTTTTTCTTATGCTTTAAACCACAATGTAAGCCTGCTGCTTTAAAGCCCTTTGGTGAAACAATATTTTTACTTGATAATTTTTTCATAATACTTGCGGATGCTATTAATGTCATAAAATCTTTCCTCCTTAGTTAATCAATTTTCCTCGGTATATAAGATTAGCTGACTCTCTGCTTAAATAAAGAACGGAACGACATCTAATCCTGTCGTTTGTGGTAAATCAAATTGAACGTTCATATTTTGAATAGCTTGCCCTGCAGCCCCTTTAACTAAATTATCGATGACGCCAACAATTGTGGCACGATTCGTACGACTATCAACTTTCACCAAAATGTCGCAATAGTTCGAACCTTTAACGCGGTTTGTTCCTAGACTATTTACATCTGTAACAATCCGTACAAATGGATGCTTTTCATAGGCATTCTGTAAACAAGCTACTAGCTGCTGCTCTGTTACACCAGACATAACAGGCGCATATGAGGTAGATAAAATCCCCCTAGTCATTGGTACTAAATGAGTATTAAAAGAAATGGTTGTATCAACCCCAGAAAACATTGAAATGGCCTGCTCGATTTCTGGTATATGCTGATGTGTATTCGTTTTATAGATTGAAAAGCTTTCATTAGCCTCACTAAAATGCGTAGTTTGCGATGGTTTATTTCCAGCCCCGGAAATCCCACTTTTCGCATCAATCACTAAAAAGCTCGCTTCAATTAATCGTTCTTTTAGCAATGGTAACAACGAAAGTAAAACAGCTGTTGGATAGCACCCTGGATTTGCGATAAGAGGAGCATGCTGAACATTTTCTGCATTCCATTCAGTTAAACCATATACACTTTGTTGAATAAATTCTAATGGTGCCGCTTTTTTACCGTACCATGCTTCATAGCTCGCGGGATCTTGTAAACGGAAGTCACCAGATAAATCTATTAATTTAGGACCTTTCCCTACCAATGGAGGTAATAGTTCACTTGTCACCCCTGAAGGCGTACTTGTAAAAACAACATCAAATTTTTCTAAAGCCCCATAATCAATTTTTTGTAAAGGCATATCGGCAATATTAACGAGATGACCAAACTTAGAAGAAAAAATTACACCTTCTTCTGAGGATGTGAATAAATCAATCCGCTCTACCGCTTTATGATTATGTAAAAATCGAATAAGCTCTAATCCGCCATATCCGGTTGCTCCAACAATCCCTACTTTCAATGCACTCACCTCTGAAATAAGTTAAAATTAGTATACGTCTGCATATTTATTAAGTCAACTGAATTTTTATTTATTATTTTGAATTTTTCGCTTGTTTTATTGAGTACTTGATTTTGAGAAAAGTTTGAATAACAAAATGCTATAAGAGAATGCTTAGAAAAAAAATTTCCTAATAAGTTTACCTATTCATTTGTAATGAATCAGTTTTATCTTCTGCATTTTAATGTATTAAGCAATGTTCATCACCATAACATAGGGTTGATTTGCGTTCCAACCGACAAAAAAAGCTGCTGGATTGAATGAAAAAATGGGAAGAAATATGATGAGGTACTTTGAATTCGTGAAAGTTGAGTTTCAAGAGTATTCGAAAGAAGCGGTGTAGTAGATACAGTTTCTACAATAAAAAAAATCACCTAATAATAGGTGATTAAACAAGACTGACTTTGAGTTCTCTTAGAATTAGAAGAACACCAATTCCATACACAATAGAAATTGCTAAGGGTACAAGAGTGAAAGCTTTATCAACAAGGAAGCCTCCTAAGATTAGAGCAGAAAGACAGGTTCCTAAAGTAACAAATAAATACGCTTTGCTTTTATAAATCCATATGTAAGGCAGAAAATGAGAGCCTGCAAGTAAACCAATTGTGAAGGGCAAGTATTCAGGTATTTTCATATATACAATTATAAATACAGGTATATAAAAAGCCTGAGGAGCTGCTACTATTCCTCCTAAAGTTCCTAAAGGGTTGTCAGTAGAGAATAAATTAACTCCAAGAATTTTACTAATAAAAATTCCTATAGGAAAAATGACACCTAAGCCAAATATCCAAATTAAACGTACAGCTTCTATTGGGAAAACTAAGGGCATTAGGGTGAACATTAAAAAGACAACTGCGCCGGAAAGCAGAATGGGATACCCTTTTTTTACTTCAAATATAATTTCTTTTTGTAAATTTTCAAGTGTTTTATTCATTAACGCACTCCCTTTGGTAAAATCGGTAAATAGACTCCTATAATATACCCTTTTATAGATGCTTCTACCATATGTGAAAGAAAACGGCCTTCTATAAAGAAAGCAGGAATTTTTCGTCGACCGAATAAATTCCTGCTTCTTATGCTACAAATCAATCTTCCATCGTTGATAAATCTCCAGTTGGTAAATTTAGTTCCCACGCCTTTAACACACGACGCATAATCTTACCACTGCGTGTTTTTGGCAGCTTATCCTTAAATTCGATTTCACGTGGTGCTGCGTGTGCAGATAAGCCCTTCTTTACAAAATTACGAATATCCTCAACCAATGCATCTGAAGGTTCCACACCCTCACGTAATGAGACAAAGGCTTTAATAATTTCACCTCGTACAGGATCCGGCTTTCCGATCACCCCTGCCTCGACTATATCAGGATGCTCGAGTAGCTTACTTTCTACCTCGAAAGGACCTACCCGCTCACCAGCCGTCATAATAACATCATCTACACGCCCTTGGAACCAAAAGTAACCATCATCATCCATATAGGCAGAGTCCCCAGACACATACCATTCACCTTTTAAGAAATAAGATTCATAACGCTCTGGATTTCCCCAAATTTGACTCATCATTGCAGGCCAACCACGTCGAACTGCTAAATTACCCATTGTAAAAGGTGGTACTTCATTGCCTGCATCATCAACTATCGTCGCATGAATACCTGGTAATGGTTTTCCCATTGACCCTGGCTTAATATCCATAGAAGGATAGTTACAAATCATATGGGCACCTGTTTCTGTCATCCACCATGTATCATGAATACGGTGTCCAAGCTCATCAATTCCCCAACGAATTACCTCTGGATTTAACGGCTCACCGACAGATAAAATATGACGTAACGAAGTTAGATCATAATTCTCAAGCATACCACTACCAGCACCCATTAACATTCTGAAAGCAGTTGGTGCACTATACCATACTGTTACACTATAGTCCTCAATTGCTTGGTACCAAGCTTGTGGTGAAAATCTCCCGCCAACAATTAGCATTGTGACACCATTTAACCATGGACCAAAAATGCCATATGCTGTGCCAGTTATCCATCCTGGATCGGCCGTACACCAGTAAATATCGTCTTCACGCAAATCTAATACCCATTGCGTAGATTGATATTGTTGAAGCATTGCATTATGAACATGCAATACGCCCTTTGGTGCTCCAGTTGACCCAGAAGTATAATGAAGAATCATACCATCCTCTCTGTCCACCCATTCAATATCAAATTGAGAAGATGCTTCTTTCAAGCATCTATTAAAATCTAAAATTTGTGGTGTTTCCTCTATATCTGATCCCACTAAAAAGACGTGCTGCAAATGCGGTAACTTTGCTAAAGGCACACGTTCAAGCAACTCGGGTGTTGTCACTAATACTTTAGCTTCACTATCTGCAAGTCTGTCATAAACAGCACCTTCCATAAATGCCTCAAATAATGGGCCTACAATAACACCCATTTTCAATGCGCCCAATAAAGAAAAATAAAGCTCAGGTGAACGTGGCATGAAAATAAATAATCGATCACCTTTTTCTAAATTTGTTGCTGCCTTAAAAACATTTGCGGCTTTATTCGTCAGCTTTTTCATTTCATTGAAAGAATAAGCCTCTTTACGCTTTCCATCATTAAAATAAAGTGCAACTTTGTTTTTTCGATGCGTTTCTGTATGACGATCAATTGCCTCATATGCCATATTCACAAGCCCTGTTTCATACCAACTAAATTCCTTTTCCGTCTCTGCCCAATCATGTGTTGCCGCAGCTTTCTTATAATCCAGCAAATTATATTGCCCCGGTAAAGCATTCAACTTCTCCAACATTTTCATCCCCATGAAACTACCCCTCTCTTTGCTATCGCCTTAGTACATTAGTAAGCAAATTTCAAATCGTCGTCGTAATTTCATTAGTTTCCCCTTCAAAATCCGCCACCTTCTCCAAAGACAACTACGTTATGTAGCACTTGTTATACAACAGTTCAGATAGTGTAAAATTAGTAAGTTCTTATTCACCCTACATTCATCTGTTAAATAACAGGTGCAGTATAAATATATTTTACACGAATTCACCATAAATGTCTTAATATTTTTACTTTTCCAAAAACGCAGGTATATTTCGCAAAAGATAGCGTTTTTCCGCAGGAAATCAGCTATAATGGAATTATTAAACTCAGGTGGTGTAATTATGGAACATAAAAAAACTTTTTTTTCTGTTACAAAGGAAACTAAGCATGGTACTGTGTATGTGGAAGGACCTGTTCCTCCAGAAAAATTAGCTACATATTCATTCCACGAAGGCTTGGTTGCTTTTAGACCTCCAAAGCAACAGCAGCAAGCCATTATAGAAATTGCAGGACTTCCTGAAGGACGAATTATTATTATTCGAAATGAAAACATTATTGTAGGCTACGTCACTTATCTTTATCCCGATCCACTCGAACGATGGGCGGAAGATCGAATTGATAACATGATTGAGCTAGGTGCTATTGAAGTCATTCCAGACTATCGGGGTACAGGTGCTGGTAAGGCACTACTAGCTGTGTCTTTTATGGGAGATGAAATGGAAGACTATCTTGTTATCACTACCGAATATTATTGGCATTGGGACTTGAAAGGGACTGGTTTAAATGTTTGGGATTATCGCAAAATGATGGAGAAAATGATGGGCTCTGCCAACTTCGAATATTTTGCTACAGATGATCCTGAAATTACATCACATCCTGCTAACTGCCTGATGGCACGTGAAGGAAAACGCGTGCCTCCTGAGACTATGGAAAGATTTGATAGACTTCGCTTTAGAAATCGCTTCATGTATTAAAACCAACACAAAGGGGATGAGTATATGATCGTAGAAGAAATTATGAATGATGAGCCCTACACGCTGGCTCCGACAAATACAGTGGTTGAAGCGCTGAAGTTAATGCGTGAGAAAAAAGTACGTCATTTACCAGTTGTAGATGAGGAGTATCATGTTCTTGGGGTAATTACTGAAAGAGATATAAAAGAGGCTTTGCCTTCCTCGTTACGGGATGAGCCTAATTCTCCAGTTTTTAATGCAAAAGTAGAAGAGATTATGGTTAAAAATCCACTTGTCGGTCATCCACTTGATTTCGTAGAAGAAGTAGCTCTTACTTTTTATGAATCTAGAATAGGCTGTTTACCGATTGTCTCTGGAGGGAAATTAGTTGGAATTGTAACTACCACAGATTTACTCTATACGTACATAGAGTTAACTGGTGCCACTGAACCTGGCTCAAAAATTGAAATTCGTGTATCCGATACGCCAGGAATATTATTTGAGATTACTAAAGTTTTTCATGAACATCATGCAAATGTCCAAAGCGTCTTAGTTTATCCTGACTCTGAAAATACGCAAAACAAAATTTTAAGCATCCGAGTAAAAACTCTGAATCCACTAGCTATGATTGAAGAACTTCGTAAAGAGGGCTTTGATGTATTATGGCCTAATTTACCTGGTGTTTCATTACAATGAAAAAAGCAGTATTTGTGTACTCGCCAGAGCAACTCGGATATAAATTTTCAGATACCCATCCTTTCAATCATAAACGCTTGACGCTTACAATGGATTTGTTAAAGAATATTGATGCTCTTGATGATTTGGACATCGTTCCGGCTCGTGTCGCAACAGAGGAGGAGCTTTTACTTGCACATGACCCAAAATATATTGAAATCGTTAAAAGAGCAGGGCATGGTGAGCTTTCAGAGGCACAATGTGAAAGCTACGGCATAGGCACCGAAGATACACCCATTTTTGAAAATATGCACGAAGCAAGTGCACAGCTTGTTGGTGGAACGTTAACAGCTGTCGATTATGTTATGGAAGGAAAAGCCGAGCACGCCCTCAATTTAGGTGGAGGGCTACATCACGGCTTCCGTGGCCGTGCATCAGGTTTTTGTATTTATAACGATAGTACAGTAGCTATTCGCTATTTGCAGGAAAAATACAATGCTCGTGTACTTTATGTAGATACCGATGCCCATCATGGAGATGGGGTGCAATGGAGTTTTTATGAAGATCCAGATGTTTGTACATTGTCTATTCATGAAACAGGACGCTATCTTTTCCCCGGAACTGGTAATATTACGGAACGCGGAAATGGACAGGGCTACGGCACTTCTTTTAATTTCCCAATTGATGCTTTTACAGAAGATGAGAGTTTCCTAGAAATATATGAAAAGGCTATGCGAGAAGTCTTTGAATTTTTCAAGCCGGATGTAGTGCTAACGCAAAACGGCGCAGATGCACATTACTTTGATCCATTAACACATTTATATGGAACAATGAACATTTATAGAGAAATCCCAAAGCTTGCGCATAAATTAGCACATGAATATTGTGGGGGGAAATGGATTGCCGTTGGCGGTGGTGGCTACGATATTTGGCGTGTTGTGCCTCGTGCATGGTCTATGCTATGGCTTGAAATGACAGATCAGCAATTACCAACAGGACCTCTACCTCAAGCATGGTTAGATCGTTGGCAGCCTGAAGCACCAGTGCCTTTTATCCCAACTTGGGAGGATCCAAATCCATTGTATGAGCCCATCCCTCGAAAGGCCGAGATTGAAGAAAAAAACGCGCAAATGTTAACCAAAGCGCTTCATATTATTCGCAATGAAAAACACGTTTAACACTATGCCTCACGACAATCGTGAGGCTTTTTATTTTTACCTTAGTCCTCTATCAGTCATTCTTGGCGTTCTATCCATCGCTTTCACCTTCCTAATACGTCTATAAAAAAACACGCAAATCCATTTTCAGATTTACGTGTTAAGTACTGTTATTTACTTTTGACAGATTGTCGATGTTCAATTCGATGCGGTAAAATAACCGCTTCGTCCTCAACAGGCTCTTTGTTCATCAATTTTGTCAGCAAGCGCATTGCGACAGCTCCGATATCGTACAGTGGTAATGCGACACTTGTTAGCTGTGGGCGAACCATGCGGGCTAATTTTGAATTTTCAAAGCTGATCACTTCGATATCTTCGGGTACATCTTTGCCTGCATCCTGCGCACCATGAATCAATCCAATTGCTAATTCATCACTACCTGCAAAATAAGCAGTTGGAGGATTTTCAAGTGAGGATAATGTTTCCCACGCCTCTAAGCCCATATCATAGCTCGATTCTTCTGCAGCTATTAGTGATTCATCTATAGGTAAACCTGCGTCTTGTAAGGCTTTTTTATAAGCTTCAAGTTTGAATTTTCCATTAATAGTATACGAAAGCGGACCTGTTACGAAAGCGATTCGCTTATGGCCATTTTGAATGAGTAATGTAATCGCCTCATAAGCCGCTTGGTAATAATCAATATTAACAGTCGCAATTGTTTGCGATTCATCTACTGAACCTGCGAGCACAATTGGTACAGGTGAATGATCCATAGTTTGTTGCATTTTTTCAGTTACTTCATCACTCATCATAACAATACCGTCAACCTGTTTTCCTAGCATTGTATCCAGTAGCTGAAGCTCTTTATCTTCATGTTGATCTGAGTTGGCTAAAATAATATTGTAACGATACATTGTTGCAATATCCTCTACACCACGTGCCAGCTCCGCATAAACATTGTTTGCAATATCCGGGATAATCACGCCAACTGTTGTTGTTTTCTTACTTGCTAATCCACGCGCTACTGCGTTTGGACGGTACTCTAATCGTTCAATTACTTCTAATACTTTTTTTCGTGTTGCTGGTTTTACGTTTTGATTACCATTGACTACACGAGAGACCGTTGCCATAGAAACATTTGCTTCTCTTGCAACATCATAAATTGTAACAGTCATCGTACGTGCCTCCCTTTTTCCTTTTATAGCCTTATCATACGATAATTTTCATATTCTTTTCAAGAAGCAGTATGTACATGAAAAGAAAAACCAAGTACAAATAGTACTTTTCTAGTCATTATTTTGTCAATATATATAAACACCGCCTGCCGATTTAAGCAAGCGGTGTTTATCAACATATCAATTATACCTCGGCATAATTCCGTGACATCCGCCGGAGGCTTTGGGCCAACAGATGTTTTTTGTGCGAAAGCGTAGTGTTAACGCAGCGATAGAAACACGATGTTGGTCACTCAGTCGTTACCACAGGAAGTGGCGTTCTTAAACTGAGTTCCTCTATTTCAGCGGGTGTTTGGACACCCACTGAAAAGTAACTTAAATCCGCATTCATCTCACCACCTATAGACGTGGGAGACTTCTGTACCTGCCGCTAAGCTTTCGCTACAGAAAATAATTGAAAGAAGTTATGCATTAATTTCATGGCTCTTCATGAAATTTTGTAGTGTTTGGTAGAAAGCATCAAATGTCGGTATATCCATTTGCTGTTGTGAATCAGAAAGTGCTACAGATGGATCCGGATGCACCTCTGCCATAACGCCATCAGCACCAATAGCAATTGCTGCCTTAGCACATGGTAATAGTAAATCACGACGACCTGTTGAATGCGTTACGTCTACAAATACTGGTAAATGCGTTTCTTGTTTTAAAATTGGTACAGCAGAAATATCTAATGTGTTACGAGTTGCTTTTTCGTAAGTACGAATACCACGCTCACAAAGAATGATGTTCTCATTTCCTTTAGACATAATGTATTCTGCTGCGTGAATGAATTCATCAATTGTCGCTGCTAAGCCTCGTTTTAAAAGTACTGGTTTATTTGTTGCACCCGCTGCTTTTAATAATTCAAAGTTTTGCATATTACGCGCACCAATTTGGATAACATCGATGTAATCTAAAGCTTCCTCTAAATGACCTGGTGTAACGATTTCTGTAATAACTCCTAAACCGTATTCCTCGGACACACGTTTTAAAATTTTAAGTCCTTCCAATCCAAGACCTTGGAAGTCATATGGAGAGGTACGTGGTTTATATGCACCACCACGAATTAACTTTTCACCTTTTGCTTTAATAGATGCTGCGACTGCTGCTACTTGCTCGTATGATTCTACTGCACAAGGTCCAAATACGAAAGATGGTTTTCCTTGGCCAATTAGCTCACCATTCACATTAATGACAGTATCTTCTGATTTTTTCTTACGAGAAACAAGTAATTCTTTTTTCTTATCCGCTTCAAGTTGTTTTAAAGCTGTTTTAAAGATTTGCTTAAATATATAATCAACCGTCATTTGGTTTAATGGACCTTGATTGTGTTCTTTAATAAGATCAAGCATGTGTCGTTCACGTAATGGATCATAGCGAATCACACCTTGTTTTTCTTTAATCTTACCGATTTCATCAACTACTGCTGCACGTTCGTTAATTAGACGAAGAATTTCTAAATTTAAATCGTCTATTTGACTACGTAAGCTTTCTAAATCTTTTTGGCTCATGTTTCTTGCTCCTCTCCTCATGACAGACACTTTCAGAACTCTGAAATGTATGTTACATTTTTAGATATTAGCAACATTATAATCAATGTTGCACAGAATGTCACGCATTTTTAATTTAGCGCTTCAACTCGCTAAATTATATTAACATATAACGAGAAAGGAAGCGAGTATATTGAGTTCAAAATTATTTGCACTTGATATTGGTACACGTTCTGTAGTAGGCATTATTTTAGCTGAAGATAATGACCGCTTTCACGTGGAAGACATATTAGTAAAAGAACATAAAGAACGCGCAATGGTTGATGGTCAAATACATAATGTCATGTATGTGGCAGATTTAATCAATGAAATTAAACATGAACTTGAGGAGAAGCATGGTCCTTTAACAAAAGTGAGCGTCGCTGCAGCTGGGCGTTCATTGAAAACAGAACAAGCAAGCGTGACGATCAATATACGTAATCGACCAATCTTTACAGAAGAAGATATAAGTCGGTTAGAACTGCAAGCTGTTCAACAGGCACAGCAACAGCTTCTACAACACAAAGAAGACGCTAAAATAAGTCACTATTATTGTGTTGGTTATTCAGTTTTATACTACCGTTTAGATGGCGAAGAAATTGGTAGCCTACTCGATCAGCAAGGTGATGAAGCACAAATTGAAGTTATTGCTACGTTCTTGCCACGAGTTGTAGTAGAATCACTTATCGCGGCTCTTAAACGTGCGAATTTAGAAATGGATGCACTAACATTAGAACCTATTGCGGCTATTAATGTACTTATCCCTCCAACAATGCGTCGTTTAAATGTGGCGCTTGTTGATATTGGTGCTGGTACATCTGATATTGCCATTACCGATAAAAGTACTGTTGTCGCATATGGCATGGTACCAACAGCTGGTGATGAAATAACAGAGGCTTTAAGTGACCACTACTTACTCGACTTCCCTGTTGCCGAAGAAGCGAAGCGTCAACTGCAAACAGAAGAAGACGTTTTAATTCAGGATATTTTAGGCTTCGATCAATATTATCCGAAACAAGAGGTTCTTCAAGCAATCGAGCCTGCTGTTAAGCAACTTGCAAAAGCCATTGGGGAAGAAATTTTACGCCTCAATAATCAGACAGCCCCTAAGGCGGTAATGCTTGTCGGTGGGGGGAGCTTAACACCAAATCTTACAGCTGAGCTTGGACTAATCCTAGATTTACCTGCCAATCGCATTGCGGTTCGAGGGATCGATGCTATTCAGAACTTAACGAGGGAAGATCATATTAAAGCATCTCCTGAATTAGTAACACCAATCGGTATTGCCATCGCAGCAAAAAAAATGCCTATTCAATATATGAGTTTAACTGTCAATGAACAAGTAGTTCGCCTTTTTGAATTAAAGGAAATGACCGTTGCAGATGCATTTTTAGCAGCCAATATTCGAGCAAATCAGTTATATGGAAAACCGGGACATGGATTATCAGTGAATGTTAATGGACAAGATATCTTCATCCCTGGTGGCCACGGTCAACCTGCAGAGATTTTAGTAAATGGTCATCAGGCTTCCACAAAAACGATGATTAAAACAGGCGATGCCATCCAGCTAATTGAAGGCCAAGACGGTCAGCCAGCTATTGCTACTTTAAGAGATATTGTAGATGATGCTGCCATTAAAACCGTTACGATTCAACATACAAAATATGCAATTGAACCACAAATAACTGTTAATGGTTCTCCTGCATCACTCGATAGTGCATTAAATGATCGAGATGTTGTAATGTTTGAAATAGCTGTAACAGTCGAGGACGTTTTTAAGCTCACAAATAATTGGGAGTTAATAAAACAATTTGAGTCATTTTATATTCAAGTGGATGGAAAACCACTTTATTTACCAGAGTTTTCAGCTCATTTAATGATTAATGGTAAACCATCTAAAATGTCATATGCTGTCCAAAATGGTGATGATATTACATTTCAGCAACAAACATTACCTACCGTTCAACGGATAGCTGACCAAATGAATGTTTTACTTGAGGATAAAATCATCATACACTTTCAAAACGAAGTGTTAGAGCTGAAGAAAATGGCCAACGAAGTCCTCGTTAATCATGTAGAGGTATCACCTCTTTCAACTGTTCCAAATGGAGCAATAATCTCATTTAAAGAAAAAGACCGAAGTCGTTGGATATACCAGGATGTGTTCCGCTTCTCTAATTGGCAACTACCTACTACATTTAAAGGTAATTTTACAATTTTACGAAATGGTCAACCCGCTAGCTTCGATATGGAGATATTCGGCGGGGATAAATTAGAGATTTTACTAGAAAAAGCACCCATATCTTAAAAAAGGGATACGTTACATCTTTGATAAGATGTAACGTATCCCTTTTATCTATTATGCGCGAACTTCTTCGCTTTTTTCTTCAGCTTGTCCCTTTTCTTCGCTAGCATCCTCTGCTTTAGGTTCTTCACTAGGGATGAAATCCTCCAGTGGTTCTTCACCCTCAAAAGAAACAGTACCATCGTCAAAAACAGTTGGTGCTTTTGCTGATTTTAATGTTTTTACTTTCTCTACTAATTGTGTAGATTGTTCTTGAATTTGTTTAGATAATTGAACCGTTTTATCTTTAGCAGTTGTCGAGAAATCTGCACTCTTATCTTTTAAGCTAACAGCTTGTACTGCTACATCGCTACGTAAATCTTTTCCTGATTTTGGAGCTAGTAATAAGCCTGCAGCTGCACCTACTATACCCCCAACTAATGCGCCAATAACAAAATCTTTCATGTTCACTCGCTCCTCTTCATAGATCGACTCTTGCGGATGATAAAGCTGTGGCAATGAACTTTCGAGTTGTTGTTCCTTCACTTCATTATAATTTGGCTTTTGAGTTGTCATGCAACAATTCCTCCCCATCTTATTATCTAATTTGCTTAGACTGGTTGTCCATCTGCTTTCGCGGATGCATTCTTCAACATATGCTTAAGACTTTATTTTTATTCCGTTGACATTTAATGCCTACCGAATAATAATTATTTTTTACGGCCCCATTTTCTTTTCGGTTTTTCCGACTGCTCTGATTCAGAAAAATAAATATCTTCTTGAATCACCTCATTGGCCTGATCGATAATTTTACGATTCTTCCACTTATCTGCAATGCCCATTGCGACATTACTCCATTGAACAACTTGTGCAATTTTTTCTTCATTTTGTTCCACAGTTTTAGAAATTGAAGAAGTAATTTGCTGTACAGATGTATTTAAACCATTCACAGAGTCGCCAATTCCTTTGACTGCATGAACAACGGAATTTAACTGTTCAGATTTTTCTTGAATATCCTCTGCCAAGCTATTTGTTTTGGATAGTAAAGAAGTCGTTTCACGAGTAATACCTTCCATTTGTCCTTCAATACCTGATAATGTTCCAGCTAAGCTGTTAAGAATTGGTTTGAGCGAAAATAATGTCATTCCAACGCTCACACAAAAAATTAAAAAACCGATTGCTGCGATAATTGCTGCAATATACAAAATAACTTCCATAACTAGACCTCCTGCATGTTCTCTTTACTATTCCTTACCTTATTTTCGACAAATAAAACTGAATTCCTCCTCATTTTGAGAAAAAACAGCTTATTCCTTGCGGATTAAGCTGTTTCGTTGTTCTTTAGCACGTCTTCAAAAGCATCTTGGAATTTGTGAACATCGCCTGCGCCCATAAATAAAAAGACTGCGCCCTTATGCTTTGTTAACACTTCAATTCCTTCAGTGGTAATCACTGCACTGCCTTCAATTAAAGACGCTAAATCTTGGATTGAAAGTGCGCCTTGTGTTTCCCTTGCAGAGCCAAAAATATCACATAAGTATGCTGTATCTGCAAGACTTAGACTATCTGCAAAATCCTGTAAAAAAGCTTGTGTACGTGTAAATGTATGTGGTTGGAAAATAGCTACTAGCTCACGATCCGGAAACTTTTGTCGTGCTGATTGAATCGTTGCACGGATTTCAGTTGGATGGTGTGCATAGTCATCTATTAATACATTATTCCCAATATCCGTTTCTGTAAAACGTCTTTTTACACCTTTGTATGTGTTTAAACGTTCTTGAACGATTTCTGGTGAAATACCTTCATATTGGCAAAGTGTAATAACAGCTAAAGTATTTAATACCGCATGATCCCCAAACAATGGGATAAAGAATGTACTATAAAATTCATTGCGGACAAATACATCAAATTTTGTACCCTTAGTTGTTTTTTCGACATTTCGAGCCTCAAAATCATTTTCAGCCCCAAAACCGTAATAAACAACAGGTACTTTCGCTTGAATACGTTGTAGATGTTCATCATCACCACAAGCAATAATTGCTTTTTTAACCTGTAATGCTAAAGATTGAAATGCTGAATAAACATCTTCTATATTTGCAAAGTAGTCTGGATGGTCAAAATCAATATTAGTCATTACAGCGTAATCTGGATTGTAAGCTAAAAAGTGTCGACGGTATTCACATGCTTCCATCACAAAGAAGTCAGCATTTTCATGCCCAGCTCCTGTTCCATCACCGATTAAATAAGAAGTTGGTTTATACCCACCTACAACATGAGACATTAAGCCTGTCGTAGATGTTTTACCATGTGCACCAGTAATAGCTATCGACGTATAATTACCGATATATTCACCTAAAAATTTATGGTAGCGAATAACTTCTACACCGATTTCACGAGCACGCTCTAATTCAGGATGGTCATCAGGAAATGCGTTCCCTGCAATAACTGTCATACCTTCTTTAATATTATCTGCATTAAATGTAAAAATTGGAATATTACGATCACGTAACGGCTGTTCCGTGAAGAAATATTTATCAACATCTGAGCCCTGTACTTGTTCACCAGCATCAAATAAGATTTGTGCAAGTGAACTCATGCCAGAACCTTTAATGCCTGTGAAATGAAAAACTGTCATTAATTAAACCCCCCGGGAATTCAATATCCCTTCTATCATCTATTAGGTGTATCGTATTTTTTCAACTAATTATTAGGTATTAATACCTTTGTAAGTACTAAAAAATACGTACTAATCATCACATCTCGTCTATTATAGCACTATTTATGCATAAGGATAAATGTGTAACTTTTCTAAATATACTAATTTTGACGCGAATAAGATAATCTATACGAAAACAATGTAATTATTATTCAAACATAGCAATTAAATCTTCTTCTGTAATGTAACTTTCTCGTGGTTTACTGCCACGTGCCTCAGACACAAAGCCATGTGATTCCAACATATCGATTAAACGGGCAGCACGATTATAGCCAATATGATATTTGCGCTGAATTAAGGAAGTAGAAGCTCCTTTTTGCTCATAGACAAATCGACATACATCCTCGAACAGTTCATCTTGTTCAGCAGAAACCTCAGTCTTCTTTAAAAGTTCCTCTTGATCGAATATATAATCAGGCTCTCCTTGCTCACGGACATGCTCAATGATCGCTTCAATTTCATCATCTGTCACAAACGTCCCCTGCAAACGCACAGGAGCAGACATACCATTACCTAAATATAACATATCGCCTCGTCCAAGCAATCTTTCTGCACCTTGCGCATCTAAAATTGTACGTGAGTCGATTTGTGAAGATACCGCAAAAGCAATACGAGTAGGGATATTTGATTTAATAAGCCCGGTAATAACGTCAACAGACGGTCTTTGAGTTGCCACAATTAAATGGATACCACAAGCACGTGCCTTTTGAGCAATACGACAGATCGCCTCCTCTACATCTGCTGGAGACATCATCATTAAATCTGCCAATTCATCAATGACAATTAGAATATACGGTAATTTTAAGCTATGTTCATTGTTTTTATCCGCAATTGCATTATAACGTGTAATATCACGTGCACCTGCATGTGCAAATAACTGATAACGACGCTCCATTTCCTCCACTGCCCATTTCAATGCAACTGTAGCAGCCTTAACATCTGTGATGACTGGGCTAACTAAATGTGGAATATGATTGAACGGTGCTAATTCTACCATTTTAGGATCGATAAGCATCAGCTTTAATTCATGTGGTGCAGCTTTATATAATAAACTAACCAAAATTGAATTGATACAAACCGATTTACCAGAACCTGTAGCTCCGGCAATTAAGCCATGTGGCATTTTTCTTAAATCAATGGTTACAGGCTTCCCTGTTAAATCCAGACCCAATGCTGCTTCTAACGGTGAATCTGACTCGAGGAAAGAAGCACTATTTGTCACTTCTGATAACCGAACAGCGCGGGATACACGGTTCGGTATCTCAATGCCAATTGAGCTCTTCCCAGGAATCGGCGCTTGGATGCGGATGTCTTTCGCTGCCAATGCAAGCTTCAAATCATCTGATAGATTACGGATTTTGCTAACCTTAGTACCATGACTCACGGTTATTTCAAATTGTGTCACGGCAGGTCCTTGCATAATGGATTCTATTTGAGCTGAGACTTGGAAATAAGACAAAGCTTCAACCAATGTATCTCCCTGTTGCTCCATCCACTCTGTATCTTGTGTTTTTTCCTCAGGTGGCTCTAAAAACTCATCATCTGGCTTTTGATACACATGAACAGGTTTTCGAGGTGTTTCCTTTACTTGATCCTCCACTAATATTTCATCTAATTTAGAAGGTTGCTCTGGATAGTCCTCAGTATCAAAAGAATTTTCCTCAGGAATATATATATGAGTATCTATATTCTCGGTAGTAAGCTCCTGTTCAGTAGTTGTTTCTACTTCCATTTCGGTAGTTGCCGAAATTTCTTCGATATTCTCAACATCAATCTCTGTCTTTTCTAATGTCAAAACGTTAGACATTGATGCTACTGGTGCCATTGTAATGACTGATACACTTTCTGTTGCATCATTGAATGGTGCAGTATTTTGAATAGGAACCTCGTTTTCTTCCGTCGACTGTGTAGCTATTTTATTGTCCAGCTCTAACTCGTCAATCTCTATATCTATAGATTGAGGAACTTGTTCTTTATCGAATGGAGTAGTATTTTCAATAGAAACCTCGTTTTCCTCCGTCGATTGTGGTGCTACATTATTGACCAGCTCTAACTCACTAATCTCTAAATCTTTAGTTTGTGGCAATTCGTTATTGAATGGAACTAATTGAGGTTCTGCATCCAAAATAATAAGCTCAGAAGAAGTCTCCTGTTCCTCTTGGCCTTTTTCAACAATTGTTGATGTCGGGGTCATTACTTTCAATTGTTGTTGAATTCTCCATTTCTCTTTATCCGTTTTTAGCATTAAAACATTAAATGGAATGCCACTTTTTTCTTTTTTTTCTACTGATTGCATTTCTAAAGATTGTTCTTGCAACACATCTTGCTTATCATCTTCATTCATTGGTGGCTGGACTACTGTAACTTCACCAATGTGGATGGTAGAATTTTCGATTTGTACTTGTTCTACAACTACTTCTTTTACATGAATTTCTGATTGATCAGCTGAAAGTTGTTCAACATTCAGCTCATGCTGAACGGCTTCTTTCACTTGATTTTCAAATTCTACGGCAAAAGAAGTTGTTTGTGGTACAGGTATTTCCGTCGTCGTTTTATCACTATGATGATTTGTTTCGTCTGTTAATTTATCATCAAAAGTAATCGGTTGCTTTGCAGGTACTTCAATTGTTTCAGTGATATCAAGCTGTTCAGGTTCATCTTTTCGAACTGCGCTAATAGGCCCTTTTTCTTCTAGTATATTTTCAATAGCCTCATTTGTTGTCGCTTCTTTTATAGGCTTAGAAGCTGTAGGTATTTCTAACTCTTTCTTGTCGTGCTCTTCCTTTCGTTTCTCTAATAATTGCTCAATTGGGCTTGGCTTAGAAAAACCATAAACTGGTGACGGAACATCAGTTGGTACAAAACGCTTGCGATTTTCAAGTAAAACACTTTCATCTGCTTTTTCTAATTGATAGTTCGTTTCTTTAGGTGACTTCGGTAACTCATTTTGTGCATCTCGAAAAACAAGACTTGCTTTTGAACGATTCTCTTGTTCAGGAAGACTTCGTGTAATCGTCGTTCTACCAGTTCTCTTCGTCCGATTTGCTAATAGATCTCGAATACCTGAAACCTCAATATCATAAACACTCGAATCCACAATATGATTATTTAAATGCCTCGGTAACGATAAATCTTCAATTTGTCCGGAGTAAGCATCGTCCATTTGATTGAATACTTCTTTTGATGGTGGCGTTGATGGTGAAGCTGAAAACTCCTCATCCTCAATTAGCGGAAAACGAAAAGTTTTTTGCTTTGCTACAGTTGTTTCTTTATATGAATGCAACTGCTCAGATTGTTCTTCCTCATAGTCTTCATAAAACTCTTCATATTCGTAATCATTGTCATCTTTATTTAAAAATTTATCCATTTGTTTTTTAAACCAATTCACATTGTTCACTCATTTCTCTTACACTTCATTTATAGCATTAACTAAATCAATTATGCCTCGGCAAAATTGTAGCTGTCGCTTTACTTTCGCTACAGAAAATATTTGCGAAAGAAGTTAAATGTCTATAACAAAAAGCATACCATAAAAATGTAATAGAAACTTGCATTAAGAGGCTCATTCTACACAAAAAAATCGTTATGTTACTAGCAAATTAGTAGCATAACGATTTTAAGTACATATAATCAATTTTTTCTCGACAAATTGTAGCTGCCGCTTTGCTTTCGCTACAGAAAACACTTGTAGCTGCCGCTTTGCTTTCTCAACAAAAACAATTGCCGATGTCACTGCACTTTCGAGCAGCTAAACAGTGCTTCCCAAGGCTTTATCTAGTTGGTGCCTCAAACGCACTACCAGTTATCGCATCTTCCGATAATACTAAAATTCCTTTTTCAGAAGGTGCATTTGGTATTGCTAATTCACGTGCTGAACATAACATACCGTAAGATTCAACACCACGCAAATTACCTTCTTTAATAAGCATTCCAGAAGGCATTACCGCACCAATTTTTGCTACAACAACTTTTTGACCTGCTTCCACATTTGGCGCACCACATACAATTTGTAATGTCTCTTCACCTACGTTTACAGAACAAATGCTTAATTTATCAGCATTTGGATGCTTGTCCTTAGTTTCTACATAACCCACGACAAATTTCGGAGAAAAATCTACATTAAGGCTGATTACAGCTCCATTTTTCGCAATAGCTGCCTCTAGCTGTGCTACTAATTCTGGAGTAACATCAACTAGACCTTTTGCATCAGTTTGTATATAGTTGCTGGCATTAAATAAATTAAATGCTTTAATTTCTCCAGTTTGTGCTTCCTTTAAAATAGCGATATCACCCGCACGTTCTACCTCTGTCTTCACGATTGATTCTGTTGCTAATTGTACTAGCAATACATCTCCTACATGCTCTTTGTTGTAAAATACATTCATTGTTTCTCTTGCTCCTTTTTAACTCTGTTTTTTGCTAATATAAAGATTGGTTCTAGCTCCCCATCTTCATAAATAAAAGATAATGACGTGATCGGTACAGTACCGACAGTGAAGAAATGCATCGTCATCTGTGCTAATACATCATACCCTGTTTCATTACGAATATCACCTACTATTAATACATCCTGATGTGGAACAGATAACGTCATGTCACCTTCAATGTTAGTCTGCATATCTTTCAAAAAGCTTTCATTTAAAATACGACTTGCATCGTAGCCATCATTAGCGTTAACGAAATAGAAAATATTCCCTGCCACTTCATCTTTCTTATAAACTGTTGGTAGTTGCTTTACAGAAAATCGTGCCATTTCACGAATTTGCTCTACTGTTAATTGTAGTACCTCCAACATGGATTCATCAATAAAACGGTATGTTTTTCCTAAATCAAGCGCATAAAAAATACGTGTTTCAGCTGTATGTTCAGTAGTGATGAATGCATGCCCCTCCTTCGAGGCTTGAGGGTAGGATGTTGCGCGAATAACTGGATATATTTTTGTAGTAGCTTGGAATCCTTGTTCCATCTCTTGCTCCATAGCATTAAAGGTTTGCTCGATTGTATAAACAACTTCATCGATTGCAGCCCCTTGCTTATCATTATATTTTGCTAAAATGCCTGGTAGAGAAAGCTCCATCCCTTTACCAATTTTTTTATGGTTTAAGCGTAATTTATCGTGCTTTTTATCAAATTCAAAATCAAACTTTTCCTCATTCAATTGTTGTTTTAATAGGGTCACAAGTTGTTCTGACTTAATTTGTTTCACCTAGCTCACATCCTTCCGTCTAAATTAATGTATTTTGGCGTAATTACCGCTGTCGCGCAAAAAATTGTCAACTGGGTACCCTTCAAAAATGAATTATACCCTTATTCAGCTCATCAACAATATAGGTATAATTCTATTGTAGCTTAATATGATCAATTATGCCTCGGCATAATTGCATCAGGAATCGACTTTGTGCTTAGGCCAACGTGATGTTGGTCACTCAGTCGTTGCCACAGGACGTGGCGTTCTTAGACTGAGTTCCTCTATTTCAGCAGATGTCTTTTGTACCGAAAGCGCAGCGACAGGCACAGATGTCTTTTGTACCGAAAGCGCAGCGACAGGTACAGGTGTTTGGACACCCGCAGAAAAGTAACTTAAAACCTCATCTTTCTCACCACCTATAGAGGTGGGAGACATCTGTAGCTGACGTTTCGTTTCGCTACAGAAAATAATTGCTGAAAGAAGATAAATGATGAGAAAACGGCTCACATATTTGTGAACCGTTCTGTTCAAAACTATCCAATTATCTGTCTTTCTATTTTAAAAAAATTATTTTAAAGTTGCAACTTTACTATCCTTTACTATTCCAGTATCACTAATCAAAAGACACTAGTCGTGTGCTAATGTGAATAAATACTGTCCAATAAGAAGCGAGACTATATGCTCGAACATTATCTGACGACTTACTAACCCCTGTGTGAAAACCCCTACAGCTCCCGCACCTTGTCGGATATCTCGGCGTTGTGTATAGCGCTCCATTACAGGCCCAAGTTCCTTCCCAGCTCTTATTTCCTGGGCAATTTCTTCTGGTAATATAATTTGTGCGCCAGCAGCTGTATAAGTTTTTCCATCTGATACTGTAAGTGCTCCCCAGTTACAAACGTACATAACACCATCAATTTCAGTCACTCCACCCTCTAATCCAAACGATAATTGCGCGCCCGTCTCTTTGATTGCGTTTTTCGAACGGTTAATTGCCCCCAATCGTGTTTCTTCTTGAGTCATCGGTTGATCAGATACTTGTGAAGCAGCCTTAACGTAGGTGAAATTGGGATTATCAAAATATTTTCTAGCTATAACTTCAACTGCCTCTGTTTTTGCTTTGTTTGTTGTTCCAATAGTTATGTTCATTTTCTAATCCCTCTTTCTTCGCATAGAAAAAGATGCCCCTAAAGGCATCTTTAAACTTCTTTCGGTCGAATCGCTTTACACATTAGCGCGAATCGTTGCTAATGTCGAACGATCTGCTTTTTTCACTAGTTCCACAATTAAAGCTTTTGCAGCTGCATAGTCATCAATATGAATAATTGACGCTGCTGTATGAATATAACGTGAGCAAACACCAATTACTGCACTAGGAACACCGTCATTTGCCGTGTGCACACGACCTGCATCCGTACCACCTTGTGATACAAAATATTGATAAGGGATATTATTCGTTTCCGCAGTATCTAAGATGAATTCACGCATACCTCTATGTGTAACCATCGTACGGTCAAGAATACGTAATAATGTCCCTTTTCCAAGCTGACCAAATTGATTTTTTTCTCCTGACATATCATTTGCAGGTGAAGCATCTAGAGCAAAGAATAAATCCGGTTTAATCATATTTGCAGATACTTGTGCACCTCGCAGACCAACTTCTTCCATTACATTGGCACCTGAATATAAATGCGAGGCTAGCTTTTCACCTTTTACCTCTTTCATCAATTCAATTGCCAATCCACAGCCATAGCGGTTATCCCAAGCCTTAGCCATAATTTTTTTCGGATTGGCCATCGGTGTAAATGGGCAGACAGGGATAATTGATTGACCTGGACGAACGCCAAGTGCAATAGCATCTTCTTTATTGTCTGCACCAACATCTATTAGCATATTTTTAATATCCATCGGTTTAGAACGTTCAGCATCTGTTAATAAATGTGGTGGTATTGATGAAATTACGCCAGGAATTGCACCGTTTTTTGTAAATACTTCAACTCGTTGTGCTAGCATAACCTGGTTCCACCAGCCACCTAATGTTTGAAAGCGGATCATACCGTTATCAGTAATAGAAGTAACCATGAATGCCACTTCATCCATATGACCAGCAACTAACACTTTTGGTGCATCAGCAACTTCACTATGCTTCACACCGAAAATACCCCCTAAATTATCTAGAACGATCTCATCCGAGTACTTTTCCAACTCAGAACGCATGAACGCACGTACCGCATGCTCATTACCCGGCGCGCCTGGTAATTCTGTTAGTGTTTTAAATAATTGTAATGTTTCCTCATTCATGTTGACTCTCTCTCCCCACGAAGTAGAATATTCTTCCTTGTCATTGTAACATATTTATTTATATTCATCAGAAAACTCTTATTTTTCAATGAGTAGAAGATAACTGCGAGTGTAGCCTATCTTCAAAAGTTATCCCAAATTTGCTCTGTGCTAAAGCGAAGCATCAGTGCAATTTACAAATTCGAAATATTGATACATTTCCTGAAAAGTGCTAATGTGTGAACGTGCATTCACTCTGTATGCTATGTTAAAATGGAGCTATAGAAAAAGGAGGAAAAAAGCATGAAATTACGTGATTTTTTAATTGGTGTTGCTACTGGCCTAGCTGCCGCAGTCATTGTTAAAGAAGCAAGTGAAAAGGTTTCTCCGTATGTACCTGCAGGACAAGTACTTGAAAACATAAAAAAGGAATTTAAAAAGGATTCACCGATTGACGGTTCTTGGATTTTTATGAAAACAGACAATTTCTCAAACGGCATTATGACTATTCCAGTATACCGTGGAGGTATCTCTCGTATGCATGAGGGCGAAATGCAAACATTTGAATTTGCTGCTGACGCTCGCTCAGGTGTTGTAGTAGAATTACAAGAAGTATAACCTTACACAGTAATACGCGAACAAAAATTATAGAATAGAAAAG
>Ga0102589_1001188_pt1 | contig 38204 bp, 33 predicted proteins | sample AraplaMF_Col_mLB_FD_76858 | JGI IMG/M metagenome (GOLD analysis project Ga0102589, IMG submission 76858) | Arabidopsis root microbial communities from the University of North Carolina, USA - plate scrape MF_Col_mLB | ecosystem: Host-associated > Plants > Roots > Endosphere | place: USA...
TTCAACTGCCGCTACTTCTCATAGTATTCCAGGTTTAAAGATGAGAGAAGCAGAACAATTGAAACGACAAATTGGAGAACTTGCGAAGGTGAGTGATGAGGATGTATAAGAGGCAGCATCCAATCACAATGTTACTTGAATTAAAGATTACAGACTTTATACCATTTATTATTTTTCTGTTTAGTTTAAAAGGAAAATTTCCATTTTGGTATTTAGTACCGATAGGTTTCTTAGTGATTTCAGTTATCTCTGTTATTGTTGAGTGGTACTATAAATTATATTGGATCGAAAATAATGTACTGCACATTAAACAAGGACTATTTGTGAAAAAAGAAAGTTACTTGAATAAAGAACGCGTACAGACGATTAATACAAGTTCAAGTATGTTATATCAAATATTAGGTTTAACGAAGCTCAAAATTGAAACAGCTGGCGGTGGTGGTGAGCCTGAGGTTAGCTTAGCTGGTATTACAGCTGACGAAGCAAAAACATTAATTACAATGTTAAATGAACGGGCAGAGGAACATACAGAAATAGAAGAGGATACTGTAAATGCTAGTTTGACAGAAGAAAATCGGACGGAATATAAGTTGACTTGGAAAGAGATTTTATTAGCATCCGTTACATCTGGTCAATTTGGTTTGTTGTTCTCTTTATTATTCTTTATTTACTCCCAAGTAGATGAATATATCCCGAAATGGATGAAAGAAAGAGTAGAAACATATGTGATGGATCATGATGTGTATGGCTGGATTTATATGGTTGCGGTCTTACTTGTTGTTTCTTGGATTGTATCCACATTTGGTTACGCCTTAAAGCACGCGAACTTTACCGTGCATCGGAAAAATGATGAAGTTCGCATTTCACAAGGACTTCTAGAAAGAAAAGAACTTGTGTTAAAGCTGCACCGCATTCAAGGGATCACGATAAAAGAAGGGATATTCCGTCAACCATTTGGTTACTGCTCTGTGCATGTAGAAGTGATTCAAAACAATGAAAAAGGTGAGGAGAATGTTACGCTTCATCCGGTCATTCGGAAAGACCGCGTCGCAGAATTGCTTGCTCATTTGCAGTTGCCATATGAACTAAATCAAAATGTTACAGCCTTGCCAAAAACGGCACTGCGCCGCTATTTATTAGAGAGTTTTCTTTTCTTTTGTATATTAGCAGTTCCGATTACAGGCGCAAGTGTATATTTTGAAAAATATTTTGTGATTTGGACACTGTTACCTTTGTTTGGATTACTTTTGTCACTCGGATATGCGACATTCCGTGCAGGTGGCTATAGAGTAGAAGGAGAACAGTTAACGATGGTGTATCGTAACATTGCTAAATATACAGGTTTAGTAAGAAGAAGACATGTACAATCAATCGAGAAAACGCAATCTTATTTTCAGCGTGGAGCGCATTTATGTTCGCAGACTTTCTCTAGTGCATCCACAAATTATAAATTAGAGCATATGCGTTTAGAAGATGCAGAGTGTATGTTAGATTGGTATAAGAATAAGTAGAAACCAAAATAGAAAAAAGACAAACCTTTTCTTTTTAGAGGGGGAATAGAGGATCTGGCCATGCGTAGAAGCGGTCAGATCCTTTTTTAGCCCCATGCCAAGTGAAAACAAAAGGAGAAAATGAGTGGAAATCTGCTTTTGTTTTCATAACCGTAATTTGTATGTTGGAAATCAAAATTATATAAAATGAAAAACTGATAGAAAACCATTCTTTTTGGGTAGGAGAGAGGATTCGATCATGGATAGAAGCGGTCAGCTCTTTTTTTCTCCATGCCAAGTGAAACCAGAGAGAGAAAACGAGTGCAAGTCCATATTGTTTTTCATAGCAGCGACTTATTTGTAAAAAAGGGATTCATCAAGTTAAGGCAAATCATTACCCAAAAAACGAAAAAATACTATTCTTTCTGTATTACGATAGAAAGTGTTGAATGATAATAATGTTGTTTCATTTGTTATGCGAATAAAACAGCAGGACAGTTAATTGATAGACAAACAAGTGAATGGCAACCTCTATTTTCTTTCCAATCGTTTTTATGCAATATCGCATGAAAAATGATTGGAATTTTTGTTATAATATTATAATTGTACACTTCAAATCTTGTTGTTTAGTCGCTAATATTGTCTATGAAAACGAAAAACTTATAATATTGAATATTTATTTTAGTTTTGCAACGCCCTCACTGTTAATGCTTGATAGATAAATAGGTCAACAGAAGGGAAATATGAATTTATGAAACAAAACATCAAAATGTTAGCTATGGCAGTTGGTCTAACAGTTATGGGGTCAACAGTAGCTACTTATGCAAGTGCTGATACAGGGTGGAAACAAACTGGATCGGTATGGAATTACTACAATGTAAACGGCGCGAAGCAAACAGGTTGGCAGTCAATTAATGGAGCATGGTACTACTTCAACGGAAGCGGAGCAATGCAAACAGGTTGGCAGTCAATTAATGGAGCATGGTACTACTTCAACGGAAGTGGAGCAATGCAAACAGATTGGCAGTCAATTAATGGGGCATGGTACTACTTCAACGGAAGTGGAGCAATGCAAGCAGATTGGCAGTCAATTAATGGGGCATGGTACTACTTCAACGGAAGTGGAGCAATGCAAACAGATTGGCAGTCAATTAATGGAGCATGGTACTACTTCAACGGAAGTGGAGCAATGCAAACAAATTGGCAGTCAATTAATGGAGCATGGTACTACTTCAACGGAAGTGGAGCAATGCAAACAGGTTGGCAGTCAATTAATGGAGCATGGTACTACTTTAGTGGAAGCGGAGCAATGCAAACAGGCTGGATCCAAGATAATGGTAAAAAGTATTACTTTGAAAGTAATGGTGTTTGGAATCCAAACGCTGCAAATGCAAATAACGTTTCACGACCTGACGGGCAACTATTAGACGCATTTCAAAATGAAATAAAAAAGCATATTAATAATCAAGAAGAAAATATAACAATGACATACAAATCCAAAAACTCTAATATTAATGAAGTTATGGATACACTTGTTAAAGAATACGACAAGGCAGTCGAATCTAACGAATACTTAAATTATAATATCGCAAATACACAATACTCTATTCGTGGTATTCCAGGAAATTACACGTTTACATTAAAGATTACATACCGTGAATCTAAAGAACAAACGAACTATGTAAAGACACAAGCGAAATCAATTATCAATTCCATTGTTCAAGCTGGTATGGATGAACACGAGAAAGTAAAAGCAATTCATGATTATGTTGTAAAACATGTCTCTTATGATACTTCTTTCCAAGCTTATACAGCGTATGAAGCTTTAGCAAACCGTTCTGCTGTTTGTCAAGGATATGCATTATTAACATATCAATTGTTAAAAGAGGCTGGAATAGAAAATCATATTGTAACAGGAACTGGAAATGGACAACCACATGCTTGGAATCAAGTGAAAATTGAAGGAAAATGGTACCATCTTGATACAACTTTTGATGATCCAATTCCAGATGTGCAAGGACGAGTAACTTATTCATACTATAATCTGTCTGATGCACAAATCGCTCAAGATCACCAGTGGGATCGTAATAAATTTGCGGCAGCAACAACAAATTACACGAATGAATTAGCAAATAAAATCCAGTCAGGTAGCTCAAAATCATGGAAATACCAGGACATTTTAAAAGCCATCAAACGTTAAACTGTATCTTTTGGTACAAAAACTTTAATACATTTGCTTAGACATACGGATATGATGAGCCTATAAAGGTGAGTAATATCCGTATGAAAAAGTACATGTATTCATGTAGAGGGCGTTGCAAAACCAAAATAAATATTTAATATTACATATCAATAAAACTAGCTAAACATAGAATATATAGTGATTCAATTTTCACGATAGTAGCGACTATTGGGGCTACACTTAAGAAGTCTAATCTTAACGAATATATATTGTAGTTCTAGACAACTGCATTTGATAGTACATTGGAAGGTAGGAAGCAACTTTAATTGATGAAGAGTGCTTCCTTATTCTATTTTCTAAAGCTTTATAGAGAATATTCTTTCTGTATCACGATAGAAAGTGTTGAATGATAACAATGTTGTTTCATTTGTTATACAGATAACACAGCAGGATAATTACATGAAGCATGAAGGGATATTGGAATCAGTAACGAAATGTTCAATGAATGACGATGGTGTTGGCTCTTCAATAGTATTTTTTAGGAGATGATTGATTTGAAGTTGTTGCAAATAAGACTTTTGGTCAAAGATTTTAAGAAAAGTGCCGTGTTTTACAGAGATCTATTGGAATTTCCAGTGAGTTGGTACGAGGAAAACATGGAATATGCGCTTTTCAATAATGGAGAAACGAAAATTGAGCTTGTATCTCGAAACGTGATGGCCGAATTGGTCGGAGAAGGAAATAAGCCTTTAGAAGCTGAGTCCCAATCAAAATTCTTGCTTCAATTTGAAGTTGAAGATGTCGATCAGACTTATAACCGTTTCAAAGAAAAAGGAATTGAATTTGTTAATGAACCGCATGATCGTGAGGAATGGCGAGCGCGTGTTGCACATTTTCGTGACCCTGACGATAACTTAATTGAGATATATAAAATGCTGTAATTCGATTGTTCAAAATGGGATTAGGTTAAACAATATTAAACAACTTTAGTAGCGCAGTTCAATTTATTTGAACTGTGTTAATTGTGTTTGTAAGAGTAGAATCTTTATAGGGAACGAACAGAAAAGACGGTGTTTTTTTGCATGAGGTATTAGCTGAACTTACTTTTTTATCTCCACAAGCTCTCCAACTGCTGGTCTATCTAGATTATTTCTAATCCAGTAATTTCTTACATTTATTGCAGATTCTAAATCAGTAGGCTGGTCATAAGTTATTTCAATTTGATTACGAGCTGTTTGCCTTGCAACAACAAGGACTGGGTGGGTACCATTTGAGGTATTTGACTGTCTGTAGACAACATCCGTCCCGAATACATTTGAGACGGCATACCAGAATAAGGAATCATTTGTGCACCTCCTTTTATAAAAGAGTAGTCATTTAACCAATGTATATTGTATGAAATGAATAAGAATGGTGTAACTAACTACCTATAATTTCGTTTATCGGGTACGGTAATGATTACTTCTGTTTAGGAGTCATAGATAAAAAGTGAGCCTTACTTTGTTATTGATAATGATGATTATGATTATGTGAGTAAAAAGCCCCTTCAGATATTCTGTAGGGACTTTTTTTATAGGTTTCGAGATACATTGACTGCTGATAAGTGGGGTTATCGGAAGTCAATGTTGTCGTTAGTTTGGATTCGACTTTTGTATAGTTGACGAAATTTGATGAAAGAGATAATTCTCCAAGGTAAGATATACCCCAGCGCTACAGTCATAAATAGTGCTGCTTCTGTTTCTGGACCTAGCCATTTTAAATAATCACGAAGTAAAAATCGGATAATAAGTATGATGAGAAAGGTAATGATAAAGCTCTTGTTTCTTACAGCATAAATATGTTGATCGGATCGGAGTTCATAGTTAGTGGTCCAAATAAGTGGAATTGACAAAAGGCACCCAAAGATAACTGCACAAATCCATTCCCAGCCAGCGGCATGTGCTTTTGGATTTAAGATGATGGGAATGCAGGGTAATAACAAAAATAGTATGGGTAAGAGAAGACGGGTTCCGTTTCCTTTAATAGGACGATGCATTGCCCTGATTCTACGCCATAAGACCAACGCAGCAACTATGATCACAATAGAGTAAAACGAAGAAGAATCCATAATTTCACCTCTATACATAGGATATTTCAATTATATGGGAATTGTAGATGGTTGAGTAGTAGTATTTGTTTTAATTGAATACCAATAACGCTGATTATGTAAAAAAGCTAGTCTGGATCTAGCTTTTTCTTTTTTTGTATATCTTTAAAACAGAAAATCAGTCCCCGACGGAATATGAAATCTTGAATAAACTATTCAAAATTTCATATTGGGGCAACATTTTAAACAGTGAAAAGCTTGCAAAATCCAAGCATGACGCAAATCGTATAATTGGTATGGTAATTGCAATAGAGGAGAGTGAATGAAATCGCTCTAAAAAGACTGAATTTTCAAGATAAAAAAAGAGAAAGGATGGAAACAAGCTAAGAAGATATACAACGTACAGGAAAAGTGGAAGGAGGCTTTTTATGCACACAAAAGTCAAGCAGGAAACGAATAACATGCAGCAATATCACTACAAGCAAGAGTTAAAAAGGTCTTTAAAATTTTTTAGCTCCTTTGCAGTCGCGTTTTCATTTATGTCCATCACAACGGGCATTTTCACGAATTTTGGGTTTGTTTTAAACAATGCGGGGCCCGCAGGTATTTGGACGTGGCCAATCGTATTAGCAGGTCACTTGCTTGTCGCTCTTGTTATTGCTGAATTGGCAGGGAGAATGCCACTCAGCGGCTACTCGTATCAATGGGTGACGCGGCTGGAAAATCAAGGATTAGGGTGGTTTTCCGGCTGGAATATCGGTGGGAAGACCCTTTTGTATATTGTACTCGCAACCTTACTGCTACAGGCTGTCCTCAACATTTTCGGCGTAAAACTGGCTTCTCGTCTCAATGACATTGCAGTATATACCGAAGTAATCGGTATGGTAGGCATTCTTGTCATTCTTGCTATCGTTGCGCTATTCACAACCCCGAATTGGGATATGCTAACAAATATTGGCGAGCAAAAAAGCGGTACGTACCTTGGTGGCTTTGTGATCGCTATGCTGATGGGGTCGTGGACCATGGTCGGCTTTGAAGCCGCGGCGAATCTTTCGGAAGAAACAATTGACGCGAGCAAAAATGTACCGCGTGCTGTATTTTTCGCATTGCTGATTGGCGGTATCATTGGATTTGCTTTTCTTTTTACTGTTACAATTTCCATTTCAGATTTAGCCGATGTGACAGCTTCTGTCAACCCGCTTCCACTTATTATTAAAACAAAGCTCGGCCAATTCATTGGCACTTTGTTTATGCTTCTTGTTATCATTTCCATTTTCGCATGTGGCTTAATCGGAATGGCTTCTGCTTCCCGTATCATTTATGCAATGGCGCGGGATGATGTGTTTTTTGCTTCGCGTTATTTTAAAAAGGTAAATCCAAGAACATCCGTACCGGTAAATGCAATTGTGCTTGTATTAGTGCTCGATATTATAGCGAGCCTATTCTCTGATTCTTTGACTTTGCTAGTCGGATCAACATCCGTTGTTCTTACAGCTTTATACTTCATAACAGTTTTGGCTTACTATTTGCGTAGAAAAGATTTACCTGACGCAGAGGCATTTAATTTAGGGAAATGGAGAGCACCTGTCACGTACGGTGCTTTAATATGGCTCGTGTTCGAAATGGGGATATTGACCATCCCTGATATGTTCCATGAAGTAGCAATTGTAGGCGGAACACTATTTTTAACGGGAACTCTTGTATACTTTGCACTGTTCCGGAGCAAAATTAAATCAGGAAAAATCGGGATTCAAAATACAAACATTGATGCAGGGCACTCGTAATCAGCCTCATCCCTCTTAGTGAAGTGAGTTCTGAAAATGGGACAAACATCAAAACACCTAGATTACCTGTTCGCTATACTTCTTAGTGCACAGGTAATTTAATTTTTCTTGTGTGGGTTTGAAATAAAGTCACGATGTTTTGAAGAAAGACGCGATATTTCATTACTTCAAAAAAACCAATTGGGTTTTGATTAAACTTTTTTATTAATTGTAAACTAATATACTAAAGTTTCCTTTCGAAATGAGATAAAAAATAAGATTCTTTTTGTGATATTCTTGAGGAAAAATTGATGAGAATGTGATAGTGTCCGTCCGTTAAAATCGTACATACCATATATGGAAGAAAAATATTTTTGATAGGAGAATATGGTATGCAAAATAGATCAAGTTCAGATACTAAGTTTATTGATGTATCGCATTGGGAAGGGACTATTGATTGGAATGCTGTTAAAACCTCAGGGATTCCAGCAGCGTATGCGAAAGCAACGGAAGGTGTGGGTTATACAGATCCTATTTTCGTTCAAAATGTACAAGCAGCGAGAAGTGCTGGTGTATTGATAGGAGCTTATCATTTTGCTCACCCGGATCAAAATGATGCGATTTCCGAGGCGAAGTGTTTTGTTAATATTTTACAAGAAAATCAAACGGATCTTATACCAGTTTTAGATTTTGAATCTCCAACAAATTCAAATACAAGTAACATAACCGGAGCATTTCTATCCAAGTGGGCAAGAGATTTTATTAATTATGTGAAACAAGCTACTGGGAAAAATGTAATGTTATATACAGGTGTTTGGTATATCACTGAATTTGGGATTAGTGGACTAAGTGATGTGCCACTTTGGGTTGCAAGATATTCCAATACTCCACCTGTTGATTGTGGTGGGTGGACAAAATGGACAGCTTGGCAATATACAGATTCTGGTTATATTTCAGGGGTAGGGAATTGTGATGTATCAGCGGCTATTTCTTTAGATGCATTAAAGGATGGTGGATCATCATCTGGCAACGCAACATCGGTATATGGAATTGCTGTCATTAATGGAAATAATGTGAATTTACGAAGTGGTCCATCTTTACAAGCAAGTGTGATCCGTCAATTGAACCATGGAGAAGAGTATGTAGTATGGGGTGAACAAAATAATTGGCTTTGTTTAGGGACCAATGAATGGGTTTACGATGATCCTAGTTATATTCAGTATAAACATTACGTTGCTACTATCACTGGAGATAACGTGAATTTACGAGATGTACCATCGCTAAGCGGGAATATTATACGTCAATTACATCATGGAGAAGCGTATCGAGTATGGGGTGAACAAGATGGCTGGCTTTGTTTAGGAACAAATGAATGGATTTATTATGATGCGAGTTATATTCAATATGGTGTACAATAAGTAAAGTTAAAAAGGTGCCTTTTTATTGTATGAATGTTTATGTTGTGAAAAAAACATTCATAGTTTTCAATATGAAAATATTTAATTTTCACAGATTATTGTTTTATAGCATATATAGGGGGCCATGCCCATCAACTTAAGAATTCAGAATTACCCTAAAACGAAAAAATAAGCTTTTTTGTTACAAGTTAGCACAAAATTTCGTTCTGGGGGTACTATAAAATTTTAGCTTGATGGCTATGGGCTGAACCCCTAATTGACAAAAAATGAGAATAGTAGTAATCTAACGTAAAACATACGCTACCGTATTTTACTGGAGAGATGATATGCAATTAACGAGGGAAGATTGGATAAAAGCAGGATTACAACAATTAGCTGATGAAGGGATACATAAAGTTCGCATTGAAGCACTTGCTCGATTGCTAAAAATAAGCAAAGGAAGCTTCTATCACTATTTTCGTGACCATCAAGAGCTTTTAGATTCTATGCTCGACTTTTGGGAAGTACATGCAACAAAGCTGATTGTTCAAAGTATGGAGCAACAGGATGCCTCTTTAGAAAAGCTATTACAGATTAGTTTTAATCGAGATAAAAAAATTGAGAATGGTATTTATACTTGGGCTAAATATGATCCTGTTGTGGCAGTACGTTTAGTAGATATGGAAGAACAGAGAATTTCTTGTGTTGCAAAATTGTATCAAAAAATGGGCATAGACGAAACTGAATCAATTGATCGAGCGAGACTTGCCTATTTAACGTATGTAGGATGGATGACAAGGTTTGAAGCAAATCCTAATTTTGATATTGATAAAATGGTTGAGCTTTTAACTTCTTTCAGCGGGTGTCCAAACATCCGCTGAAAGAAGTTAAAGCCTCCGGCGGATGTCACGGAATCGGAAAGGAGTTCTTTGTGCAAGCACAAATCCGATTCCGGACGCAATTATGCCGAGGCATAATTGATTATTCGATAATAAATGTCCCTAATATGGTTATAAAACCTGAAGGGACAAAATTTTCACTATAACATACGGTAGTGTATGTTTTATTTGAAGTTACGACATTGGGGGCGAATAAATGAAATTACTATTAATATTAGTAGCTGTAGGGCTTCTGTGGTTTATCAGTTTTTTGCATATTTATTGGGCTTTTGGAGGTCGATGGGGTTCTGCCGCTGTTCTCCCAGTAAAAGAGGGAGAACATAAGCCTGCTTTTACTCCGAGAATATGGGGAACATTATTCGTAGCCATTCTTATTCTACTGGCTAGTGTCATTATTGTTGTTCAAGGAGGTTATTTGCAAGGGTTCCAAGCAAATAGTTTATCTAAAATCGGAAGTATTGTCTGTGCTTTAGTTTTCATCATTAGGGCAATTGGTGATTTTAAGTTTGTTGGATTTTTTAAAAAAATTAAACATTCTCAGTTTGCTAGATACGACACTTGGTTCTATAGTCCATTATGTTTATTCTTTGGCTTTGTCTATATCATGTTGTTGTTTTAATAAGTATAATGAATTCCCTATAAGGGGCACCGCAACATCGCCATCAAGCTAAGAAAAACATAATACAGAAATATGTAAAATTTTCGGTTCCGGTGCAAAAACTTCAAGATACATGCAAGTAACCTCTAAATCTTGGACATACTGATACTATTACTCTAAAAAAGGTGTGTGATCGGTATGAAAAAGGAAAATTTGTTCAAATGGAAACATTACCAACCTGATATTATTTTGTTAACGGTAAGATGGTACCTACGGTACAACCTCAGCTTTCGTGATTTGGTGGAAATGATGGAAGAACGGGGTTTATCCATTTCCCATACAACGATTATGCGTTGGGTTCATCAGTATGGTCCTGAATTGGACAAGCGAATCCGACGTCACCTCAAACAAACAAATGACTCCTGGAGAATCGATGAAATATATATCAAAGTAAAAGGTCAATGGATGTATCTGTATCGTGCCGTGGATTCCGAAGGAAACACGATTGATTTTTATCTCAGTAAAACAAGAGACAAACAGGCTGCAAAGCACTTCTTTAAGAAAGCTTTGCGGTCTTTGCATGTTTCTAAACCTCGTTTCATAACAGTCGATAAGAATCCGGCTTATCCTATAGCAATTGAACAGTTGAAAAAAGAGAAAAGCATATCTGACGGTATGCAACTTAGACAACAGAAGTACTTGAATAACATAGTAGAGCAAGATCATCGCTTTATAAAGAAACGAGTTCGTTCTATGTTAGGATTAAAAACGTTTCAAACAGCCAAACGGATCATCTGTGGAGTAGAGGTGATGTATATGCTGAAAAAAGGACAACTGCAACAAGGGATGGAGTCTGTCCAAAACGAGATTGAATTCATACATAAATTATTTGGAGTAGCATCATAACTCCTAGATGAAAAGGATATGGAGGCTCTATGTTTCTAACAAATCATATTTGCACCAGAACCCGATAGATTGATAAGCATTTCAAATGCCATTCCACGGTTTCCTAATCCCATTGTTATTCCTCACTTTCTATTAAAAGGATTATTTTGTTAAAAACTTTGTTCAAATTCATATCTAGTATATTTTTCTTATATTTTCCATTAAAATTAAATCAAAACTACTTTACTAACTAAGGAGAAAACAATGAAACATAACATTAATCTATGGTCCTTTATTTGTTCTCTGATTTGTATTGGTTTATTCCGTTTATATTTTGAAATCCCATCTGAAATATTCAAGTTTTTTACGGATTCACTACACATTCACCCTTTATTCATTTTACTAGTTTTAACAGTAGGAACTTTTTTTGCTGGCATGATTGGCTTCTCTAAGGTAAATAATTGGGTAGCGATGCTTAGAAGCATAGTAACAGTCCTACTAACATTTTCATTATCTGTATTTCTAACACTTACTTTGATTGTAGGATATGCGTTAAGTTAAAACGCAATTTAAATACAAGACTGAATAAAACTCAATATTCCGTCAATACTGTAGATACCCATTTCTTAACCTATTCCACAACCTGAGCAGTTAGCTTTTGCTAGCTGCTCTTATTTCTTCTTCTGAAGCATGTCTTAAAAATTCTGTAGAAGCTAACCACCTAGTTTTATCACCACATAATTCAATTCTGATAATTTGATTTCTTGGCTTTATAACTCGTGCTAGCCCATGTAGTTCTGGATAATCTGGATGAACAACCATTACATAGTCATCTTCTTTGAATTCCATATCCATCCCCCTTTTCTACAAAATGAAATTTTAGTTCATATTTTCGTCATATTTCCAAAAAATTTTCATCAACTTACAAAATATGACACTATCTCTATTTCTTAATTGGTCTTATTTAGTATGTCAATTAGGTTATAACACTTGATTGATAGATAACCAATATAGAATAGGAGATGTATTTATGTTAAAAAAATTAGCGATTGGAACATTAGCGATCGGAATTTTATTGCCTGGAAACTTGGCACATGCCACGTCGCCTCAACAAGTGCATAACCCCTTAGAAATTAAACCACTAGTACAAACGTCATTACTCTCAGAACAATATTCTTATAGTTTCTCAAGTTTATCTGATCCTAGACAATTCGGTCACATCTATGTGAATAATGCAGGACATATCACTTTTAATGTTGATCAAAAAACAGTTGATGGTAAAAGAATAACGTACGCCTTCTTAAAAATGGAACCAGATGGTTCTTCGACTATCTTCGGTTCTGGTACATTTAAAGGTACCGGTTCATTTACTTTTACAACTAATAAGCCAGCTCCTGTAGGAACTTATATGCTGTATGTGAAAAAGGTGGACTCTATACGTTCCTCTGATTCATCAGGAACTATCACATTTACCACACCTTGATATTCATACACTTCTCTTTTCGGTTCTGGTGCAAATATAGGGTTCAGCCGAGATACGTGTAAAAACGGGTCATAGGCTTACTTTTATTTCCAGTAGATGACCCGTTTTATGTTTATACCGGTATATTTTCCTCTACTGGTTGAGGGATGCTTTGTAAATCGATGACATAATCACCAAAACGTTTAATGTGCCTTGTAAGGTATGGACTCAGCATAACATGATCTTCTCGTGAAAACTTATACCCTTCATTTATGGGGCGAATTTATTAAGCACACAGAAAAGCTGAAGAGAGCTCTTTTATTTTTGTTCCGCAATCGGGCTATATTCTGGAAAAAGAAAGGGATTTAGATAAGGCATCTAGAAAGTTAAAGTTACTTCCAAAAAAGGGAAGTATTGAATTAGATATTTAGATAGATAAAGATATATAGCTACAAGTCCTAAAGGGCGTAGATTTCGAGGTGGATAAGGGCAGTATTTTCGCCCTGCTCGGCTCCAATGGGGCGGACAAGACAACGGTTGTAGAATAAACGTCTGATGAACACATGGCTCTATGTTAAGTGCAGGACATATCTCGATTCTGATAAGCAAGAAAAGGAAGTGAGTCAGATTTTGATTGCCAATATTCATTTTCTTTGATGCATCGAATCCACCTTTTTGACAAAGGGCTTTCAAGCATGAACAACAAAAGAGAATTTGTAGTTTTAAAACAATAGGGCTGATAAAAAAGTAAAAAGAGGGAAACCAAATGAAAAAGATTACAACAGAAGATTTTCGTTCATCAGAAAATGGGAAAAAAGGAGAGATTCATGATGGGACAAAGTAACAAAGGCTTCTCCGAAACAGGGCTGCACAAAATGCGCAACGTGCTGGCACGACATGTCGATTCCGGGAAGATTCCTGGGGTCGTCGCCTTAGTCAGCCGGAACGGTGAGACGCACGTCGAAGTGCTCGGCACGATGCGCCATGATGGTGGTGCGCCGATGCGCCGGGACACGATCTTTCGGATGGCCTCGACGTCCAAGCCGCTTGCGATTGCGGCGGCAATGATCCTGCTCGACGAGTGCAGGCTGCGGCTGGATGACCTGGTAGAGACGTGGCTACCGGAACTCGCCGACCGGCGGGTGCTGAAGCGGATCGACGGCCCGCTGGACGATACCGTGCCAGCGCGGCGGCCGATCACCGTACGGGACCTGCTGACTTCCACGTTCGGGCTCGGCATGGATATTACGTCGCTGGGCACTCCGATCATGAACGCGATCTTCGAGAAGGGGCTCACGCCCGATCTACCGGTGCCGATGCCCGAGCCGGATGAGTGGATGCGCCGCCTTGGTGAGCTTCCGCTGATGCACCAGCCCGGAGAGCGCTGGCAATACCACATCAGCAACGATTTACTCGGCGTGCTCGTCGCCAGGGTCACGGGCCAGTCGTTTGAGACGTTCCTGCGCGAACGCATCTTCGCCCCCTTAGGCATGAAGGACACCGGTTTCCACGTGCCCGCCAACAAGATCGACCGGTTGCCGACCCTCTACGCCCCGAACCCGCAGACCGGAGAGTTCATCGTGTGGGACGAGGCCAAGGGGGGACGCTGGAGCCAGCCTCCGGCGTTCCAGGGCGGCGGAGGTGGGCTGGTCTCCACCGTCGACGACTACAACGCGTATTTACGGATGCTGCTGAATCACGGGATGCACGAAAGCGAACGGATCCTGTCCCGGCCCGCCGTCCAGCTGATGACCACCAACCGCCTCACGCCCGAGCAGCAAGCCGCTCGAAACGCCATGGCCACAAACAACGTCCATGTGTCATTCGGCCAAGGGCAGCACGGCGGCTGGGGCTTCGGGATGGCGGTGCGCACCTATCGTGGCGACTACGCGCCCATCGGCCAGTTCGGCTGGGACGGCGGAAGCGGCACCACGACCTACGCCGACCCGGACAACCAGCTCACCGGAATCCTGCTTACTCAGGTCGGGCTGTCAGTCCCGAATTCGGCACGGCTTATCCACGACTTCTGGACCATGGTCTACCAGGCAATCGAAGACTGACACCGAGCCCGCGGTTCGTCGTTCGTTTAAAAAAAGGCTGGTGAATTTCATCGACCTTATTGGGGCGGAATCAGGACGTGACGCGGAGTTGGTTGGACGGAGTGGAAGCGGGCAGGGGCATGGCCGCAAGTCCTTGGAGGTCTATTCAAAGCTTGCAATCACCAATGCCCAGCAGGGATATAACGAGGTCATCAATAATTTAATTACATCTACATTGCGGGTGGTGTCAGCTTCGCTGGTACTACCCCCAATAGGGGGCTTAGCTTAACAAGCCAAATTATAAAGTCAGTTCCTAAGGAATTCGACTTTTTTAGGTTGAATTTCACAATTCGTGTTTCTTTAATACTATTTTTGACATTGTTCGATTTGGAAATAAAAGTAATCCTATAACCCGTTTTTACACGTATCTCTGCTGAACCCCATCTAAGCGTACGAAATCTGCGAAATGATGGTGCTACCTCATCACCATCAAGCTAAGAAAAGCGAATACCCCAAAACGAAAAAATTGACATCTCCAGGAGAAAATGTGCATTTTTTGTTTTGGGGTGTTATAAAATTCTTAAGTTGATGGGCATCATGGGGGTCCCGCCATATATAAGTAAAATAAAAAAGAATCCGATCTTTGGATTCTTTTTTGCTACTGATAAGTGGGGTTATGTGAACTGATTTAGATACCCTTACTTGAATTCTACAATATGGTATAATTTGGTTGTGAAGTTAAAAGGGGTGTGGGTATGGAAGACGTATATGGAGGACTAAGATATTTTGGTTTTTTACTTGTATTAGTATTTGGTATGGGATTTATTATACGTTGGATTTTTCGTGATGTAATTTCGTTAGATCAATTACTTGGTTTAAGTATAGGAATTATTACGTTAATAATGGCGTTTTTTGTAAAGAAATACAGTAAGGAGCTAAATACTACTAGTTAATTTATGCTTTCTTTGATGAGTATCTCAATAGTGATGAGATACTCGTTTTTTTGCTTGCATGGGATTTAATCCCTTTATTTATATTGTTTTGAATGTATACTTTTATTGTTAATTTTGAGGATATCAGAGGATTTGAAAGTAAACTAATAATAAGAGGTTTACTTTCATATTTATTATAAGAAGAAAAAAAGACGACTTTACATTAGTCGCCTTTTTTTCTAAAAAATCATGTTAAATCATTAAGTAATTAAGCGTTTATTTTATTTAAAATTGAAACCTTATTAGTGGTAAATAATATATAATTCTGTTTTTTAGTTTTAATTAAAATGCGATCAGTTGTGCCATATGCTGTTCCTATTCGAATCGCATCAGCTTTTTCAATACCAGCATAAGTATCATCTTCAGTAACTTCAATAATTTCATTTAATGGAATACTAACTTTTGCTAATTGCCATTTAATAATTAGTTCCTCTGTTGTTTTTATAACATCAATACCTAACATATCACCAAGACCTTCCTATTCTATTTTCTAAATATAATTATAAATTAAATAAAGATATTTGTAATTAAATATCTTTATTGGATATTTATGTTTACGGATGATATGGATAACAAAGTATTTTTATCTATTATTAAAAGTTTACTTTCAACGGTTCACTACATACTTATAATTTAATATGCACATTAATAATAGTGTAATATAGTTAAAAGGTTCAGTCCTATCATAAATATATTGACTCAAATCCAGGGAAATATTCAATGACTGGAAAAGTAAAATACGTAAATCTAATCTATTGTTGGTTGTATTCTACATATTCAGAAAATAACAAGTTTTATTTTTACAAAAAATGTTTATTCTTCCTTGTTTTGTATTGTATGATTATGGCATATTACAAAGTATACATATTTAATAGATTTCTAAATTTGGAGTGATCAAATGCAGCCATTAGAAAATGAAATTCATTCGAATATGGTTAAGGTGTGGAAGATCCATGCATTAATTGGTGCAGGGGTACTTGTAAGTATCGTTTTAGCATATCTCTTTTTTATGATCAAGTTTAATTGGTGGGGTTGGTTGTTTAGTATATTGGTCGTTGCCACGATTATATATACGCCACTAGACTATTTTATCTTTCCGAAACTACGTCAGCGTTATTATAGCTATCGATTAGATGAAGAAGAGATTGAAATTCAAAAAGGGATGTTTGTTGTAAAGCGTGTGTTAGTTCCAATGATTCGTGTTCAGCATGTGACGATTGAACAAGGGCCGATTATGAGAAAATATGAACTAGCAGAATTACAAATTTCAACGGCAGCGACTTCTCATAGTATTCCAGGACTAACAAAGAGAGAGGCAGAACAGTTGAAACGACAAATTGGGGAACTTGCGAAAGTGAGTGATAAGGATGTATAAGAGGCAACATCCGATTACTATATTAGTTGATATAAGGATTTCTAGTTTATTTCCCCTTATTATCATTGTTTTATTTGGTCCTAAAGATGAAGTAGAGCCTTGGTACTTATTTCCCATTTTCATTCTAGGTTTTTTGTTGATTTTGGCCATATTTTCGTTTGTGAAATGGTACTTTAAAGTGTATTGGATTGAAAATAATATTTTACATATAAAACACGGGGTATTTATCAAAAAAGAAAGCTATTTAAATAAAGAGCGTGTGCAAACAATTAGTACAGCTTCAAATATCATCTATCAGTTATTTGGGTTAACGAAGCTTAAAATTGAAACGGCTGGTGGCGGAAAGGACCCAGAGGTGACGTTAGCTGGCATTAAGGAAGAGCAAGCGAAAGAATTAATCGCTTTATTAAATAAAGTAGAAAGTAAGAAAACTTTAAAAGAAGAGGAAATCCTACCATCAGAAACAAATACAACTGTCTATCAGTTAACGTCAAAAGAAATTTTGCTAGCATCTATTACATCTGGTCGGTTCGGTTTATTATTTTCTGGGTTGATTTTCCTTTATACACAATTTGATAACGTTCTTCCGAAATGGTTAATAGAAAAAGTAGAAACGTATGTGAAAGACAATAGTGTGTATGATTTGTTATGTATGGTTGCTATTTTAATTGTAATCTCATGGATCATTTCTACAATTGGTTATGCTTTAAAACATGCGAACTTTACAGTGCAGAGAAATGGAAATGAAATTCGTATTTCACAAGGGCTACTTGAAAAGAAAGAGATTGTGTTAAAACTGCACCGGATTCAGGCATTGACAATGAAAGAAGGAATCCTTCGTCAACCGTTTGGGTATTGTTCTATTGAAGTAGAAGTCATTCAGAGCATAGATACAAATAATATGAATGTCATATTGCACCCGCTCATGAAGAAAAAAGATGTGCAAGAGTTGCTGGCATATTTAGATTTGCCTTATGAAATGGAAGAGGAGATCGTCCATTTACCGAAAGCAGCATTACGCCGTTATCTCATTATGAGTTGGATGATTTTTGTAGCTGTAGCAGTACCGATTATAGGAGCGAGTGTATATTTTCAGCAATATAGTGCTTTATTTGTATTAGTGCCATTATTTTTGTTCTTTACGATTCTTGGATATGGCAAGTATAAAACGGGTGGATATGCGATAAAATCTGATCAGTTAACGCTTGTGTACAGGGGCATTGCAAAGTATACAGGATTTGTGAAAAGAAGACATGTACAAGCAATGACAAAAACGCAATCATACTTTCAGCGAAAAGATAGATTGTATACGTATATTGTAGCAGTAGCTTGCAGTGTTGCGGGACGTCATTATGAATTGAAGCATGTGCGTGAAGAGGATGTAGCCCGTATTCATGAATGGTATAAGAAAAAATAAAAAAAGTTAGATATATAACCCGGATAGTGGATAATTCAAAAATTCTATTATTCGGGTTTTTTGTATGTTATTGCATGTATTTTATGGTCATTTTTAAGATAGAAGTGCTTTTGACGCAAGTATTGTGAAAGGGGGAAGAGATAGGTGAAAATTAGAAGTTCAGTGCAGGCGATTATAATTAGAGACAACCAAATTAGATGAATATAAATGATAGAAAGCAGCACCTCTTTTCCCTTGCATTAACTGCCCGTAAAGAAGCCCCTCACTGATTAAAGTTTCACGTTATCTAGTTAAAAATAGACACTTATAAGCATATGTTGTGGTTAGGGAACCTCAATAAATGTGTGAAGATTTATTGTAGAGGAGAGAAATGTGATGAGATTAACAATTTTACATATAGAAGATGATAAAGAAATTGGATTATGGGTAAGTGAGTTTTTTACTGAACGGGGATATAAAGTGATTTGGTTGAAGTCTGGCCATCATGCATTTGAATACATGGAACAAACGGACGTTGTTATTATGGACATTATGCTTCCGGGGCTTGATGGTTATACGGTTGGAAAGCGAATGAAGCAAAAGTTCCCTGAAATACCAATTATGATGCTCACAGCGAGAGCTTCAATAGAAGATAAACTGCAAGGGCTTGCTTTTGCAGATGATTATATGACGAAGCCGTACCATCCTGATGAACTCGAGGCCCGCATTCATGTTCTCTTAAGGCGACTCGGTGTGGTTTCTCCGGATCATATACAGTTGAACCATTTAAGTATTGACCGGAAAGCCAACCGTATTTTGAGTTCACAAACGAATAAAGAGATTGTCTTAACTGGTAAACAGTTTCATATCTTTATGTTTCTCTTCAATCATCCAAATCAGATTTTGACTCAAAAGCAAATATATGAAGCTGTGTGGGAAGATTCCTATATAAAAGGGGATCGGACTCTTATGGTCCACATTCGTCATTTGCGTGAAAAAATAGAGATTGATCCCAGTCATCCTCAGATTATCGAGACGATTCGCGGCATCGGGTATCGGTTGAAGTTATGAATATTCGAAGATCGCTCGTTACCAAATATTTATTATTGATCCTTGCCTCTTTATTCATGTGGCCTATTTTGCCAGCAATCTATTATTTACCTGACATTTTGCTTAAACAAGATACGATACATGAGCCACTGGAAATAGAAAAAATGTGGAAACATGAAGCTGAAAAACTAAATGAAGCTAATGAGAATACAATCAATGAAAAGCTCGGTAAGATACAAGGACATTATCCGAAAGCTGAGCTGTTTTGGGTCGACAAAGCGGGGAAAACCCATGTGATCAATCAGCGTATCGTAGAGATTCCTGATCAATGGACACCTTTGAACCTCATCAACTATCTCGATAGGAAAAGGCAACAAGATATATTCACTGTGACAGCTACGATTGGTAAAGATGGTGAACAAGGATTTATGGTATTTCATATCCCGAAATCTATTACGACGCTTGCGATTCAGCCAGTAAATGGAGATCTCTTTTTAATCCTTATTATTTTTGTCGTAGGTGTTTCGATTGTAGTGGTATCTTTGTTGTTTTTTTTAAGTATTCGCAAAAGACTTGTACAACTTCAAAGCGCAATGTCAGATACCGTAAATGATGGAATACCTGATAAGGTTACAGTCAATAACAGTGATGAGATTGGACAATTGGAAAAAGCCTTTAACAGGATGATCAATCAGTTAAAAGACAGCCAGAAGCGCGAGAAGGAAGAAGAGTATCTACGAAAACAATTGATTGCGAATATCTCTCACGATTTACGGACGCCTTTAACCGTTATTAGACAGCATGCCTACTCCATTCAGAATAACCCCTCATCCTTAAAAGCAACCGCATCGGTACAAATTATCGTCAACAAACTAAATGATGTTGGAAAATTACTTGAAAATCTTCTTACTTACACATTACTTTCAGCTGGAAAGTATCCATTAGAGAAGACAAACATAGATGTGATTGAAGAGTTACGTAATGCTGTCGCCGAGTGGTATCCGGTTTTTGAGAAAGAAGGTTTTGAAGTGAATGTCCATTTGGCTGACTGTTCATTGATTTGGCAGGTGGATTCTCTCTGGCTGCGCAGTATATTGGATAACCTGTTTCAAAATGTCATTAGGCATGCCAGTTCTGGCGGATATATTTGTGTAGAAACAATTGATCGTGACGGCGACTTATTTATGGTCATCAGAGATAAAGGGCGGGGAATGGAGCACCACTCAGAAGCAAAAGGAGCGGGCATCGGGCTATCCATCGTTTCGCTCATGACCAGGGAAATGGATGTTTTTTGGGAGGTATCCAGTTCTCCGCAAGGTACATGGCATTATTTAAGGCAAAAATTAAACTAGATTTAAACTTGAGGTCACCTCGATTTTCCATTCGCTCAATACAATGGATATCGAGGTGATTTTTTATGAGAGTTAAAAAAAGAAAGGGGCTGTGAGCAGGTTAGTGTCAAATTTGGATGCATGTGTATACAGGAAAACGGGGTAGATCAGTCTCAAGAAAATAATAGGAAAGGGTGTTTTTTGAGTGGATTCAAAGACTTCCATTGACAAATCTAACATGGATACAAATTCTGCATTGCCTTCACCAAAGAAAAGAGAAGGAATGAGCCTAAAGCGATGGCCATCTTGGATTGGGTATATAGCCATTGCTTGGTCAGCCCTTTATGGATCGATGCATCTTTACTGGTTGCTTGGAGGAGAGGGGTATCCTTTTAAGAATGAAGATGGTATGGATTTGTTTGCTGGAAAGGTTACTTATCTTCCGTCCCAGGTTGGAGGTATCATATTTGTTGTTCTTTGTCTGATAGGTATATTGGTTGGATTTTCAATGAGGAAGCCAGTGGAAAAGACTTTCCAACAGCGGCTTATCCTCATTTATGCCTGGGGGTGGGCGGCTGCTTTACTCCTCTTTGTACCGGATGCCAGTCTGATTGCGGCCATGGCTTATGCTTTTTTATTAAAATTTAAATTTGACTGGCTGATGCTCAATCAAATTATATGTGTTCTAGGAGGAATATATTGGGGGTTTTTCGCTGTAGCTTATCGAAGAAAAATACGCCATGCATGTGAATATTGCGGAAGGAAAGCGGACGGGAAAACATCTCTTCTCATGCGATGGAGTCGATGGATTACCTATCTTGCGGCTCTTGCTCCTATTCCATACGCAATTACGCGCTATGCTTGGGCATTGAAAATCCCGCTAGGAATTGACGCGAAGTTTTTGCAGGACTTTTCAAATGTTAACCCAGCGCATCATATTACTGAATGGGCTTTCGGATCGATATGTATCGCCGGTAGTATTCTTACGCTGGGTTTGATCCAGAAATGGGGTGACACCTTCCCGCGATGGTTCCCATTCGTTAACGGTAAAAGGGTGCCAATCCTGCTGGCGGTGATTCCAGCATCGTGTGTAGCGATTGCTGTAACCGCTGCTGGCTTCACCTTTACTTTCGCTTTTATCGCGGTTAAACTTCACCTCGTGTCTACAGATAATATTTTGCTGAGTCACATTTGGGGTTCAATAGGGCCAATGCTTTTATGGATTCTCTGGGGGATAGCGCTAGGGCTTGCTTCTATCGCTTATTATTATCGTAGACGAGGTCAATGTAGTTACTGTGGTAGAAATGAAGTGGAAAGTATTTCAAGATAAAAGGGCGATGAGTTCGTGGAAGACAGAGAAAAAAGCTGTAGCTTCTCCTCAATCGAAGTTACAGCTTTTTTGTTTAAGCTAACACATCAAAAGTAGTCACAAAAGAAGGTCTTGAAAAAATGCTCTTTTGCGGCTCTGCATTTGTTTGTGCAGGGCGTTTTTTATGTGCATTTTCGAAAGAACGTGACTCTGTCCAATCTTTAAAGTTTTGTTCATTTTCCCACATTGTCATAATGACATATGTATCGTTACTTAATGGGCGAAGAACGCGGATTGCTTGGAAACCGGGTTCGTTTTCAATCAGTCCTGCACGGTTTTTAAAACGATTTTCAAAAACAGGACGGCCTTCATCTGTAACAGAAATGTTGTTACACACAATATAGCCAGGTTGTCCTTTAAATTCTCCGACAGCATCTAGCACATCATATTGAAGTGATCCTTCTACAGTTTCCTCGGTATTTTCTTTATAAAACATATCTTTCTCATCATTCTTTGCAGTGAAATGTGGTTGTTCTAGAGGTGTTTCGTATGAAATAATCGCTTTCATTGTAATGCCCCCTTTATGAGTTTAGTTTCATTATAGCAACTCTTACAAAAAACTTCGAAGATTATATACATAAAGATAATCGTTTTTCAAATAATAAACATACCATCATTTGGAAAGAAGGACGATGTATGAAGAAAATAAAGTGGAGCCTAATGGGCGGCGTAGCAGTGTTTGTAGTGGCGATTGTATTCTATAAACTGATTGTGTTAGCTGGTGGTTATATAATGGATGAAAAACGGCTTGTTTTCCACTCTTCATCACGTATCGTTGATCAGCGAGGAAAAGAAATTACGAAGTTATATGTAGAAAATAGAGAGCTTGTACCAATTGAGCGAATTCCAAAACATGTAGCAGAGGCGTTTATAGCTGTAGAAGACGCTAGATTTTATGAACATTATGGAATCGATTACCCTTCTGTGTTTCGCGCGTTGTATAAAGACATTTTAGCAGGAGAGAAAGTGGAAGGCGGAAGTACAATTACGCAGCAGTTAGTTAAAAATGTTTTTTTAACTCATGAAAAAACATTTACACGTAAATTAAAAGAAGTGGCAATCGCTCTTCAATTGGAACATAAATATACGAAGCAACAGCTTCTTGAAATGTATATGAATCATATTTATTTTGGTCATGGTGCTTACGGGATTCAAGCAGCGGCGAAATTGTATTTTAATAAAGATGTAGAAAAATTAACAGTTGAAGAAGGGGCGATGCTTGCAGGTCTTCCGAAAGCACCGAATGGATATTCTCCCTTTTTATATCCAGAAAAGAACAAAGAGCGCCGTGATTTAGTTTTATCTCTTATGCATAAACAAGGATATTTATCAGCTGAGGAGAGTGTTCGTTACCAAGGAAAGACAATTGCTCTTTATAAAAGTTTAGATGAGCGAGAACTTGCTTATATACCATATGTGGATATGGTTGTAGATGAAGCAGCACAGTTATATGGTTTGTCACATCAAGAAGTGCTTCGCGGAGGATATACATTTATTGTATCTATGGATGAAAAAATTCAAAAAGTAGCTTATGATCAATTTCAAGATGCACGAAATTTTCCAGGTAAAGAAAACGGGGCACAAGGTGCTTTTTTATTAATGGATAATGCAACTGGAGGAATTAAAGCCGCAATTGGCGGAAGAGAGTATGTCCCAAGAGGATTTAATAGAGTGTTTGCGAAAAGACAGCCAGGGTCTGTTTTAAAGCCGCTCATTGTGTATGCACCAGCGCTGGAAACAAAAAAATATAATCCGTATTCTTTATTAACAAACGAGCAAACATCTTTTGAAGGGTATGAACCACGAAATTATAATCATAGGTATTCAAAAGAAGTAACGATGTATGATGCACTCTTAGAATCGGCGAATGTACCGGCTGTATCTTTATTACATGAAATGGGTGTAGAGCAAGGGAAGCAATATTTAGAGAAGGGAAATATTCATATTGCAGAATCTGGTTTAAGTACGGCACTTGGCGGACTTAAAGAAGGGGTCTCTCCATTTGAACTTGTAAAGATGTACCGTGCGTTCTTAGCGAATGGAAAAATTATTGAGCCGCATGTTATTGAACAGGTACTCGATCGACACGGAAAGGTGATTGGAGAATCACCTAAAAACGAAACGAAAGTTTTTTCAAAACAAACAGCATGGTATATGACAAAAATGTTAGAAGGGGTTGTAAGGGAGGGGACAGCGAGAGCGGGAGTATATAACGGTGCATTAGCTGGGAAAACGGGTACAACGTCACTTCCTAATCAAAGTGAAGGCGCTAGGGATATTTGGTTTGTTGGATATACTCCGAGTTTAGTAGGCGCGGTATGGATTGGGTATGATCGTACGGATAAAGAACACCAACTTTATGATGGAAAGCTATCTGCAACAGAATTATTTAAAAAGATTTTAACGAAGGCAAATGTACAAGATAATTCAAATTTCAAGCGGCCAAAAGGTGTCGAAACAATTGGAAAACCAATCCGCCTAAGTAAAATTGAGAACGTGGAAGCACAGTTATCTTTTAGTCCATTTAGCTTGTTTACTGCAAAATTACACTGGACTCCACTTCCCGATAAACGGGTTGTATATAGAATCTATAAAGTAGAACAAGGGAAGCATATTCACGTTGGAACGGTAAAAGGGATTGGTGAGTATGAGGAAAAGTTTATTAACATATTCTCTAAACCAAGCTTTTATGTAGTTCCGTACAATCCACAAACAAATCGAGAAGGAGAAAAGACAAAAGTAGCTAAACCGTAATTTTTGCTTGTGATATAATAAGAATGTTATGAAAATAGTAAGCGGTTTTACGAGCGTTTGTGTCAATTTCATGAACAACGTACATAATGTTATGCATTTTGTTTTTACAAGCTGTATAGTAAAAAAAGATAAATAATAGGATAGGGTTCGTATAGGTAAGGAAGGGAGCAAGGGTTTTGGTAAGAAATATAAATGAGACATTTTTAAAAGCATGTAAAGGGGAACAAACAGAATATATACCAGCATGGTATATGAGACAAGCAGGGCGTTCACAACCTGAGTATAGAAAGATAAAAGAGAAGTATTCTTTATTTGAAATTACACACAATCCGGAGTTATGTGCATATGTTACAAAGCTTCCAGTTGATCAATATAATGTAGACGCAGCAATTCTTTATAAAGATATTATGTCACCACTTCCAGCAATTGGCGTTGATGTTGAAATTAAATCTGGGATTGGACCGGTTATTGATAACCCAATTCGTTCTTTACAGGACGTAGAAAAACTTGGTGAAATTCATCCAGAAGAGGATGTTCCATACATATTAGATACAATTCGTTTATTAACAAACGAGATGTTAGATGTTCCGCTAATTGGCTTTTCAGGGGCGCCATTTACATTAGCAAGTTATATGATCGAAGGCGGACCTTCTCGTAATTACCACAAAACGAAGGCGTTTATGTATGCAGAACCGAAAGCTTGGTTTGCTTTAATGGATAAGCTTGCAGATATGGTAGTTACATATTTGAAGGCACAGATCAAAGCAGGGGCAAAAGCAGTGCAAGTCTTTGATTCTTGGGTTGGAACAGTGAATGTAGCAGATTATCGTTTGTTTATTAAACCTGCAATGGAGCGTATTTTCACGGAAGTTCGCACGATGGGCGTTCCGATGATTATGCACGGCGTTGGAGCAGGACATTTAGCAAATGAATGGAATGACTTATCTCTTGATGTAGTCGGACTTGATTGGCGCCTGTCAATTGAAGAAGCGCGTGCACGCGGCATTCATAAAGCAGTACAAGGCAATATGGATCCTTCATTCTTACTTGCACCATGGGACGTTATCAGAGAGCATGTAAAGGGGATTCTCGATCAAGGAATGAAGCAGCCTGGTTATGTATTTAACTTAGGTCACGGTGTATTCCCAGAAGTAAATCCAGATACATTAAAACGCTTGACGACATTTATTCATGAGTATTCTAAAGAACAGTTAGCGAAGTAAAGGAGAATAGGTGTATGAAAAAGAAAATTGGTTTGCTTGTAATGGCATACGGCACACCGTATAAAGAAGAAGATATTGAACGGTACTATACGCATATTCGCAGAGGGCGAAAGCCGAGTCCAGAAATGCTGAAGGACTTAACGGAACGCTATCGCGCGATTGGTGGTATTTCTCCTTTAGCTACTATTACATTAGAACAAGCGAAAAAAGTAGAAAAGCGTTTAAACGAAATGCAGGATCATGTGGAATTCCACATGTATCTTGGCTTAAAACATATAGAACCTTTCATTGAGGATGCTGTGAAAGAAATGCATAATGATGGGATTGAAGAGGCAATTGCCCTTGTTCTTGCTCCGCACTATTCTACGTTCAGCGTAAAGTCCTATGTCGGCCGGGCGCAAGAAGAAGCAGATAAGCTTGGAAACTTAACAATTCATGGTATCGATAGCTGGTATAAAGAACCGAAGTTTATCGAGTATTGGGTAAACGAAGTGAAAAAAATATATGATGGTATGACAGAAGAAGAACGTGAAAAAGCAGTGTTAATCGTGTCTGCGCATAGTTTACCAGAGAAAATTATTGCGTTAGGTGATCCTTACCCAGAACAGTTAAATGAAACAGCTGATTATATTGCACGTGGTGCGGAAGTTCGAAATTATGCAGTCGGTTGGCAAAGTGCTGGAAATACACCGGACCCATGGATTGGGCCAGATGTACAAGATTTAACGAGAGAGCTACATGAAAAGTATAACTACACTTCATTTGTATATGCACCGGTTGGATTTGTAGCTGAACATTTAGAAGTGTTATATGACAATGATATTGAATGCAAAATCGTTACAGAAGAAATTGGAGCAAAGTATTATCGTCCAGAAATGCCAAATGCATCAGATTCATTTATTTCTTGTTTAGCAGATGTAGTGTTAAAGAAACAAATGGATGTTTCGTAATACCTTGGGAAAGGAGGAGCCGTTTTGAAGAAGAAAGTTGTTATCATCGGTGGTGGAATTACAGGTTTAACAACAGCGTATTACTTACAAAAAGAAATTCGCGAAAAAGGATTGCCGATTGATACATTGTTAATAGAAGCATCGGGTAAACTTGGAGGGAAAATTCAAACCGTTCGAAAAGATGGATTTACAATTGAGCGTGGTCCAGATTCTTTCTTAGAAAGAAAAGAGAGTGCAGCTAGACTAGCAAGAGAACTCGAACTTGGAGATGAGCTTGTAAACAATGCAACTGGTCAATCATTTGTTCTCGTAAACAATCGATTACATAAGATGCCGAGCGGATCTATGATGGGCATTCCAACGCAAGTTACCCCGTTTCTATTTTCAGGATTGTTCTCTCCGATTGGTAAAGTAAGAGCAGGTTTTGATTTTGTATTGCCACGTTCAAAACCTGTTTCTGATCAATCACTTGGTCAATTTTTCCGTCGTCGTCTAGGAAATGAAGTGGTTGAAAACTTAATCGAACCATTGTTATCTGGAATTTATGCGGGGGATATTGATCAAATGAGTTTAATGGCCACGTTCCCACAATTTTATCAAGTGGAGCAAAAATATCGTAGTATTTCACTAGGTATGCGTACGTTGGCTCCGAAGAAAATAAAAGATGTAAAGCCGAAAGGGATCTTTTTAACATTAAAAACAGGCTTACAATCCATTGTAGAAAAAATAGAAGAGCAGCTAGAAGATGGAACTGTTGTGAAGGGCACTCGCATTGAAAAAGTTGCAAAAATGGGTGATGGTTATCATATTACACTAAGTAATGGAAAAGAAATTGAGGCGGATTCCATCGTTGTTGCTGCGTCTCATAAAGTATTGCCATCTATGTTTGCACAGTATAAAGAGTTCCGCTTCTTCCGCAATATTCCATCAACATCGGTTGCGAATGTTGCACTCGCTTTTCCGAAAGAAGCAATCAAGCGTGATATTGATGGTACGGGCTTCGTTGTATCTCGAAATAGTGATTTTTCTATTACAGCATGTACGTGGACACATAAGAAGTGGCCGCATACAACACCAGAAGGAAAAGTTCTTCTTCGTTGTTACGTTGGGCGTCCTGGTGATGAAGCAATCGTAGAGCAAACAGATGAAGAAATTGTTCAATTTATATTAGAAGATTTGCAAAAAACAATGGATATTCAGGCAGATCCAGACTTTACTGTTGTAAGCCGCTGGAAAGATGCAATGCCGCAATATACAGTGGGACATAAAGAACGTATGACAAAGTTAAAAACATTTATGGATAAAGAATTACCGGGTGTTTATTTAGCAGGTAGTTCTTATGCTGGATCTGGTCTTCCAGATTGTATTGATCAAGGTGAGGCGGCAGTCAGGCATGTGTTGTCTTATTTAGAAAAAATAGATGAAGCGGAATTAATTGCGCAATGATGAAACAGACCACCTTTAAATTAGAAGGTGATCATACTTTTTCTAACCTATTTTGCGAAGCATAAGAGTGATTATTAAGTTAACAGGCGCTTTTTTAATAATAATCGCAAGAAATGATTAAACTTTTCTATAAAAATCAAAAACATAATTTAAAGAATTAACTCCATTTTGAACAATCTTTATTCAAAATGGAGTTTTTACGTTAGTTGCTAAATTAGGGTTTGTGATTTCATTTAATCAATTCCCCCTATATAAACAGAACTAGAGTGATTACCTGTATGACAGTCTTTAATAAGTTTCCGAATGCCAATAGGGAACAGAGGATAATGTAATAAGTCATTTATTTTTAACGCAGTATTACGTTCAGTGCTGCAGCTGCTTTTGGCCATCCGGCGTAAAAGGCTAAATGTGTTATGAGAGCGATGATTTCTTGTTGGTTCATTCCGTTTTTTTCGGCTAGTTGTAGATGAAATGGTAGTTGTTCAGTATTACCAATACTAATTAAAGCAGAAAGTGTAATGAAACTTCTTTCTTTTGGTGTTAAAGCAGGGTCTCTCCATACCTTTTCGAATAACACATTTTCACTATAATCAACAAAATTGGGAGCAGTATCCCTCATTTTCTTTGAAATATTGAGTTCGATACGATCATTCATGATTCTTTTTCTCCTTCATTGTAACCATTTGGGCTATTCCTTGACCAAATGACCAGTTTTCAGCAGATGTTTCATTCAATGTAATAAAAATATTAGTTGTAGAGATGTTTAAATGGTCATAAAAAGCTTCTGAGATTGATTGATACAAATTTCTTTTTTGCTGTATTGTTCGTTCAGGTCCACATGTAATAGAAACATGTATCATTTTATCTGTTCTCTTTTTCTCCTCTTCTAAGAGATAATGCGGGTCGTAAAAAAAATGATTGGGTGGGTAGGGTAAAAACATGTGAAAGTAATCATTTTCTGGAATGCTAAAATGTTCAATTAATGAATAGTGAATACGATTGCTTACTCTTTTTAACTCTTCTCTATGCAATTGACCGTCTGGATAATAAACAGTAACAAATGGCATATATTCACTCCCTTTCTTATGGATTTATTTTACTGCTGTGATTTTGATTTGTATAATTGAAAATATATAATACAATTATCAATAAAACCGATAGAGATTAGGTGTGAAAATGGAAATAAAAGAGTTAAAAACGTTCAAAATGATTGTCCAGGAAGGAACTTTTTCACTTGCGGCCAAAAAATTAAACTATGCTCAATCAACCGTAACAACACATATAAAAAAACTCGAAAATGAACTTGGTTTTCTTCTATTTGAACGTGGATGGGATGCTCGGTTAACAGAGGAAGGCATTTTATTTGCAGAGGAAGTAGATAACTTATTAATGCATTGGAATTATTCAATATCTCAAGCGCAGCGTATAAGTAATGAGGAGAAAGGAACATTAAGAATCGGGATATTAGAATCTGTTGCAGAAAAATTAATTCCCCCCATATTAAAATATTTAAACGATGAGAAACCGTACATACATTGTGATTTTGTTGTAGGAAACACAGCGCTTTTATCACAAATGATAGAGCAAAATAAGATTGATTTTGCTGTTTGTGCAAACAACGAAAATATTTCTAATCTAAATTTCACCCCACTTAGCAAAGAACAAATCGAATTTATAGTCAATAACCCGAATCATCCAGTATTAAAAAAAGAGTCAGTTGAAATATCTGATATCATTCATTATCCAATCTTGATTGGAGAAAATAGTTGTAATTATTACAAAGCTGTAAACTCTTTCTTAGTAGAAAACAATGTATCTTTTCAAAGAGTCTACAATTGTAGTGCGGTACATCTCATTCCACAAATGGTTTTTGGAAATGCCATAGGTATTCTCCCTAAGGGAACGGTCTTAAAACAAAGTAATATATCATTTAAGATTAAAGGATTTAATCCTAAAGTGCCTATAGGATTATTAATTTCTTCTAAAAAAAGAAACTATTTGAGTCAAACAAAACAACAACTTATGAAATTAATTGAATCGTTGTTGTTATAAATACACATATTGATTTAGGAGAGGGGAAAAACGTATCTTCTGTTCAAGTGAGGTTTCAAACAAAGTCCCTTTTGAAAAACTAAAGGGGCTTTGTTTAAAATTTATAACTCTTTTAAAAAACGAATGAATTTCTTTAAGCTTTGCGGTTGTTGTTTTCTACGCTTAATCACAAAGTCAATTTTGACTGTTTCAGGTAGTTCTTCATAATGAATCGCTTTTGTCTTTGTTCGGCTATATGCCACATTAGCCGGTATAATCGTAATACCAAGTCCATTTTGAGTAGCTTGCACGATAGACTCAAGTGAATCAAATTCCATTATCGTTTTCTGGTCAAAGTCGTTCTTATTACAGTAATCTAAAAGTTGTTGTCTATATATACAATTTGGATCACTGTTCACGAGTAAAATTTGATTTTCGAGTGGATTATGTTTTGATGAGATGAGTATGATATTTTCATAATAACTGTACACGGTTTCGAGTTGTGAATGGTTGTATGTCCCGCTTAAAAAAATTCCGTCAAGTTCTCCATATAAAAGCATTTCCTGTAACTTTGCGTTATCATTCGTTCTTATTTTCACATCAATATTTTTATAGGATGCCAAAAAAGAAGAGAATAGCTGAGGCACTTTCACCGCGGAAATGGTTTGAGATGCTCCAATTGTTAAAGATTCTCTCCATTTCTGAGGGTTTATTTTTGATTTTGCCTCATTCATTAAAAGCATAATTTCATTTGTGTAATCTAATAACACTATTCCTTCTTCCGTTAATGTGACACCTCTATTATTACGCTTTAATATTTTAACGCCTAATTCATCTTCTAAATTTTTAATGCGCTGGCTTATATTCGGTTGTACATATCCTAATTTCTCAGCAGCTCTAGATATTGATTGTAGTTCTGCAACATGTTTAAAAATCCATAAGTCATGGCTTTCCAAGAATAGATCCCTCCACTAGGTATCATTTAAAATGATATCGGCTTCATTATTCAGTATTATACTCCTCAAATGAACGAAGATAAAATGAAATGGAATCAGATACAGTGGGGAGATTTTAAAATGGACATAAAAGATAAAGTAGTTATTATAACAGGTGGCGGTACGGGTATCGGAAAGGCTACTGCTTTGAAGTTAGCTAGTTTAGGAGCAAAAGTTGTGATTAATTATAGTCGTTCAGAAAAAGAAGCGTTAGAAGCAGTGAATGAAATAAAGCAGCGAGGAGGTACAGCGATCACTTTGAAAGCAAATGTAGCACAAAAAGAAGAAGTGGAGGCGATGGTATCTCAAACTGTTCATTTTTTTGGAACAGTAGATTGTTTAGTGAATAATGCGAGTATAACAGCTCAAATACCGATGGATGACCTAGAGTCCGTAACGGATCAAGTGTGGGATTCTCTTTTCAGTGTAAACGTGAAAGGGATGTTTCATTGTATAAAAGCTGTTGTTCCTTATATGAAGAAGCAAAAATCAGGTGCGATTGTGAATATGGGGAGCGTTGCAGGGATAACGGGACTAGGATCATCTATACCGTATGCAGCAACAAAATCAGCCATTCATACGATGACAAAGTCGCTCGCTATTGCATTAGCACCTGACATCAGAGTAAATAGTATTTCTCCTGGTGCAGTTCATACGAGATGGTGGTCAGGTAATGAGGAGAAGATGTACCAACTTGCGGGAAATCTACCACTTCAAAGAATTTCAACACCAAATGATATTGCAGAGGCTATCCTTTTTCAATTGACTCAGGAATCTATTACGGGACAGGTATTTACAATTGATAATGGACAGACGCTTTAATAGTATTAGCAACTTAATAGAAAGGTGTATTTTAAGAAGCAGCGGTAAAGTGTGCGTTATCTTACTTAGAAAAAATAGATAAAACTGAATGAGTTGAGCAATGATAAAAAGCACTCTTAATGTATAAGGGTGCTTTTGCTGTTATAATACTCTCTTTCATACTCACGAGGTTGTTTCGTAGGTTGGTCATTCAGCGCAATGGATGGTAATGAATTTGCATCAAATATAAGGTCGTAGAGAAAAGATAAGACCAAAACGCTACAGAATATATAGATGAACATTTCTCTTCACTTCTTTCTGTATGATTCTTACTTATATTGTAAGAAAATCAGCTATCAATAAAATCCATAAAAAGAATGGAATACTGTAAGAAAATAGTAGGGGAATCATAATAGAAATCTCATACGGAAGTAGGAGATTAATTTTTTGTAAAATTTGTCGAATTTTAAGTTCTTTATAAAGAATTTTTTGTTATGATAATACATGCTAAGAGAATATTAAAATTAGGGGAGGACGATGAATTTGAAGAAACTAGTAAGTATCTTGCTATCATTTATACTACTGATTTCATTTACTGGAACTTTAGTAAAAGCAGAAGAACGTTCTGCATTGTCTGTGCAGGATGCGATTCAAATGTTTAAGCAGCAAGGAAGCAGTAAAGGGGTAGTGGAAGGGTATATTGTTGGATATACAGAAAGCTCTTCTAAGTATACGAAGGATCCAGCGAAGTTTGGAGATACGAATGTAGCGATAGCAGATTCGCCAAATGAGACGGATCCAGAGAAAATTATGCCTGTTCAGTTGCCAAAAGGTGACGTGAGAACAGCAGTGAATGTAAAGGATCATCCTGAAAATGTTGGGAAGAAAGTTCAATTAACAGGGACGCTTGAGCTCTATTTTAGTAGCCCTGGTTTAAAATCCGTAACAGCTTATAAGTTTCAAGGGGAAACACCACATCGTGTTAGCGATGTTACTGCATCACCAAATGGTGGAGAAATTGCAAAGGGAACGGCAGTTACATTAACAACAAATACAGAAGGGGCAACAATCTATTATACGTTAGATGGATCTGTTCCTACGAATAAAAGTATTCGTTATAATGAACCGATTGTTTTAAATGAAAACAGTGTTCTAAAAGCAATTGGAGTAAAAGAAGGTCTTTCATCTTCAGCCGTTGCTACTTTTTCTTTTACGGTTGTAAAAAATGAGCAAGTTCGTATTCATGATATTCAAGGTGCATCACATATTTCTCCTTATAATGGGAAAAAAGTACGAAATGTAGAAGGTATTGTAACAGCGCTAGATAAGAATGGATTTTATATGCAAGACTCGCAGCCTGATAATGATCCTGCAACTTCAGAAGGGATTTATGTATATAAAAAAGAGGCAAATGTAGCTGCCGGAGATCTTGTTCAAATTGATGGAGAAGTCGAAGAGTTTATTGGATCTGGATATGCTGACAGATTTGATACAGATTTATCCATCACAGAAATTAAAGCAAGCAATATTGCTGTGAAAGCAAATAATCAACAATTGCCATCTGCGATTGTATTAGGTGAAAATGGCGTAAAGATTCCTGATCAAATTATTGATAATGATGCATTTGGTGTATTCGATCCAAATGAAGATGCAATTGACTTTTATGAGAGTTTAGAAGGTATGCGTGTTACAATGCCGACTCCTCAAATTGTTGGACCGCAGAAAAATGGGAATTTATATGTAACAGTTGCAAATGGTGGAGATAAAGTAACTACGAAATATGGAACGCCGTTATTAGGCGAGAACCAATTCAATCCAGAGCGTCTATCTTTAAAAGTACCTCGTGATTATGTAGCGAAAGCAGGAGACAAGTTTACTGGAGATATAACAGGTGTAGTCGGGTATGACTATGGTGCGTATCGAATTTCACCAGTAACAGAATTACCATCAGTAACAGATGGTGGATTTAAACAAGTAGGGGCAAATATTCAGCCTCGCCTTGGAAAATTAACAGTAGCAACATATAACATTGAAAACTTTTCAGCGAATGCAAAAGAAACATCTGATGAAAAGGTAAAAGCAATTGCTTATTCTATTAAATATAATTTAAAGATGCCAGATATTATTGGTGTACAAGAAATGCAAGATAATAATGGATCAATCAATGATGGAACAACAGATGCTTCATTAAGTGCTAAGCGAATTATTGATGCGGTACAAGAGATTCGTGGACCAAAATATGAGTATGTAGAAGTTGCTCCGCAAAATAATCAAGATGGAGGAGCGCCAGGAGCGAACATTCGCGTTGGTTTCTTCTATAATCCATCACGTGTGAAATTGGCAGATAAGCCAAAGCTATTAGAAACAAATCCAACGCGCATAGGACAAGAAAATTCGCTGTTTGATAATACTCGTAAACCGTTAGCTGCGGAGTTTACATTCCAAGGACAAAATATCGTCGTTGTTTCAAATCACTTAAATTCAAAACTTGGTGATGCGACGCCGTTTGGGAAAATTCAACCACTTGTATTAAAGAGTGAAGAGAAACGAATTCAGCTTGCACAAGAAGCAAACAATTTTGTAAAAGAAATTCAAAAACGAGATGTGAATGCACCAGTTGTTATAGTTGGTGATATGAATGACTTCGAATTCTCGAAACCACTGCAAGCATTAAAAGCAGAAAACATGCAAGATATGTTAGAAACGGTTTCGAAAGAAAATCGTTACACGTATATTCATGACGGAAATGCACAAGTATTAGATCATATTTTAGTAACAAATAATATTGCACCGCATACAGTTGTCGATCCGGTACATTTAAATTCAAACATTATGAAAGAACATGGCCGTGTAAGTGACCATGATCCAGTGCTTGCGCAAATTGATTTAAAAAAAGCTTCCTAAGTATAAATATCCCTCAGCATAATTGCTGTGGGATATTTTACATTACATACTAACTGATTTTTGAATCGATTTTTTACACCGGATTCTTTTTTGAAGTCTCCGCATATATTTTTTCCGATCTTTCTGTACACCTTTCATATACATAAATAAACTAATTCCAAAAAATACGGTGCATTGCATGATTAAAATGTAAGGCGACATTCCTTGGAGCGGCTGTTTTGGGTCGTATAAATGAATAGGTGCTCCTCCAATCGTAGGGAATACGATATTTAAAACAACATATGGTAGAGAGGTTATAGCAAAAGGGCATAGAATTGCCATGTAATCTTTTCTGGACCATATGGATGCAGAGAGACCCAATACCGCCATAAGACCAGCAAACAAGAAATTAATCCCAATATATAGGGAAATATAAGTAATTGGAGAAGAGAAATACAATGATGCAAACATACCGTTGTCTTTTATAATACTTAAGGCGGGTGTAGGAATACCATCTTGGATTGTCAGCTTACAAAAAAGCAATGAAAATACGAATGGGAGAATATAAAGAAGCCCCCCGCTTAGGAAGGTAACGATATATTTCGTACATACATAGGGAAAAAAGGGAACTTCTTTACTTACAAATGATTTAAATTTATCAGCTTTATCAGAGTTATAGCTTGTACTAAAAGGGAGTGCTGCTAGTACAGGCATTAAAAGCAAATACACATCCATTTCATCATCACGAAAGCCAATCCATTTATAAGCCGTTGCTAAAAGCTCGTCAGGTACCCCTCCTAAATATTTTAAAATATAGAAATAATGATAAATTGAAACAAGAATCAACCAACTAAACAAGAGAGTGAGAGAAATCTTATTTAAAAAGGCTTGTTTTATATGTAAGCTAAGTGCACGTATCATGATTGAAAGAGCCCCCACTATTTTTAATAAATATATCTATGTTCTATATTACTACTAATTGTAAAAAATTTCTTGTTTTTTCAATTGATAATTTGAAAAAGAGGGAAAATTCGTAAAAGATATTGTTTTTGTTGCTTAATATTTGCTAATGGATTTTACTACGTTTCTTGACCTTTTCATTTTCTCCCTTTTTTTGATACACTATGACAGTAGTATCTTAAATAAAGGTCGATGTATAGATTTAAATGTTTTATACTTGGAAATAAATAAAAAGAGAACTTGTAAACAATGGAAAACCGTGATAATATCAAAAATGTACTAATTGACCGGATTACCCAATTGGTCATTTTTGGAGGTGAAGATGTGGCTGTCGATCGAAAACGTTCTATTATTGAAGCTGCAACAAAATCTTTCTCAGCATTTGGTTATAAGGCGACAACAATGGATCAAGTCGCAAAATTAGCGAATGTAGGGAAAGGAACAATTTATACTTTTTTCAAAAATAAAGAAGAATTATTTGGCGAAATTATTTCTAATTTAATTACTGAAATGAAGCAAGTCGCAAAAGAAGCAATTCGTCCAGATGTTTCATTTTTTGAAAATGTACATAGGGCATTATATAACATCTTAGAATTTAGAAAAGAACATCAGCTCATGATTAAACTGATTCAAGAAGAGCGAGATATGGGAACAAAAGAAGTACAAGATGTTATGCAACAAGTAGATGTTGAAATTGTATCTGTTATTCAATCTTATTTAGAAATTGCGATTGAAAAAGGTGAAATTAGTAAGTGTGATCCAGAAATTACGGCGTTTATCATGCTTCGGTTATATGTATCACTTATTTTCGATTGGGAAAAGAATCATGAACCATTAGAAAAGGAAAGAATTGCAGAATTATTTGAACTTTATTTGTTAAAGGGATTGTCAAACTAAGATAATCCTTTTATTATAGTTAAAAATGACCGATTGAACAAATTGGTCATAAGTCCAAAAGGAGGAAGTAGAGAAAAAATCAGATTACGTATGTAAGGTTGTGAAAAGATAATTTTTGAATACGTTCACGTTGACCAAATGAATTTAATAGTCATTCAAAATAAAAAGGTGCATAGAGTATAGAGATAAGGTGAAACGTTAATCAGTAGGTGCGCTTCATCCCCGGCTAATTATTAACGCTCACTAATCGGGCTTTTATGGAAAGTTGATTCCACGGAGGTCTTACTGTCCGCAAATAGCGGGATAAAAGTTAGGGTTAGGTAATATGTAGAACAGGATGTAACCTTTTTATTTACTCTAAAATGACTAATTGAACATTTCGGTCATAAACGAAGAGGAGGAAAACGAATGAGAGGATTTACGTTGCTTGGTAAGGAATTTACGGAAATTATAAAAAGCAAAAAAATCTTAATACCTATTATTGCTGTTTTATTTGTACCACTCTTATATGCGGGCATGTTTTTATGGGCGTTTTGGGATCCGTATGAACAATTAGATGATTTGCCGGTTGCAGTAGTCAATCTTGATAAAGGTGCAGTATTTGATGGGAAACCAATTGAAGTTGGTAAAGGATTAGTCGACGAATTAAAAGACAATAAAAGTTTTAAATGGGAGTTTGTCAGTGAAAAAACAGCAAAAGAGGGAATGGAAAATCGAAAATATTATATGTTAGTTCGGATTCCAGAAAATTTCTCAGACAATGCGACAACGCTGTTAAAAGAAAATCCAAGACCATTAAACTTAGAATATATTCCAAATGAAAGCTTGAACTTCTTATCTTCACAAATCGGCGGAACAGCTATTGAAAAAATTAAAGGTGAAGTATCTAATACGTTAACAAAAACGTATGCAGAGAAAATGTTTGATTCTATAAAAGATGTTTCCAAAGG